>Ga0209624_10000425_pt1 | contig 37205 bp, 28 predicted proteins | sample JacPinW_OM2H0_O1_FD_188565 | JGI IMG/M metagenome (GOLD analysis project Ga0209624, IMG submission 188565) | Forest soil microbial communities from Algoma, Ontario, Canada - Jack Pine, Ontario site 1_JW_OM2H0_O1 (SPAdes) (version 2) | ecosystem: Environmental > Terrestrial > Soil > Boreal...
AAGAGGCTAGCGGCGGGGTGAGGAGGTGAAAGTCGTGCTCTGAGGCTGCCGGCTTCGGCCCGGGGTGTCGAGCTTCGCACGACGAACAGGCGGCCGCGGCGGCCCCGTATTGGCGATTGCGCATTTGCATATGTATCGTTGCACGATATAATGGAGCCGTAGTATCGGCACACGATATACTCTGGGCATGAAGAAGCTCACCCTGTCTGATTATCAGGCTCTGGCCGAGTTCCGCTACCAGATTCGGAAGTTCTTGCGCTTCCGTGAGCACGCCGTACGGGCGGCTGGAATGGAGATGGCGCAGTACCAACTCATGCTGGCCATCAAGGGGATTCCGGAGGGAGTGCGGCCGCGGATTCGGGAAGTGGCCAACCGGCTGCAGATTCAGCATCACAGCGCGGTGGAGTTAATTAACCGGCTGGAGAGCGGTGGCTATGTGCGGCGCGAGCGGGCGCAGGACGACCGGCGCGAAGTGTTGCTGGCGCTGACGCCCAAGGGGGAGCGGGTACTGGAGGAACTGGCGCTGCATCATCATGACGAGTTGAGGAGCGCGGCTCCGGATTTGGTGGCGGCGCTGCGGGGGCTGATGCCGCCGGAGAAGGTTCGAAAGACCTCTGCTGCGCACGAGAGTTGAACGGATCGTGAGCCGCGACTTTTGCGTCACAACCCTGCGCTGTTCCGTGCAGAGTTGTCTCGAGTTTTCTTTTCGCTCCGCTGGGGCTTGTCAATTTTTCCACTCGCTGCGGCTGCCGCTGTGGGGCTGCATTGGTTCGCCGCTGCGCGACTGGAGTTTACCGGCAAAGGGAAGACTACCGGAAAGAAAGACTAACCAAATGATGAGTTCGATCCACGCTGCGGGACAGGGGAGTCGGAACGGAATCAGTCCGGCGGTTTCTATTCCATCGTCGGCCGATGCACAGCCGGCGCAGTTTCGGATTGTGCTGGTTTCGTTTTTGGCGGCCGGGATTGGGCTCCTCGCGGGTTTGGTGGCTTACGCGCTTTACAAGCTGATCGGGCTGTTCACCAATCTTTTTTTCTTCCATCAGTGGTCGACGACGTTTAAGAGTGTGGGCTCGCATCATCTCGGGGCCTGGGTCATCCTGGTTCCCGTGATTGGCGGATTGATGGTTGGAGTGATGGCGAAGTATGGCTCGTCGAAGATTAAGGGGCACGGGATTCCGGAAGCGATGGAAGCGGTCTTGACCAATCGCAGCCGGATCGAGCCGAAGGTCGCGATTCTGAAGCCGATTTCGGCGGCTATTGCAATCGGGACGGGCGGCCCGTTTGGCGCGGAGGGTCCGATCATTCAGACGGGCGGAGCGATCGGGTCGCTGGTGGGGCAGGTATTGCACACGACAGCGGTCGAGCGGAAAGTGTTGCTGGCCTGCGGCGCCGCCGCGGGCATGTCGGCGACGTTTAACACTCCCATTGCAGGGGTGATTGTCGCGATTGAGTTGCTGCTTTTCGAATTCAAGTCGCGTTCTTTCATTCCGCTCGTGGTCGCTAGCACGCTGGCCACTGCGGTTCATATGCAACTGCTCGGACCGGGGCCCATGTTTCAGGTGGGGGCCATGGACTTCGGGGTTCCGCATGCGCTGCCGTTCTACCTGGTACTAGGCCCGTTATGCGGACTGGCGGCGGTGGGTTTGAGCAAGGCACTTTATTGGGTGGAAGATCTGTTCGAGAAGCTCCCGATCGACGAATTGTGGTGGCCGGCGATGGGGGCACTAGCGCTGGGGATGATCGGATTCTTTGTGCCGCGCGTGTTCGGCGTGGGATACGACACGATCGGGGAGATTCTGAACGGGCAGCTGGTATGGAAACTCTTGTTGATCGTGATGATCGCAAAGTTTACCGTGTTGGTGATCTCGCTGGGCTCGGGCACTTCGGGCGGGTTACTGGCTCCGACGTTCATGTGGAGTGCGGCGATGGGCGGGCTGTTCGCCATGCTGGGGAATCACCTGTTTCCTTCCGCACATCTTTCTCCGGGCGCGTTTGCGCTGGTGGCGATGGGCGCGGTGTTTGGGGCGGCGTCGCGGGCCACATTTTCCTTCATCATTTTTGCCTTTGAGATTACGCGGGACTACAACTCCGTGCTGCCGCTAATGCTGGTGGCGGTGATTGCCGACGGGATCGCGATGCTGTTCATGCCTACCAGTTCGATCATGACGGAGAAGTTGGCGCGGCGCGGGCTGCGGGTGCACCAAGATTACGAAGCAGACGCGCTGACGCAGACCACGGTCGGCGAAACCATGGAGAAGGAAGCACCCGTGGTACCGGCGGACACTAAGGTGGGAGTGCTGGCGGAGCGGATTGCACGCCATGATCCCGCGGTGGCGCGGCACGAGGCGCTGCTGATTGTGGACCAGGGCGGCAAGCTGGCGGGAATTATTACGCGGGGCGATATCTTGAGGGCGCTCGACAAAGACGCTTCCGGCGCGGCGACGGTGCAGGAGGCGGGCAGCACAAAACTGGTGGTGACGTATCCGGATGAATTGGTATCAGAAGCGGCGGCCAAACTATTGCGCTACGATTTGGGGCGGTTGCCCGTGGTGGATCGCGGAGATCAGCGCAAAGTGGTTGGCTACCTGGGACGCAACGCGATTCTGGCGGCGCGGCTGTTGCGGTTTCATGATGAGCATGTGCGCGAGCCGGGGTGGTTGGCGTCTCGAAGTAAGATACCGGAGTGAGGCAGACGTTGGCGCTCGCAGATGATCCCGCCCAAGGTTGAAAGGCTGCCGCGGGTTCCCTTCGGCTCCGCGCGCAGAATGGCGTCCTCACCATCAGCGATTGAAGTTCGGGTTCGGAGACCGAACTCGGGCCGCCTTTCTATACTCAATCCCACGGATTGCAATTCCGTTCTGATTTTCCGCATAGTATCAACAGATGCTCGAAACCCAACAGGACAAGCCGGCCGTCGCAAGGCGGTGGGATCTCCGGTTATACATCAGGCAACAGCCGGTGATGCTGGCTCTGCTGGCGGTGTTGGCGGTGATCTGTTTCGCGGGCGTCAGCGGGTTATCGCGTGTTTATCATGCGCAACGGGCCGCCCTTGGCAACCGCTGGTTCAGCCGCGGGGTGGCCGACCTGAATGCGCGGCACTTTGAGAGTGCGGTTACCGAATCTCGCGCGGCGCTGTTGTATTCCCCCGACAACTACGACTACCAGTTGAACCTGGCCGAGGCTTTGATCGGGCTGAAGCGGACGGGTGAGGCGTATTCCTATCTGGTGAACTTGTGGGACCAGCAGCCCGAAAATGGCCAGGTGAACCTGGAACTCGCCCGGATCGGGGCGCAACGAGGGCAAACGGGACAAGCCCTGCGTTATTACCACAATGCGATCTACGCCGTCTGGCCTGGCGATCAGGAAGAGAAACGACGCGATACGCGGCTGGAGTTGATCGAGTATCTGTTGAGCATTCACGCCCAGGCGCAAGGGCAAGCGGAGTTGATTGCGCTGGAGGAAAATCTGGGAGACGATCCCTCCCAGCAACAACGCGTGGGCGATCTTTTTCTGCGGGCTCATGACTACGAGCACGCGCTGGGGGCGTATCACATCACCTTAAAGTCAGATCCCCACCATGAGGCAGCGCTGGCGGGAGCGGGGCTGGCGGCGTTCCAGCTCGGCCGCTATCCACTGGCTGAGCTCTACCTGCAAGAGGCGGTCGCCGGCAACCCTGACGATACACAGAGTGCGGACCTACTAAAGACCACGGAAGGGGTACTGCAGATGGACCCATTTCGGCGACAGCTCTCGGTGGCGCATCGCGACGAAATTGTGGTGCAGACGTTTGCCACAGCGGGAGAACGGCTCAAGTCCTGTGGCATTCGGGCTTCCGCAGCCACGGAGCCAGGGGCCAAACCGACGCTGGCGGACAGCTGGGCAAAGCTGAAGCCGAAGATCTCGGAAGAATATTTGCGGCGAGATCCGGACCTGGTGGAGCAGGCCATGGATCTGGTATTCAGTATCGAACGCCAAACCAGCACGACACAAACCGGTCCCAGTCAAACCAGTCCTCAAACCGGCACGACTTGCGGAACTCCTAGCGGGGCGGATCTGGCGCTACTGCTGATCGCGAAATTGCATGAAGGAAACTAGAGTGGACCCGGCGTTCAATTCTCTGGCCGGAAGGACGATCGACGAGGGGATGAGTCACGACCGCCCGGTGGCGACTCGACCGAGGAATGGGCGTTCCCCGAGGGCACTTTTGCAATCGGTATTTCGAGAAGAACGATTCTTTCTGATCCTTTCTGTATTCATCGGCATTTTTTCCGGACTGGCGGTCGTCGGTTTCCGGTTTGCCATTGGGTGGTGCCGCATTTATTTGTTGGGCTCGGGAGCCGTGTTGTCGCCCACGCGTCTTTTGCTGGCGCCCACCCTGGCGGGACTGGTGATTGCGATTCTGGTGATCCATGTCTTCCCGCTGGCCCGCGGCAGCGGAGTGAATCAGACCAAAGCAGCGCTGTATATCTACAACGGCTACATTCCATTTCGAACTGCGGTTGGGAAGTTCATTACGGCGGCGCTGGCGATTGGGTCGGGACACTCTCTGGGGCCGGAAGATCCGTCGCTGCAAATCGGGGCGTGCCTGGCTTCGGTTCTGGGGCGGCAGATGCGGTTGTCGCGGGATCGCATGCGGCTGATCGCGCCGGTCGGTGCGGCGGCGGGATTGGCAGCGGCCTTCAACGCGCCGATTTCCGCAGTGCTCTTTGTGATTGAAGAAGTCATCGGGCGATGGACCGCGGGAATTCTTGGGTCCGTGGTGCTGTCGGCGGTATCGAGCGTGGTGGTGATGCGCTGGTTTCTGGGGTCGGAGTCTTTGTTCAGGATTCCGGCGGTGCAACTGGAACGGCCATCGGAGCTGATCGCGTATGCCATCCTCGGAATTGTGGGCGGGCTGGCTTCGGTTCTGTTTTCGACGGGCATTGCCACCTTGCGGCCGAAGTTCAAGGCGCTGCCACTGTGGACGCAGTATTTTCAGCCGGCGGTGGCGGGACTGCTCATTGGGATCATTGCTTGGCTCGGCGCGCCCCAGATCATGGGAGCCGGTTATGAGGCGATGGATGAAGCCATGCATGGGCGGTTTACGTGGGAATTTTTGGCTCTCCTGGCCGGGCTGAAGATTGTTGCCACGCTGCTTTCCTTTGTCAGCGGAACGCCGGGAGGAATGTTTGCCCCGACGTTGTTTATCGGGGCGACGCTAGGCGCGGCGGTGGGCGGAGCGGAGCACGTGGTTCTGCCGCATCTGAGCGGGTCGCCGGGAACCTATGCACTGGTGGGGATGGGAGTTCTGTTCGCCGGATTTCTGCGAGCCCCGATGACGTCGGTGTTCATGGTGCTGGAGGTGAGCGGGAACTACTCGATTATTCTGCCGGTGATTGTGGCGAACACGATTGCGTATGTGATTTCTCGCGGACTGCAGCCGATTGCAATTTTTGACGTTCTGACGCGCCAGGACGGCCTGGAATTGCCTTCGATGGAAGAACAGCGGGAAGAGGGAATTCTGCGCGTGGAAGATGCCATGCGTCCGGTGGCCGATCCGGTGTTGGATGCGCAAGCGACCCTGGATCAGGCGCTGCGAGCTGCGCAGTCTGCCACCGCCGAGGAGCTGCTGGTTCGCCTGAGCCCTGCCGGCTGGAATAGCGTGACCAAGCAGCAACTTGGCGCCCTGGCCGAGCAAGGGAAAGGTGGGGCCAGTCTGGCTTCGTTGTTGCCGATCCGGCACATTCCTTCTTTGCATCCCGATCTCCCTCTGGAGACCGCTTTGCGGTACGTGGATCGGTGGCCGCTGGTGCCGGTGGTGAGCCGCGCCGACTTCGGCCAGCTGGAAGGCCTGATTTCACAGCGCGACGTTCTGGAGCGCTACCGGGAGTTCGGCGAAAGCTAGGCCTATTTTCAAGGTAGGCGCTTTTTCGCCTAAGAAATTCGGGGATTTTTGATCCGAGACGAACCGGTCCGACTCTGGATCGGCTCCCAGCGGGCCGCTAACTAAATGGCACGGCCACCTTCAGCCAAACCGTAATCGATATTCGATTCGGTTCTCCGCGATTTCGGCGGCCAAACCTCAGAGATCAGGTGACACTACTCCCGCTCCGAACGGCCTTGGCCACCGTTCTCGAAGTCAACTTGTTGCCATGCTTGTACAACGCAACTGAGATTTCTTTGCTAGAACCCGAGACTCTGAATCGCGCTGAAAGCACGGGGCTTCCTTGCTGCGGCAATCCGTTTTGGCGAGGGCGCGACGGCGGCGCTACTTTTGTGCGGTCTTCTCGGCTTCTTGCAGCAGGGGGCGAAGTGAGTCCACCGAGACTCCGATGGTGCCTCCGGTGAATCCGTCCATGAATGCGGAGTTGACACCGATGACTTCGCCCTTGGTGTTGAAGACCGGACCGCCGCTGCCGCCGTGGGCGGTAGGGGCATCGTAGATGAGTTTCTCGCCGACGATGTCGCCGAGATGTCCACAGGTGGTGGAAGGACGAATCAGCGATAAAGCCGCCAACTCGCTGGCGGCGCTGATGTCATTGTGGCGATAGGCCAAGCGCTCGTAGATTCCAGTGGGCGACTTGGCAACCATACCGGCAATCCCCATGGGATAGCCAATCACGGTGACCAGTTGACCCGGGGAACCGGGAGACTTGGCGAGAGGCAGCACGGCGAGACCGCGGACGGCTTCGAAATCTTCAATCCGCAAGACAGCCAGATCGGAAGTCTTTGAAATCGATGCGGGCGACAAACTCACTGGCATCGGCGAGCCGGGAAAGAAGACTACGAGGTTCTCGAGCATTGCGGTAGCTCCCCGATCGATGAGCCGCTCGGCTTCGGAGTCTCCATACCAAGGCTCGGCTACGTGGCGATTGGTGGCGATTAGGCCCCTGCCAACCAGAAATCCTGTACCGGAAACGCGCGCGCGAACCACCGGGCGCTGGTTGGCAAAGCTCACCTGGTAGACCCCATAAATGTAGCCAATGGAGTTGCGATAGCGGTTCAGCACGACGGCGGGCATGGCCTGATCTTGCTGGAGTTGTTCGACCTGAACCGTCAATTCGCGAATCTGCTTTTGAAGTGTGGGATCGCTGGGCGGCTCGGCCAGTGCGGCCGTGGGCGAATAATAGTGAACCATGGCGAAGGCTCCCAGAAGCAGTACGACTCCCAAAACGGCCTGCACCGTCTGCTGCCAGCTATCGCTGACGATGCCGGCGCCCTGGGAATTGGGGGCTCCCGCGGAGGTGGGAAGCGGGGGCTCGCTGCTCTCGGATTCGATCTGGGATTCGACCATGAGGTCGTGGGTCCTCGGAATTCATCCAAGTCATTGCGTTTCAGCCTCTTAAGCCTGGCTCGCCTGAGCTGAGGACTTGGAGTGTTTATTTTGATGCCCGAGAGCAGGGTTTACTACGGTACCGAAGATGATGTCCGGGCGATATCTGAGGAGGTCGTGGCAGGGAGATCAAAAGCTTTCGCCCGCAGGGGATCACTCGGTAAAGGCGGGAGAGCCTATTTTTCCTAAAGCTAAAGGGCTTTGATTCCCAGGCGCTTGGACATGGCTTCGTAGAGGAAACCTTCGCCGGGTCGGTAGGGCTGGACCCATTCGCCATCGATGACGAACTGAGGGATAGCGCGTTTGCCGGTGCGCTTGACGATTTCGTCCACGGCGCCGGGGGTGGTTTCGACATCGATGTCTTTATAGGAAATGTTGTGCTTGGCGAGAAAGCGTTTGGCCTCGCGGCAGTCGGGGCACCAGGCGGAGGAATAGACGGTGAGTTCCATGGGCTTATCTTAGAGGTGCGGATTGAATTCGCGGTTGCTCTTTGCTCTACCCAATTCTTAGACCCGTTCCAAGTGGGGTTGGGTGCGCTCGTTCACGACATTGCCGGTGTTTAGCGTGGACGCCGGTTCAAAGAGCATGATCCAGCATTCTTCTTCGGCGACCGGACGATGGTCGACGCCGCGGGGAACGACGATGAACTCCCCGGTCTCGATCCATTCGTGGCCTTCGCGCCGGGCTCCGCCGCGAACCTCTTCGTCTTTGAACTCCATGCGGAAGCGGCCTTTTACCACCAGAAACATCTCGTCTTCGTGGTCGTGGTGGTGCCAGACGAATTCGCTGTTGGCTTTGACCAGTTTGACCATTTGTCCGTTGAGTTCGCCGGCGATGTGGGGTTTGTAGTACTCCGAAATTTTGGCGAACTTTTCGGCGATGTTGATTTTATGCATGGCGGTCGTCCTCGGCGCTATGAGTATAAAAAGCCCTTTTTAAGATGAGGCTTCCCTACCGCAAGTCGCGTGAATTCGATTGATCGTCGGAGGCAGGGGGCCGGTCTGTCCGTTGCTGGGCAGCAGGCATGGCATCTGTCTTAGCGCAACCGGGGGGAGAAGTCGGTTAGGGCCATGAAGGTAGAGTCAACTTTCTCGACCAGCTTGCCGTTCGCTTCGGATTTGTCGTGGACACTCTTCCACTCCGGGTCATCCTGGAAGGACTTCCAGTTAGCGGCAGCCGCTTCGCGGCTGGGATGATAAAGGATGTAGATGAGGGTATTGCTCTTGTCGGGCTCATCGACGGGACTCCAGTAGGCCACGCTTTTCATTCCATGCCGGTCAAAGATTTTGATGGTGTGTTCGCGGAAGCGGGCCAGAAGTTCTCCCAACTTTCCCGGGGCGGCATGGTAGACCCGCAGTTCGTAGACTCCGGACGAGGCTTGCGCAGGATTGGGGTTATCCCCCTGAGAAGCGGCCCAAAGAGATGCCGAAAGAAAGGTCGCCGCGGGAAGTGCTTGGAGCAGGGTTCGTCTTTTCACGCAGGCATTCTAGCAGATGGTGACGGGCCGATAGGGACACGGCGTTGGGCAGCGGGACTTGGATTCCCCTGATGGACCGTCCGTCGAATCCCTCCCTTCGGAGAACACTTAACCTCAACACGGGCAGACAAATGTTTATTGGGACGGCAAGAATTCCCGTGGTCCCCAGCTTTTTTTCGACAGCGCGGAACCTGAACTCTTCTTCGAGAATTGCCCGCGCACGATCTTCAGCAAAGCTTCAACCGCGGGATTGTCGAGGTTCGGCTTTAATCCAATGTCAATCGATGTCCAATGTCGAGAACGCACCTTCTTATAAACCACTTCCGGCATTGCGAAATTTGCGACGCAGGCGGGAGCCAAAGAGATACCGGACCCGGCAGCCACCAGCCGCACTACGGTTGGCCACTGTGGAGCCTCTTGCACAACATTTGGCCGGAACCCTTCTGCTTCACAACATGAGATGGTCCGATCGAAAGCAAGGGGCCCCATCCGCCGCGCGAAAAGTACAAAGGGCTCGTCGCGGAGATCTCGGGGACGAATTGTGGCTTGACCGGCAAGTCGGTGACGAGCCGGCAAAACCGCGATGAATCGTTCTCGCAGGATCGATTCAATCAAAAGCCCATCCCGCGGTTCCCCATCGCGAAGGAAGCCCAAATCCAGTGTTCCATCCAGCAGAGAGAGCATCTGCTCGGCCGTGACCAGTTCTCGCAACCGTAATTCCACCTTCGGATACTTGCGGCGATAGCGTTCGATCGCTTTGGGCAGGGTGGTGAGCATCACTGAACCGCTGAATCCCACCGTCAGAACCCCTTCCTGGCCGCTCCCCAATCGTCGCGCCATCTCCACATCATCCTGCATCTTGGTGACGGTATTCCGTGCACGCTCCCTGAAATACTCACCGACCTTTGTCAGCCGAACACCGCGGGTTGTCCGTTCGAACAGGGGATACCCCAGGATCCGTTCCAGGCTCCTGATCTGCTGGCTGAGCGGCGGTTGCGCCATCCTCAGTTGCGCTGCCGCTTTGCTGAAGTGCAGGGTTTCGGCGACGGCAAGAAAGTAACGCAAATGCCTGAACTCGATTTCTTGTTTCATATTCAGTTCGTCTCAGTGAAGATAATTGAGATATTGGACATATCTTCATCTCAGATTTTATCGTCGAATAAGCCATGCTGAATGAGCAAGGAGCAGTGATGAAGGAGGAGTTATGACCATGACTTTTGCCGAACAACAGTCCTCGCCGGTCGCCGAAATCGGCATCCGTCAGTTCCGGTCGGGGGATGCGGCTGCATTCCGAAGGCTCAATGAAGAATGGATTACCCGTTTGTTCCGTATCGAGCCAAAGGAGGAGCCCATTCTTGCCGACCCGCAGGCGAATATTCTGGACCGGGGCGGTAGGATTTTCTTTGCGACTGCCGGTGAACGATGCGTCGGCTGCTGTGCACTGATTCGCCTGGGAAACAAAGAACTTGAGCTAGCAAAGATGGCTGTCGAGCGGTCGTATCAGGGCGCCGGAATCGGCCGCAGGCTGCTTCACGCGGCGGTCGAAGAGGGGCGCAAAGCAGGCGCACAAAGACTCTATCTGGAGACCAACCATGTGCTGACACCGGCCATTCGACTGTATGAGTCCATGGGATTCAAGCACATCGACGCGAAGCGAATTATCCCCTCCGCATATGCGCGAGCCGATGTGTACATGGAGTTAATTTTGGTTTGAACGCGCCGTGTCGGACCCTCCGCCGCCGGTAGAATGGGATGTTCATGGGATGTTCCGACCCGCCCAACCTTGGCAAAAAGCGCAAAGTCTGACCACCCGCCTGTGTTTACCGTATGACTCCGTGCTTCCTCAGTATCTCAATCGTCTTTTCCATGGGGAGTGCCTCGATCGTGTGTCCGTGCCCGGTCATCGTTTTTGCGCGGAACATCGAGTTGTAAACGGCTTCCTCTGTGGCTTCGATCACTGCCTGAAACAATGGCGACATGGCGTCATTGGTCAGCACCTCGACGTGTCGCGTCAGCGACTTATCCTCTGTTCGGATTCGCACCTGCAGTGCCGTTGAAAATGCAATGGCATAATCTCCGCTACCGTTCGAGGCTGAGCTTCCCGTGCGGGCCACGCCAAGCCAGGCTCTGGCTGCCAACCGCTTCAGGTTTCGTGCGTCGATGGGCGCATCGGTTGCGACCACGATCATCACCGACCCATTTCCCCGATCTTTCACTTCGCCTGCCGGTTGAAGTTCCTCCCGGAGGTAGTACTGCCCGAGCTCGCGACCGACGGGAGCGCCCGCAATCGTGAGCACGCCGCCAAAATTCGTCTGCACGAGAACTCCCACGGTGTACCCACCAAGTTTCGGAGGCAGGCGGCGGGAAGAGGTTCCGATACCGCCCTTCCAGCCGAACACCACCGTTCCGGTGCCGGCGCCGACTGCGCCTTCCTCGACCGGGCCGGTCTTCGCACTCTTGATGGCGTTGAAAACGTCTTCGGGAGCGATGTGCCGTCCGCGAATGTCGCTCAGGTATCCGTCGTTGGTTTCGCCGACCACGGGGTTGATCGACAGGACATCCTCATTGCCCGGTAAAGCCAGCATGTAGCTGATGAGTGCGTCGGCCACTCGTGGCACGCTGGTGGTCGATGTGAGCAGGATGGGAGTCTCGATATCGCCCATTTCGTCTACTTGCGTGAACCCGGCCAGCTTGCCGAAACCGTTGCCCACAAAAACCGCTCCCGGCACCTTCTCGCGATAGAGATTACCGGGATGCGCAACCACAGCAGTAACGCCGGTTCGCACGTCGTCGCCACGGATGATGGTGGTGTGACCGACCTGGACGCCAGCAATATCCGTAATCGCATCCAGGGGCCCAGTCGGTAGAATGCCAACCTTCAGCCCCAGGTCCGAGGCGCGGGGGCGTTCGATGGAGGCAGTATTTTGAGCGGAAGCGGCAGAAATTGAGAGCAACACCCCCGCGGCAGCGAGAACAATCTTCCTCGCCGTTGCATTGCACTCGTTCAGAGCAAAACGTGTCGGCATGATGGAAAGATGCTGGTACGGTGAGAACCGTGGCTTGCTTGGGCGGCGACCGACAAAAGCCGCCAGCCTACGCTGGCGGCTTAAACTTTACAACGGCGCTCGGAAGGACAGCCGAGGCGGCTGTCCCGACCCGAGCAGCTTAGAAACCCGGCGTTCCGGCGACGACATGACTGTTGTGAAGTGTCAGGCGCACGCCGCGCTTTTCGTTGAGGCGAGTGGTCGTGGTCCAGTCAACATCATCGGCGCTGATGACGCCAGCCCCGCCACCGACCAGGGAGTAGCTGATGCGGCTGTCCTGGTAGCCGTAACCGCTGACGGCCAGCACGGTGCCGGTGTTCAAGACGAAGACGGGCATGCCGGGAGCGACGTTCACGGACGGAAGCGAACGGGTTACGACGCTCGCGTACGAGGCTTGCGGGACATCATTCGAGAATCGGCTGGTTCCATCCGCGACCGAAGCGTTCCGCAGCATAAGCTGCGGCTTGTCACTGTCATAGACGGAGGGCTGGTAGGACTGACTCTGTTGGCGGCCAAAGAAGTGCCAATTGGGGCCGAAGGTTTGCGCCAGTTGCGGGATTTGCACATCATCCATCAAGCGCAGGCTGAGCACGGTCTCGCCCTTCAGCGTCGGACGCGGACCGCGGGCCGGCAGCATGATTACCTTCCAGGGCCAGAGCGGCGGAAGCAGCCATTCGACGACGTCGCGCGTGGCGTGTCCTTTGCCATCGATTTTGCCCTGTTTATCGACTTTATAGCCTCGTGTGGAGATGACCTTCGCCTCGAGAGGCAGATCACCAGTGGGCAGGCCGATGCGATCAAACTGAATCTTCAAATAACCTTTTCCCCAGAAGTGGCCGGGATCTTTCGCCGAATCCAGATGTCCCACCAAGTAGCTGCCGCGCGGAAACGCCTGCTGGCCGAACTCGGTGACGCCGCGCAGGTGGCAGAGCACGGGGTCGCCGACGTCGACCGTGGCAGTAGAGAAGTTAGGTTCGTTGAGAGTGCACTGCAACAGAGTGCCTGCGGGAAGAACAACATCCCGCGCGCTGGCGCTCAGGCTCAAAGGGAAAACCGAAAGACCTAGCGCGGAGACAGCTAGGGCCGCTCGCCACAAACTGTACTTCATAGATTCACCTCGGTCGCTGGGTGATTCGCAGGCCGCGGGACAGCCCACTACGTGTACCGCGAATCTAATCACAAACTTTAGGGCCGGGTCAATAAGTTTTCGGCGGAGCAGGGCGGAAAGCCGCTCCGCTGGACGCGTTTGAACGGTTCGAGGAGAGGCAGAGCCGTCAGCTTTTGACTGACGGCCGAATTCAAACCTTGCCGAGCTGCGCTCGGGGGACAGCCGAGGGCGCCTGTCCCCCATTGATCAGAAGCTTGCCAATGCTACTTCTCGTACAACAGCACACCTTCGGTCTTTTCGGAGTCGACCGGACGGTAGAACAGCTTGTTGTCTTCCAGGAAGACCTCGATGAAGGCAGGGCGTGTGGTGATGGTGCCCTGAATCAGCGCCTCCGACAAGGGGTCTTCGATGTACTTTTGCAGAGCGCGGCGTAAGGGACGCGCGCCGTAGCTGCGATCGGTGAGGGTCTGGTTGAGGATCCACTTCTTGGCGTCGTCGGCGACGCTGACGGTGATCGACTTCTGCGCCAGGTTCTGGTTGAGCTGTGTGACCATGAGTTCGAGAATCTGGATCAGGTCAGCCTCGCTCAGGGCCAGGAACAGGATGATCTCGTCCAAACGGTTCAGGAATTCCGGATTGAAGGTGCGCTTGACTTCACCCTTTACCAGCTCTTCCACTTTGTCCGAAATCATGCCTTCATTGGAGGACTGGAAGCCCAGCCCCTCGCGCTTCTGCAAATGGCGCGCGCCGATGTTCGAGGTCATGATGATGATCGTGTTCTTGAAGTCGACCGTATTGCCGAGGCCGTCGGTCAACTGACCGTCTTCAAACACCTGCAGCAGAATGTTGAAGACGTCCGGATGCGCCTTCTCGATTTCGTCGAGCAGGACTACGGAGTAAGGAGCGCGCTTGACGCGTTCGGTGAGCTGGCCACCTTCTTCATAGCCAACGTATCCCGGAGGCGAACCGATCAGCTTCGAGACCGAATGCTTCTCCATGAATTCGGACATGTCGAAGCGGACCAAAGCCTTTTCGGTGCCGAACATGAATTGCGCCAGAGTACGCGCCACTTCGGTTTTGCCGACTCCGGTCGGGCCCAGAAAGAGAAACGAGCCAATGGGACGGTTGGGATTCTTCAGGCCGGCGCGCGAGCGACGAATGGCACGGGCCAGGGCGCTGATGGATTTGTCCTGAGAAATGATGCGCTTGTGCAGCTCTTCCTCGATGCGCAGCAGCTTCTGGGTTTCTTCTTCCTTGATCGAGGTAATGGGCACGCCGGTCCAGCGCGAGACCACGTCTTCGATGTCCTCGCGGTTGACTACTCCGGTGGAAGACTCGTCGAGATGATATTTCTCACGCAGGGCGCGCAGGTTCTCGCGCTCTTTGCGCTCTTCATCGGAGTAGAAGCGAGCTTTTTCGAATTCGTGGTTCGCGATGGCGTTTTCCATGCGATGCACGATGAACTTGATGCGCTTCTGCACCTCGGTCAACTCTTCGGGAAGCGAAGTCTGGCGCAGCTTGACGCGGGCTCCGGCTTCGTCGACCAGGTCGATGGCCTTGTCGGGCAGGAAGCGGTCGGGAATGTAGCGGTTGGAATGCGAAACCGCGAAATTGATGGCTTCGTCAGTGTAGGTAACCGCATGAAATTTTTCGTAACGATCTTTGATCCCGAAAAGAATCTTGATCGCGTCGGTCTCATTCGGCGGCGGAACTTTCACGGCCTGAAAGCGGCGCTCCAGGGAACGGTCTTTCTCGATCGACTTGCGATACTCGCCCGGGGTGGTGGCGCCAATGCACTGAATCTCGCCGCGCGACAATGCGGGCTTCAGAATGTTGGCGGCGTCGAGGGAACCTTCCGCGGATCCGGCGCCGACCAGGGTATGCAATTCGTCGATGAAGATGATGGAATTCTGCGACTCCATCAATTCCTTCATGATGGTCTTGAGGCGCTCTTCGAATTGGCCGCGGTACTTGGTGCCAGCGACGATAAGCGAAAGGTCAAGGGCAAGGATGCGTTTGTCGGCGAGGAACGACGGGACTTCGCCGTCGGCGATGCGTTGCGCCAGTCCTTCGACAATGGCAGTTTTTCCGACGCCGGGCTCGCCAATCAGCACCGGATTGTTCTTGGTGCGGCGGCAGAGAATTTGGATGACGCGATCGACTTCGCCCTCGCGGCCGACCAGAGGATCTAACTGGCTGTCCATAGCCGCTTGAGTGAGATCGCGCGAAAACTCCGAAAGCAGCGAACTTTCCCGCTGGCGCTGCGGCTGAGCTTTTTCCTGCGTGCTGCGCGCTAGTTCTTCGCGGATGGTCGACAGTCGCAGGCCGCGCTCGTGCAGAATTTCGGCGGCAAAACACTTTTCTTCTCTCAGTAAACCTAAAAGCAGGTGCTCAGTGCCAATGTGCCGGTGCGAAAGGCGTTCCGCTTCTTCCGCTGCATAGGCGAGAACTCGCTTGCATTCATTACTGAGAGGCAGATCAACCGAGGTCGAGACCTTTTCGCGAATGGTGGTATGTCCCTCGATTTGCTTGCGGATGGATTCGACCGAGGCGTGCGACCGCAGAAAGCGGTTGGTTAGGGCTTTGTCTTCGCGCAGCAGTCCAAGAAGAAGGTGTTCAGTCTCGATATAGGGGGACCCAAACTGGCTGGCTTCGTAGCGTGCGAAAAAGATGACGCGCCTGGCTTTCTCCGTATAGCGTTCAAACATAATGCCTTCCCCCTGTCGTTCCTGGTCGGGAAAGAACTTTGCTCGCCCGACTTACCGAACCCGATCCCTGAATCGTACTTATTTCTGTTCCGTTTCTTTGTTTACCTTACTCTATCGCTATTATGCAATCAAAGGGCCTCAAAACCAAAGTAATGAAACGATTTTATAAACCTTTGATCACGTTACTGAAGGAACGGTTGCCACGCTTTGTGGTTCACCACCTGCACCAAATTCCTGCACTTTTTCTTACTAGTCTTGCTCTCTCCTCTGGTTTTCCCGCGTCCAGGGACGCTCCGCGCTTCCCGGTCACACCGGCAATGATTCCGGCGGAATCTCTTCCATGCGCCCTCGCTGCAACCGCAACACGCGATGGCAACGTCTGGCAAACGACAAGTTATGCGTAGCAATGAGGGAGGTGAGTTGGTGCTCGCGATGTAATCGCGCAATCAAAGCGAAGACCGCTTCCGCAGTCTGTCCGTCCAGGTCGCCCGTAGGCTCATCGGCCAGCAATAACTTGGGACCGGTAATGAGCGCGCGGGCCAAAGCCACCCGCTGCTGTTCTCCGCCCGAAAGCTCGCCTGAGCGATGATGCCCGCGTTGCTCCAGTCCGACCTCACGCAGCCAGCGTGAAGCCTCTGGCTCGACCTGCTGCCATGTTTGCCCTCGTAACAACAGCGGCATGGCAACGTTTTCTGCCGCCGTGAATTCGGGCAGCAGATAGTGGAACTGCCATACAAAGCCGGTCTCGCGGTTGCGAAAGTTCGCAGCTTCATCGTGCGATAAAGAATTTAATCGCAAGTGGGCGCAGTATACGTCACCCGCGGAGGCACGATCAAGAGCGCTCAGGATGTGCAACAAGGTACTCTTGCCTGCGCCGGATTCGCCCACAATGGCCAGCATTTCGCCTCGCTTCACCTCAAACGACAAATTTTCAAAGAGCACCAGATCCGATTCGCCGGACCGGAAAACCTTCTTCAGGCCGTCCACCCGAAGCATCGATGCTTGTTCCGTTAGATGCACGCCAGATCTCTTTCGTTCCAAGGGCTAACGTTCTGAGGACCGAAACCTACTGTGATTCCAGTATTCGCTGGCACATACATTAGTGCGCGGAGGTGGGGCATCGTTTCGCCTATTCCAACTCCAGAGAACGCGCAGAACCGTGGGATGACTGCGAATGCGCCCCTCGGCGCCGTGCCTGACCCAGGGCTTTACGCTGTCGTCTGCGTTCCGCCACCCCTTCGCAGCGATAGGTGGATTCTGCCGTGCCGTTCTTCCCGGAATTCGGTTCGCCTACCCCTGCCGAAAACGGCCTTGGCATCCTCCGGGAAAATCCGCGCGGATCCCAAGCAAAGTATTTGTCATTCATAACGCAGCGCCTCGGCCGGAAGAATGCGGGAGGCTGACCATGACGGATACAGCGTAGCAATAAAGGAGATGCCAACGGCGACCAGGGCGACCAGCGCACCGTCGATCGCCCGCGGAGCAAAGGGCACGTAGTCGATGGAGTAGACCTCGGGAGACAAGGTCAGCACGTGGTAGCGGCCTCCGGCATAGGAAACGGCATAACCCAGCACCAGGCCGATGGCGGTGCCGATGGCGCCGATCAACACACCCTGGGCAATAAAAAGGTTGCGCACCTGCGCCCGGCGCGTGCCCAAGGACATGAGTACGGCAATATCTTTCGTCTTTTCCATGACCATCATAATGAGAGAGATCAGGATGTTCAGGGCGGCCACGAAAACGATGAGGCCGATGGTGATGAAGGTGACCAGACGCTCCAGACGGAGGGCGTGAAACAGGGCCTGGTTCTGTTCTTCCCAGTTGGTGGCCATGAACCCTGTGCCGGCCTCGTCTTCGAGTTGACGGGAGATCGCAGGGGCGTGATAGATGTCGTCTACCTTGAACTCGATCACTGAGATCAGGTTTCCCAGGCCGAACAACTTCTGCGCATCCGATAGGCGAAGGAACGCCCAAGTGGAGTCGTAATCGAAAAAACCGGAGTTGAAAATTCCCACCACGTGGAAACGGTTGTATTTGGGGACCATTCCGAAGGGCGTGAGTTCGCCCTGCGGACTGGTGACGAGAACAGACGAGCCGACGGTTGCGCCAAGGTTGTCGGCCATGTCTTTGCCGAGAACGATGGGTGGCATGGCCGAGAGGCGCTGCTGCACTCCGGCCAGAGAGTCGGGAGACTGGATCGCGTCCGGTTGTGTCGAGTCGGCTGGTGTACGTGTTCGTGGTGTGGAGCGGGCACTGCTGTCCGCTGTCGTTGACTCTGATTCTGGGTTTGCCTCCGTGATTGCTGAGTCATCCAGCGGCGCCGCCGAACCTTCCTTCACTGAATTGAGCAGATCGCCCACTCTCCGCTCGTACTTAGGAATCATGCCCTTCAACACCGCACCGCGCGCCCGCGGGCCACGCGAGATCAGTACTTGTTCAAAGATTGCCGGAGCGGCCGCGATGACGTGCGGTCGCTTCGCGAGGCGGTCCATGAGCGCGGGCCAGTTTTGGATGCCGTCGTCGGCAATGCGCTGCAGGCTGATGTGAGACGTGGAACCCAGCAGGCGCTCCTGAAGATCCTGGCGAAAGCCGTTGGTGATGGCCATGGCGACCACGAGAGAAGCCACGCCCGCGGCGACTCCGGCGACGGAAATGCCGGTGATAATGCCGATGAAGGCCTGGCGGCGTTTGGCGCGCAGGTAACGCGTCGCGATGAAGAGTTCGAAGCGCATAGCAGCTACCGGCGTCGGCTCTCAGCTCTCCGCCAAGTGGATTATAACTACCGCGGGCTGTGTAATCGAATTCTATGCCCGGGCAAAGACGACGTGGACCGTCTGACGACAAGCGATGTAGCGTACTCCGAAGCGGTTCTCCTCCTTCGTATCCGGCCCTTTGCGGGGCGCAAAGCAACCCGCTCCTGGCAAGCAACGGGCGTTTCATCAAGGCGGAGGTCAAAGAACTTTCTCTGGTTGTCGATTCGCACCGAAAGAATTTTCCACCCACCCTCGACGCTTCGATTTGGGGATGACGCCACCGAGGCAGACCACGGATCTGCACGGGAGACAAGTCGGACTCCCATCGCTTATTCTCTGGACTGACCTTTTCCCGCTGTAATCTTTTAGACTGTTCTCTCTAGAGTGGTAGCCAGGGCCGTCCGCCTCCGATGATCGTCAACTTCGCAGAACGTGCGCATAACCACAACTGGGAACTCGATCCGGTTATCCGGTCGTTGCTCGACACGGATTTTTACAAGCTGCTGATGCTGCAGTTCATTTGGAAGCATTTCCCTAAGACGCGGGTGGAGTTCTCGCTCTTCAATCGCCATTCTGCGGTACGGATGGCAGACATCATCAACATCGAAGAGCTCAAGGTGCAACTGCAGCATGTGCGCGGAGAGCGCTTTCGAAGATCAGAACTGGTCTGGCTGGCGGGCAACACTTTCTATGGGCGGCGCGGAATTTTCGAGCCAGCCTTTCTGGAGTGGCTGGAGCGCGATTTTCATTTGTCGGATTATCGCCTGCGTGTGCAGGACGGGCAGATCGAGCTGGCTTTTGAAGGCGCCTGGACAGAAACCACAATGTGGGAACTGTACGCGCTAGCCATTCTCGATGAGCTGAAGACGCGGGCCAATCTGAAGATGTTGAGCGAATTCGGGCTCGACATTCTCTATGCGCGGGCCAAGACCAAGTTGTGGAGCAAGATCGAACGGCTGCGCGGGGTTCCCCAACTGAGCGTGGGCGATTTTGGAACCCGACGACGGCACAGCTTCTTGTGGCAGGAATATGTGGTCGAGGCTATGGCCGCCAATCTCGGAGATAATTTTATCGGCACCTCGAATGCCTTCCTGGCGCACAAGCACGATCTGGAAGCGATCGGAACCAATGCCCATGAAATCCCCATGGTGATGGCGGCGCTCGCGCCGGACGACGTCGCTCTAAGAGCGTCGCAGTACCGCGTGCTGGAACTATGGCAGCAGACCTATGAAGGCGCGCTGCGGATGCTGCTGCCGGACACGTTCGGAACGACGCAATTTTTGCACGGCGCGCCCGCATGGGTAGCCGACTGGACCGGGCAGCGTGTCGACAGCAAAGATCCATTCGTTGCCGGGGATGAATACATTGCGTGGCTGAAGGCCAAAGGAAAAGATCCTGCCGAAAAGCTTTTAATCGCCTCCGACACGCTGGATGTGGACCAGATTCTGGGTCTGCATGCCTATTTCGGCGGACGGGTGGCGAGCGGCGCGAACCCCGGTGATTTTTTCCATGCTGCGGATTTTGAAGATCGGAAAAAGTGGACGCCGGGACGCCGCATCCGCTTCAGCGCCGGGTGGGGAACGCTGCTGACCAATGATTTTCGGGGATGCAATCCTAACGCGGGCGGGGGGTTTGACCCCATCAGCTTGATCTGTAAGGTTTCGAGCGTCGAAGGGCGGCCGGCGGTGAAGCTTTCCGACAACTATTCCAAGGCGCTAGGGCCGGCAGCCGAGATCGAGCGATACCGGACAGTGTTCGGAACCGCCGGGATTGCGAATGCTCCGCTGGTGGCGTGACCACACGGAACTCGGGGGAGCGAACAGCAAAGTCAAAGTCAAAGCCAAGCCAAAGTCAAAGACAGTCGAAGGCGACGGACAGGAGTGTGTCCGTCCCGCGGGGAACCCGCTGCACATTGTTCCTGTTCTATGGCACAGTAGTTCATGCCTGCCACCGCCGACGCCAGGGCTGGACGCGCCGCCTTTACGCATCCCGGGTTCGTGTTGTTTCAGATCGCCCGGTTCCTGATCGTGGCGGCGGTCGAGATGCAGGCCGTTGCCGTGGGATGGCAAGTGTATGAGATCACGAAACGGCCGCTCGATTTGGGCTATGTGGGTCTGGCTCAGTTTTTACCGGCAATTCTGCTCTTCCCTGTCTCCGGCCACGCGTCCGACCGTTTCGAACGCCGGCACGTGCTCTCGGCCTGCTATGGCGGTTACGCGGTTTGCTTCGCCCTGCTGCTCGCTCTGGTTCAGCGCGCAGGGCATTCGGTCCATTCGATCTACGTTGTGTTGATCCTGATCGGAGTCGTGCGCTCGTTTAACAGCACGGCCAGCCGATCCATCCTGCCGCAGCTCGTTCCCGGGGAGCATTTTCCGAATGCGGTGGCGTGGAACGCGAGCATTTTTCAAGCGGCAACGATTCTTGGGCCATCGTTCGGCGGCATTCTTTATGCGGCGTTCCACGGGCCTTCCGTCGTTTATGTAGTCGCAATGCTGACGGCGATCGGGGCGACGATCTCCTCGTTCCGCATTAAGCCTGAGGTCAAAGCGCGCCCGCGCGAGCCCCTCTCATTCAAGACCGTTTTCGCGGGACTCCATTACATTTGGAGGAAGAAGCTGATCCTGGGCGCGATTTCGCTGGATCTGTTTGCGGTGCTGTTGGGCGGAGCGGTTGCTCTGCTACCGGTGTACGCGCGCGAAATTCTGCATACCGGGCCGTGGGGGCTGGGGCTGCTGCGAACCGCTCCCGGAGTGGGTGCCGCAATCATGGCCGTGCTGCTGGCGCACCGGCCGTTGCGCGGACGCTCGGGGCCTACGCTGCTTTGGTCGGTCGCAGGATTCGGAATCTTCACGATTATTTTCGGCGTGTCGCGCAGCCTTACGGTCTCGCTGATCGCCCTGCTGCTGCTGGGAGCGAGCGACATGATCAGCGTGATCATCCGCGCCACGCTCACGCAGCTCGCCACGCCCGATGAAATGCGCGGGCGCGTGACCGCAGTGGATATGATTTTTATTGGGACCTCCAATGAGTTTGGACAGTTCGAATCCGGCGTGACGGCGCAATGGTTTGGGACGGTGCCGGCGGTGGTGTTGGGAGGAATTGGAACTTTGATCGTGATCGTCCTGTGGGCCTGGTGGTTCCCGGAATTGCGGCACGCGGGGGAGTTAACGGCAATTCGCAGCGACGAACTGCAGGCTCCCGCGGAAACCTCCTCTTCCCTCTAGCGGGCATGGTGGCCGCGGCTGGACTTCGTTGCTTCGACTCGCTTCGCGCGCCCATGGCAAGCGCAACCCGGACTTCCGAGGCGGCGGTCTCTCCATGTGTGTAGAATGTCGGTTTCATTCCACCCGTAATGACCGGCACCATCAGGACCCGAATTGATCGAACGATACTTTCATCTTGCCGAAAACCAAACGACTGTGCGCCGCGAATTTCTGGGCGGACTGACGACGTTCATCACGATGGCTTACATCGTCGTGGTGAATCCGCAGATTCTGGCGCAGGCGGGCGTGCCGGTCGATGGCGTCGTGTTTGCTACCTGCGTATCTGCGGCCGCCGCCACGCTGGTGATGGGGCTTTACGCCAACTACCCCATCGCGCTCGCCCCGGGCATGTCATTGAACGCGTACTTCACCTACGTGGTTTGCCTGGGCATGCACGTTCCCTGGCGCACTGCCCTGGGGGTTATCTTTTTTTCCGGCGTGTTTTTTCTCATTCTCACGGTCACGCGCGTGCGGGAACAGATCGTCAACGGAATTCCCGAGTGCCTGAAATATTCCACCGCCGGCGGCATCGGAATGTTCATCGCCTTTGTCGGACTGCGGAACGCCAAGCTGGTGGTGGCGAATGCGGCAACGTTCGTCGGCCTGGGCAGCTTTGCCAACCGCGAGACCCAGCTTGCATGCGTGGGGCTTGCGATCATGCTCATTCTGATGACGCGGAAAATCAATGGAGCGATTCTAATCGGCAGTGTCGCCACGACCATACTGGGAATCCTACGCGGGATGGCGAACTGGCCGACGGCGATCTTTTCCTGGCCGCATCCTTCTTCTACGTGGCTGCAACTCGATTTGCGGGGCGCACTTCATCTCGGGCTGCTGGAAATCGTTTTTGTCTTTCTGTTTGTCGATCTCTTCGACAATGTGGGTACGCTGGTGGGAGTGTGCGAACAGGGCGGTTTTGTAAAGGATGGCAAAATTCCGCGCGTGGGTAAGGCGCTGGTGTCGGACGCTGTCGGGACCATTTTCGGAGCTCTGACTGGAACTTCTACCGTGACCAGTTACATCGAGAGTGCGGCGGGGGTTGCTGCGGGCGCGCGGACTGGTCTCAGCAATATATTTGTCGCGGGATTTTTTCTGCTGGCGACATTCTGCGCGCCGCTCGCCGCGGCGATTCCGGGTTATGCCACCGCCCCTGCGCTGATGCTGGTGGGAGCGCTGATGACGGAATCGATTGGCCGAGTCGAGTGGAGCGACTTTACCGAGGCGATTCCCGCCTTCGTGACGCTGGTGGCAACACCGCTGACATTCAGCATTGCAACTGGCCTCAGTTTCGGCCTTATCTCGTACACGCTGGTCAAGGTGGCCGCGGGGAAGTTTCGGGAAGTGGGCGCGGTGATCTGGATTCTGACGGCTCTGTTTATTCTTCGCTACGTTTATCTCGCCGCCGGGTAGCCAGGGAAGGGCGCCGGGCAAATTCATTTTTCAGACTCAAAGATGTATCGTCCAGATTTCTTCATCCTTCGGGGCTTGCTGCTGTCCCGCACACCGGCCAACGGCTTGCGCCGTGCTCCATTCTCGCGCCGCTCCGCGGCCAAAGCAAAGCCCGGCGCCGACGATTCCTTCGCCATTCATTTTGCCTTTAAGAGAGTCTTAGCCGCGCCCATGTTTTCGTAATAGTCGTAGACCCGGACCACGACCACGTGCTCGGACTCGGTGTTTTTCGCTGCGTCGGGGGCGGCCATGAAATCATAGTCTTCGACCTTGGCGTCGGAGAGCTGGCCGATGGGTTCGACGTACTTCCAATCCCCCGCGTCCACCGAAAACTCCGCGCGTTTAATGTTGGAGAATCCGTCTTCCGCCCGAAAGCGCACGTGAATCTGCGCGTCTTCCACGGATGCCGTCAAGTTCTCGACCCGCGGAGGAGTGGTGTCGACTTCGAAGCGGCGGCTCTCCTTATTGGCGGTCAGGGCTTCGCCCGGTGAGTGAGACGGGGCATCGGAAGCGACCACCTTAATGGTGTAACCTCCGTCGGGCAGCAGGCTGGCCTCGAACGAATACGCCTTGTCGGTTAAGTTGTCTTTCAACAACAGCCAGCGAGTTTCTCCGTCGCCCCGGTAGTAGACGGAATAGACCAGCTGATCGTCATTGTCGTCGTGCGCACTCCATTTCACGCCGATGGAATCGCGATCATGAGTGCTCGGGACCGGCGACTCGAAATGACCGCCTGCAGACCCGCTCACGTCCGTGCCCAGGCTGAGCCCAGCCGATTTCGCGAGCGGCTGATAACGCATCCCCGTCTCGACGGAAACGTCTTCGATTTCCGGCGCCACGTTTTTCGGCAGGTAATTCAAAGTGACGGTATCCAGCGCGGGCTTGGAATTTCCCGCGTGCAGCACGGCTTTCCACTGGGCATAGCGCGCGGGCGGAACTCCCATCGCAGAATCCTTGGTGAAATCCACTTGCTGCCACGGACTCCAGTTGCGGTCGGGATTGTCGACGTTGCCGCTGCGGGCCAGCAACTCCACGTTGCCGGAGCCGCGAAACTCGGCCCGGCCCCACCGCGAAAAAACTTTGGCATCGAACACATCGCTCTCGTACGTGCCTTCGCGCTCCGGACCCGGGCCCAGGAAAAAAATCTTCCCTAAGTTACTGCTGGCGGCGTAGAGTCCGCCTCCCGGAGCTTGGGCGAAACCGGTTACCTGCGATGCCGCCGCCTTCAACAGATCGGAGAACTCATCCTGCCCGTCGATGGAAAAAACATGTCCGCGGTTCCCCGTTCCCGCGAGCAGTTTTTCATGAGAATCGAAGGCGAGGGTATAGACGATATCGTCATGCGAGGTCCATATCCGGGATGGAGACCCGTCGGCGGCGATGCGATAGATATCGGAGCCGCCGTTCGAACTTCCCCCGGGAAATGGGAACGCCCCCAGGCGTGAGGTGCTGGGGGTGGGCGTGATTATTCCAGGGGTTGCAGGACCGGAGGACTCTGCTGGGCCTGATCCCAACGAGAGGGCTGAGGGAGCCGGCGATGTTGCGATGCCGGCCCGTCTCTCGCCTACGCCGGCGGCGTAAATATTGCCGTCCCGATCGAGCGCGAGCGCGGTAATCTCCTTCTTGGGAGCGCTGTAGAGCACGAATCCGTCGCCCGCCGGAGAAATGCGGTATACCAGGCCGCTGCCGTCGGTACCGGCAATTACGTTTCCCCGGGCATCGAGCGCGAGCACGCGGATGTGCGTGTCGTCGCTCTTGAAGAAAAGCGAGTGTTCCCCCTTGGGCGTGACTCTGTAGATCTCGCCGTGATCCCCGGTGGCGACGTAAAGGTTGCCGGCTTTATCGAGCACCAGGTCCCAGATATACTTGGTGCCCGGCGCAAAATATTCGGATGAAGTCCACGAGGAATCCAAAGCGGGCTTAGCCGCATCCTTCGGCAAGTCCTTCGGCGCATCCTTCTCGGACGTCTTAGTCCTGCCTTTGGCACCTTTTTCCTGCGGCTTGGGCTCGATCCTGTAAACCTTGCCGTCGGGCGCGGTCGCGGCATAGATTACCCCGCGAGGTCCGACCTTGAGGGTCTGCACTTGCAATTCTTGCGGCTCAAAAATGATGGTCGCGGTGCCGTCGGGCGCAATCCGGTAGACGCGCGCCGGAGATCCGGTGGCGGCATACACATTTCCTGATTCGTCGGCGGCCACGGCCCAGATGTAGGTCGACGGCGTCGCATAGAGCAGTTTGAAGGATGGAGCCAGTTCCAGGCCGCCGGAACTGCGAATTGCAACTCCGCTAGCCGAACCCTTCGTGAGGTCCTCGAATTTCGATTGCTCCCAGGTGCGGGTGCCGTCGGCGAAGAGGGCGCCCGCCATGGCGAATACGGAAATAAGAAAGCCAGCAACCGTAAAAAGAGAAACCTTATACGAACTCTGCAATGTCACACCTCGCAATGTCACATCTGGATTCAAAATCACGCCCAAACGAACGCCGCCCCTTATACCGCTAACCGGAAGTTTCAGGTTACCACGCAGAGTGGGTCGGTCGCGCGTTTGCACTGCAGCGCTTGCCACGCTTCTCGCGAGATCCTTCCAGCGCCCGAAGCACGGCTCTCGCGCGCGGACGCCCCTAGAAATCGAGCGGCGAACCCAGCCTGTGTTGCTACCGACATCGGTCTTCTGAAATCTGAAAGATGGCGGGCGTGTTATCGTAGATTTTCATGCATCCTGCGCGTCGTAACTTACTTCGTACGCTGGCCCAGAAGTCGTTTCGCCTTGGAGAATTCAAACTTTCGTCAGGCGGGACCAGCGACTACTACATTGACTGCCGCACGACCACCCTCGACGCCAAAGGATCGCGCCTGACCGGGGAAGTTTTTCTCGAAGAAATTCAGCGGCGCGGATGGAAGCCCAGGGCCATCGGCGGGTTGACCATGGGGGCAGATCCTATTGTGGTGGCGGTCTCGGTGGTGAGCGGCGAAGTCGACGGCTTTCTCGTGCGAAAGTCCGAAAAGCAGCACGGCACCGGCCAGCGCATTGAAGGCTTTCGCGAGAGGGGTGCGCGGGTCGTGATTGTGGATGATGTCTGCACCACCGGGGCCTCGACGGTACAGGCGATTGAAGCGGCGCGCGAATTCGGATTCGAAATTGTTGGCGTGATGTGCCTGGTGGAGCGGCAGGAGGCCGGCGGACGCCCGAATGTGGAGAAGGCGGCGGGGACTGTGCCGTTCGTTTCCATCTTCACCGCGAACGATGTGCGCCAGGAACACTTGGCATTGCATCCTCGAGAATCATCGAGACCATGAGGCATCGAGTTGTCCTTCCGCGCAAAGCGAGGAAACTGGTTCTTGCCGCCGGCAAGCGAGGCCCAGGCCCTTGGCTGCGCTTGGGATGACAAGTCGAATGACGCAATGGTTCAATGATCCAATTCTTCATTGGTTCTGAGAAAGTTCCAGCATGATTCAAACTTTGGAGTGGACCGACAAAGGCGTGCGCTTCATCGACCAGACGAAGCTGCCCATGGAAGAGGTCTATGTCACCTGCACGACGCATGAGCAGGTGGCTGACGTCATTCGCAATATGGTGGTGCGCGGGGCGCCGGCAATTGGGGTTGCCGCCGCTATGGGCATTGCACTCGGCGTGAACAATTCGAAAGCGGAATCCTCGGGCGAACTCAAGCGCGACCTCGACCAGATCTGTGACCTTATCGGCCAGACCCGGCCGACCGCGGTGAATCTGTTTTGGGCAATTCGCCGCATGCAGGAAAAGTTCGAACGCATCCGCATTCGTCCGCTTCCGCAGATCAAACAGGATCTGATGGAAGAGGCGCAACGCATGCACGCCGAGGACATCGCGGCCAACCAGGATATGGGACGCCACGGCGCCACGCTCATGCCGAGCAGGGGCGGAGTACTTACACACTGCAACGCCGGCGCGCTAGCCACCGCAGGATACGGCACCGCGCTGGGAGTCATCCGCGCGGCGGTCGAGCAGGGGAAGAAAATCCATGTGTACGCGGACGAGACTCGGCCTTTCCTGCAAGGCTCGCGGCTGACCGCGTGGGAACTGATGAAAGACGGCATCCCGACCACCGTCATCTCCGACAACATGGCGGGCGCGATGATGCAGCAAGGAAAGATCGGGGCGATCGTGGTCGGTGCCGACCGCATCGCCGCTAACGGCGACGTGGCCAACAAGATTGGAACCTATACCGTCGCCATTCTGGCGAAGGAGCACGCAATTCCGTTCTATGTGGCGGCGCCGATCTCGACCGTCGATCTGGCGTGTCCCGATGGCAGCCGGATTCCCATCGAGCAGCGCAACCCCAGAGAAATGACGCACATCGGCGGAAAACAGGTGGTACCGGACGGCGTGGAAGTCGAAAATCCTGCGTTTGATGTAACTCCTGCGAAGTATGTCGCCGCGATCATCACGGAAAAAGGAATCGCGCGCGCCCCCTATGAGGATTCTTTGCGCAGGCTTGCGGGGCTAGAGGCTGAGGTGCATCCCTAAGCCGATCGCCTTTTAACTCCCACATCTTGACTCCAACGTAAAGACTTGTAAATTTTCGGAATTTTCCTTTTTTACGCGCTACTTATCGCCCGAGGTCGGGTTGAATCTAGCGGCCACTCAACCGTGCTAACCTGAGTTTAGAAGACCAATTCTGCGCCAAGACCTTTTGTCAGGGGGATGTTATGTCGTTCCGCAATCGTCTGGTTCTTCTCGTCGCGATTATTGTTCCCGCGCTTGCGCTCCTGGTGGGCTGCGGCGGGAACGGAAGCAGCGTTACCAATCCCGTAGCTCCGCCGAGCGGCGGCTTCAGCAAGAGTAATCTCAACGGTACTTACGTCTTTTCCGTCTCGGGCATTGACGTCAACGGGGCTCCTTATGCGGTTGTAGGCACCTTTACGGCCAACGGCAACGGCGGAATTAGCGCGGGAACGCTGGACATGAACGACGCCGAATTCGCATCGGTCTCCCCGGCCATTGCTCCCATCGCGAATGCCCCGATCAGCGGTAGCAGTACCTACCACGTGGGAGTGGACGGACGCGGGCAGGCGACGCTCGATATTCAGACCCCCTTCGGCAGCAACATTATTCTCGATTTTGTTCTGCAAAACGATTCTCACGGGCTGGTCACTGAGTTTGACGGTAACGTCACCGCGACGGGAAGCGGAACCCTTGACTTGCAATCCACGGGCACAACGCCCGTCGGGTCTTACGCCTTCAGTCTGTCAGGTGGGTCCTATTCTAGCGGCAGCCCATATGCGGCCGTGGGCAACTTTACCATTAGCGGGGGATCCCTTGCGGGCCTCGAAGATGTCAATGCGGGTGGAATCATCGCCTATGCTAACGAACCGCTAAATGGTTCGCTGATTCTCGGACCCTCATCGAGTCCGGCGACGACTCTTAGCAGCGCGGCATTCTCCGGACTGTTTGACGTTTACGCCATTGACGCCAACCATTTGAAGTTTATTGAGATGGACCAGACCGCGACCCTTTCCGGGGACGCATATTCCCAAACCAGCACGACCATGCCAACCGGCACCCTGGCCTTTGTGCTGGCAGGCGTGTATCCATCCAGCTCTTCCGATCCCTTCGCTGCCGGTGGGTTTATGGTCACTGACGGAGCCGGCAACATTACCAATGCCTCCAGTGAAGATTACAACGAGGGGGGCAACGTTTCTGCGACTTTGGGGGCGCCTTTTAGCGCGAATTACACGGCGGGCGGAACTGGCCGATACACACTGAGCAATTTTGCGACATTCGTCGGAGGATCCAGCTATGCCGCATATCCATCGAGCGGCGGGGTGCTCCTGTTAGAAATTGACGATTCAGGCATCACCAGCGGCGCAGCTTATCTGCAGACCTCCGGCGCAACCTTTGCCGCGTCGCAGGGCTACGGACTCAACCTCTCGGGTACGAATGCATCGACCGGCACCTCGGTCGAAGTGGATGACGTCGCCGAGTTCACCTCCAACAGCAGTGGAGCTACTGTAACCGGCGTGATCGACGAAAACTATGCTCCCACCGGGGCTCCAACCTATGGTCTGGCGCTTAGCGGTACCTACGTCGCACCGGTGAACGGCCGCGGTCAAATCGTAGCCACCACTGGCAATAGCACCAGCAGTACCCTGAACGGTGGATTCGGCCTCATTTTCTATACCGTGGATGGCACGACCTTCCCCTTTATCGAAGCCGATCAAAGCCAGATCTCGGCTGGGGTGTTCGTTGCCCAGAATCCAGCGGCGTCTGGTGCCGCCATAGCCAAGCCGCAGATGTTCATCGTGCCGCCGTTGGTGCGACCCCACGGAGCACATTTGCAGAAGAAGTAGTTTGCTGCACATCAGGAAAAGCCAAGCCGCGGCTGTCGATTTCTTGACGGCCGCGCCTTGGCTTTTCATTCTTGTGCTGAGTCGGGTTGAGGCACAATCTCAGCGAAGGTATCAGCAGCTGAGGTCGGCCCCGAGAGCGGGCCGCCGGCTCGACGGCCGGCGGGTCGCAGCGCCAAATAAAGTCAGCTTTCCCGGGGCTTTGCGTTCGCCGACGTTGGAGCTCGCGATCCGATCCATGCGATCACGCGGTACAGGAGCAACGCCGCCAGCACGGAAGAGTATTCCAGCGGCTTCTTCAGGTCTGCCTTTACCAGCCAGATGTAGTGGATGACTCCGGCGGCGGCGCTGACATAGATCAGACGATGCAGGGCCTGCCAGCGCTTACCACCCAATTTTCGGATCGACCACCTGGTGGACGTCAGTGCCAGAGGAATCATCAGGACGTACGCCGTCATTCCAGCGGTGATGAACCTGCGCTTGGCGATGTCGGCGAGCATCTCATGCACAGCAAAAAACTTGTCGAGCCCGATGTAGGTCGCGAGATGCAGCGTGCCATAGAAGAAGGCGAACAGCCCGAACATCCGCCGTAGACCGATCAGCCAGTATTGTCGAGTCAGTTTCCGCACGGGGGTGACGGACAATGTGATGAGCAGGAAGGTCAGAGTGCAATCGCCCGTGCGGTGAGTAATGGTTTCAATGGGATTGGCGCCCAGCTGCGCGTGCCAGCCTTCCCAGACGAGGTAGCCGAGCGGGGTGAGGCTGGCAAGGAAGATCACCGGTTTGAGCCAGCGGGGTGTGTTTACCAAATGTCGGACCTTTGCTCGGAATCGGCGTCCGGCTTACGGCTCTCGGTTGAAAGACACGCCGATCCAATGAAAAAATGGGCTCCCGAAAGCCGAAGCCGAGCGCTGGCAACCGTCCTAAAAATTCTTCTTCAGATCCATTCCGGTGTACAAACTGGCGACTTGATCGCCGTAGCCGTTGAACATCAGGGTCGGACGCTTGAAGAATTCGCCAAGCCTGCGTTCTTTTGCCTGACTCCATCGGGGATGGTCCACGTTCGGATTCACGTTGGAATAGAAACCGTACTCTTGAGGAGCAGAGATGTTCCAGGTATTCTGCGGCTGCTTTTCGGTGAAGCGGATGCGCACGATTGCCTTTGCGCTTTTGAAGCCGTATTTCCAGGGAACCACGATGCGGATCGGCGCTCCATCCTGATTCGGAAGATCCTCTCCATACATACCGAAACAGAGCAGGGTCAGCGGATTCATGGCTTCGTCCATGCGCAGGCCCTCCACGTAGGGCCACACCAGCACCTGCCGCTGCTGGCCCGGCATCTGCCTGGGATCGTAGATCGTGGTGAACTCCACAAACTTCGCCTTGCTCGTAGGACTCACTTGTTTGATCAGTTCGCTCAGCGAGAAGCCGACCCAGGGCACAACAATCGACCACCCTTCCACGCAGCGGTGGCGGTAGATCCGTTCCTCGGGAGCAGCCATCTTGAGGATGGCGTCCACATCGAGTTCCTGCTTCTTGTCGACCTGGCCATCGATCTTCACCTTCCACGGACGCGTGCGGAAATTGGTGGCGAGTTTGGCGGGGCCGTCCTTGTCGGTGGAAAATTCATAATAGTTGTTGTAATTGGTGACATCCTTGTAAGGCGTGATCGCCTCCGTCGTGCTGAAAGGACTCTTTTGAATGCCGTTAATTTTGCTCCCGGCCAACCCGGTGGTCGAAGGCGAAACGATCTCGCGCAACCCAACACCGGTTGCCGCCGCCGCTCCTGCGATCGCCATCCCCGCCAGAAACTTGCGCCGGTTCAAATACAAACTCCGGGGTGTAACTTCCGACCAGCCAACGTCCGCCGCCTTCTTAATCAGCATGGGATCCCTGTTCCTTCTACCATTATCCACGATCCGTCGCAGACGGATTCGCCTTGCCTCTATCTTCCCCCAGATAGGACGTTTGCGTCGCAGAAAAATTTCATGAGATTGGTTCCGAGCGAGGACGCGAGGGCTTTGGCTTTAAGGTCTGAGATTTGATCTGAGGACTAAGGTCTCAACAAAAAGCCTCTACCCCAGCACTTCCCTGACCTTGCGCGACAGATTTTGCAGGGTGAATGGCTTCTGCAAGAATGCGGCACCGGTTTCAATGGTGCCTTCGCTGACAATCGCATCCTCGGTATATCCCGAGAGGTAAAGCACCTTGGTTTCCGGACGGGTTTGCGCCAGTTGCTTGACTAATTCGCGACCACCCATCCCGGGCATGACCACGTCGGTGATGACGAGATCGATCTTGCCGTTGTGCCGAGCGGCGATGGCGACGCCGTCTTCGCCGTTTTCCGCTTCCATCACTTCGTATCCCTTGGACGCGAGCGTTTCCCGCACCAGTTGACGCACCGATTCCTCGTCTTCCACCAACAACACAGTTTCGCTGCCGCCGAGGGCAGCGTGCGGCACAGCAACCGAATGCTTCTCCGCCACGCCGTCGACGCGCGGCAGATAAATTTGGAAGGTGGCGCCGCGCCCTTCTTCGCTCTGCACCATTACGTATCCGCCGGTCTGCTTCACAATGCCGTAGACGGTCGAGAGCCCCAGCCCCGTTCCCTTGCCTTTTTCCTTGGTGGTAAAGAACGGCTCAAAGATTCGTGACTGGGTTTCCTTGTCCATGCCCATGCCCGTATCGCTGACCGAAAGCATGACGTAGTGGCCAGGCCGGATGAAGGTTGGTCCGCGGTGATGATTCTCATCCACGACGATTTTTTCGGTCTGAATGGTGAGCGTTCCCCCGGCGGACATTGCGTCCTTGGCGTTCACCACAAGATTCATCAATACTTGTTCCAACTGGCCAGCGTCGGCGCGGGTGTGAGCCGCCTCGGGAGTCAGGCTGGTAATGAACTCCACATTTTCACCAATCAGAGGCCGGAGCAGGCGCTCCATGTCAGCGACAATGGCATTCACGTCGACGACTTTCAGTTCCAGCAATTGCTTGCGGCTGAAGGCCAGCAACTGCCGGGTCAACGTGGTCGCGCGGTCCGACGCCTGCTGAATGGCCAATGCCTTCTCGCGCAGCACGTTTTCCGGTTCTAGCTCGGCCAACATTACTTCCGCATAGCCGCTGATCACCATCAGCAGGTTGTTGAAGTCGTGTGCCACTCCCCCGGCGAGTCGTCCCACGGCTTCCATTTTTTGCGCCTGGCGGAACTGATCCTCCAGCACCCGGCGGTCCGTGACGTCTTCGGCAATTGCCTCCAGGACATCTGCCGGCTCGTCCGCGCTGCTCACTGCCCGGCCGCTGATGCGCACGGTGATGGCCTTGCCGTCATGGCGCTTCCACTGCACTTCGATTCCGTCCAGACGTCCGGTGCGGCGGAATTCTTCGATCAGCCGCGTATGCTCTTCGGTATGCGCGAACACATCTTTCGTGGGATCGAGCAATAGCACTTCTTCCGCCGATCCGTATCCCAACATCGTGATCAGCGCGGGATTCACGTCCAGAAATCTTCCTTCCAGACTGGAGCGGTAGATTCCGTAGACCGAGCTCTGCACCAGAGAGCGGTAGCGCGCCTCGGATCGGCGCAGCGCCTGCTCGTTTCTCTTGATCTCCACTGCGCTGGCCAGTTGCCGCGCCACGAAGGTCAGAATCTCCTTGTCACGCTCGCCGTAGCGGATGTTCTTGGAGTAAGTCTGGACCACCAAGGCTCCAAACGTATGGCTGTTGACTTTCAGCGGAACGCCCATCCAGTCGAGGGAGCGCGATCCGTTGCGCGCAACCTCGCCGCGCGCTTCCATGGCCTGCAGCACTTCAGGAGTTGCCAACAGTGGTTGTCCTGCGCGAATGACGTAGTCAGTAAGTCCGCGGGCCAGTTTCTTCGGAGACGGTACGGAGTCCTGCTCATCGACGAAATAAGGGAAAGTAAGCAACTCGGAGGCGGGATCGTAAAGCGCGATGTAGAAGTTTCGCGCGTGAATCAACTCATCCACAATGCCGTGGACGGCGGCGAAAAACTGTTGCAGATCGTGAGCGCTGCTGCTCTTCTCCGCGACCCGGTAGAGCGCCGAACTCAGCGCGTCCACCCGCTTGCGATCGGAAATATCGTGGTAGCCGGCGTAGAAGCCCGCCATCTTTCCATCCAGCAGAAGGGGCGCGCAGGACATGGAAACATCGAGCAGAGTTCCGTCTTTCTTTCGGCGCTGCGTTTCGAGGGTGATGCGTTGGCCTTTCGCCAGAGCTTCGGTCACCCAATGGGACTCCGCCAGCCGGTCCGGAGGCACCACCAGATTTTCCAGGGGCTGCCCTACCACTTCGGCCGCTTCATATTCGAACATGCGCACGAAGGTTTCATTGGCCAGGAGCACGCGATGGCTGCTATCCGCGATGGTCAATCCGTCGGGCGATGCCTGAAACATCTGTTCCAGAAATTGCAGGCGGCGCTCGGGGCTCTGTTGATTCTTTCTGCCAGGTTCGAGGAGTGGAGGGACCGGGCACGAATGTTCGGAGCACGCCCCGTTGGTGGGCGAGGCGCCGTTTCCCGGTTGAACCTTTCCGGGCAGGGCGTTTTCAGGCCTTACAAATGCAGGCGGAGCTCCGCTTTTCAGCGCCTGCTTGAGCCGGCGAGCGCGGGTTAAGTCCGCCCGCCCTGTTTGGGTGACACGTTCCCCCATCCGCGAATCCCCTCCGAATGCGCAGTCCAAGGGCATGGTAGAACGCGGAGTACCGAGTCGAAAGTTACCGGGGTAATCCTAAAACGAGACCGTCCGAAAACGAGACCGTCCGAAGCCGGAGTGCTTCCCGGGCCGGGCTCGTTGGGACAGCGTTCTTGCAGCTTGCCACCAGCTTTTTGACGCCCGAACGCCGCGAGCGACGGGGAAGAAATATCGCCGGCTTCTCCGCTAATAGAAACACCTCCCGAAATAAAAAGTTTTGCTGAATTGCTGTCTCCTGACCGCCAGGTTTTGGACTCGCGGCGGACATCTTCGGCCCGACCATCGGCATCGAACGAATTAACCAGATAGTTAATTCGTAAAGATTCGTGCATCGGAACGGAGGCAACATTTATGACCGCGGCAATAAGCAAGAAAAAGAATATGACCTTAGTGAAAGTGGCCTCGGCGCTGCTGGCGGGGGGACTGTTGGGGGCAACGCTTACGGCTGAGACTAGCCCCGCTTCGCGGTACGACAATCAAATGCAGACGACGGTGATGCAGAAACTGACGGCCAAGAACGAGTTCCGGAATGTGAAAGCCACCGTTGAACAGGGTATCGTGACTCTCACTGGCTCGGTTGATCTCTACCAGGGCAAGCTGGACGCCGCAAAGCTAGCGCGCAAAGCGGGCCACACGCAGGCGGTGCGCAACCTGGTGAATGTCGCAGGTAAGAACGTGACCGACGCCGAACTTGAGCAACAACTGGCCAAGAAGCTGCGTTACGTGCGCGTCGGGTATGACAACACGTTCGACTATTTCGCGCTGGCAGTGAAGGATGGCGTGGTCGCGCTCGAGGGCCAGGATCGAACCGGCCTGGGCCGCGAGGAAGCTCTCGCCGCTATCGCCCAGATGGCTGGCGTAAAGGACGTAATCGACAACGTTTCGCTGGAGCCGGTATCGAGGTTTGACGATGAACTGCGATTGCGGGCGATGCGGGTCATCTATGGCGATTCTGTGTTGAGCAAATACGCGATGGATCCGGCGCGTCCGATTCGCATCATCGTGGACAACGGGCACGTGACGCTGTACGGATCGGTCGATAGCCCGATGGACAAGACCATTGCCGGACTCAAGGCCAATCAACTCCCCGGCGCCTTCAGCGTCGACAACAAACTGCAGGTCGAGGGAAAATCGGGCCAGCAGGGACTATAAAAAGGGACTGTGGCGTTGATGCAGCGGTGAGCAGAAGAGCGCGGCCACGAGCCCGCGCTCTTTTTCGTTCTGCCGGTATTTTGTGGGGCGCAAACTCAAGGCAAGCGGTTGATCAGGGAGGCGACGTAGCCGGCCCCGAATCCATTATCGATGTTGACCACGCTGACGTTCGAGGCGCAGGAATTGAGCATGCCGAGCAGCGCGGCCAATCCTTTGAACGATGCACCGTAACCCACGCTGGTGGGAACGGCGATGACGGGAACGCCGACCAGACCTCCGACAACACTGGGGAGGGCGCCTTCCATGCCGGCGCAGACGATGACGACGCGTGCGCGCGTCAGCGCTTCACGATTGGCCAGCAGGCGGTGAATGCCCGCAACGCCGACGTCGTAGAAATGCTCGACTTCGTTGCCCATGATTTCGGCGGTGACCACGGCCTCTTCCGCCACCGGGATGTCGCTGGTTCCGGCGGAGACCACGGCAACGATGCCCTTGCCGTATTTCTTGGGATCGCGCTGCAGAACGATGGCGTGGGCGAGATCGCGATATTCGGCGGCGTGAACTTTTTTCTGGACCGCGGCAAATTGTTTTTCGCTGGCGCGCGTGGCCAGAATGTTGCCGCCGTGCTCAGCGAGGCGAGCGAAAATTTCTGCCACCTGCGCCGGCATCTTGCCTTCCCCGAGAATGACCTCCGGCATGCCGGCACGCAGAGCGCGATGATGGTCGATCTTGGCGAAGCCAATATCCTCGAAGGGCAAATGCCGCAGGCGAGCGACCGCGTCGTCTGGCGTCAGTTTGCCTTTGCGGACCTGGTCGAAAAGTTTGCGAATGGATTCAGCGTTCACGAAGCACGCAGCGGTCGGAATTCAGCCCGGCCGAGATCTAGATTAGCATCCGGGGGATGCCAGCCAGCCCGGGGACGGCGCCTAGCGCGGCGGACTGGTAAATGAGCGCAGTTTGGCAATCACGGTGGCGCACACTTTGCGGGCCAGCCCAGGCTCGTTGAGATGTGCCAGAAACAGTCGCCGCAGACCGCTGGGCGCCACTTTGCCCGCAAGATAGGCGTCATAAATCTGGTTTCCGATGCGATGGCCCAGGTCCCGTGCGGTGGAGTCGAACTTACTCTTGTCGGCACGAATTGAAGCCTGCGCCAGCCTTTCGCAAGCCGTGCGGGATAGTGGCGACGAGTCTTCCGGGACGGGACGCGAGGGATAGAGCACTCGCGAGCCGAAATAGGCTACGGCGTGTTCGATCAGCAGCGCGTAGAAATTGTCGATCGCATTGTTGCGCGGATCATTTTCCCTTACGGCGCTGCGCTCGTCTGAGTTGCCATTGAGTCGCTGCGGCAAACCCTGACAGGCCTGATGCAGGAAGCGCGTCGCATCTTCGGCGGCGTGGAGCATCTGGAACTCGCGAAAATAGAAGGCATTCACCTTCGGCAGGTAGGCGCTGCCGCGCTCTTCGACACAGGCGAGCATAGCGTCGCGCTCCGCCTCGGCAATGCCCTTGCGCGACAGCAAGCGGCGCAGCATGGCGCCGGACGGCCCGCCATAAACCTCGGGCAGCATGTCGACCAGAAATTTCGGCTGCGTGCCGTTATGTGGCGAGTAGCGGTTAATCTCGAGGAAGCGTGCCAGACTGTCGATCAGGTTGTAAATGGTGGGAGCGAAATCGGGACCATCGTCCGAGCGGCTCCACTGATCGAGAAACAAGCGGTAGCTTTCGTATTTCTCAAGCGGTGTCGCGTTAAAGACGCACAACACGTCGTCGTTGACACGGACCGCTTCAACTTTGTCCGTACGCTCTCCGGCCGCGCGCCAGTACAGCGCGTCAATATTCTGCAACACAGTGAGGATCTTTGCACCGGGCAGAAATCGGTGCACCTCGCGCGGTAAATGCGCGGGA
>Ga0209624_10000426_pt1 | contig 37167 bp, 27 predicted proteins | sample JacPinW_OM2H0_O1_FD_188565 | JGI IMG/M metagenome (GOLD analysis project Ga0209624, IMG submission 188565) | Forest soil microbial communities from Algoma, Ontario, Canada - Jack Pine, Ontario site 1_JW_OM2H0_O1 (SPAdes) (version 2) | ecosystem: Environmental > Terrestrial > Soil > Boreal...
CGCCATCGCCGACCTTCTCGCGACCGTTCCGCTGTTCCATCACGGTATTGACGCGTCCCAGTTCGCAGGAGCTCAGTTCGCCGAAGCGCTCAAGCCCTGGATCGGACACGTTGGCGCGGCTCTGTTCGCACTCGGTATTTTCGAGGCCGGAATTGTGGCCGCCATCGCCATTTCCACGTCTTCGGCCTACGCTTTCGGCGAAGTCCTGCAGACCGGGCACAGCCTGAATCGCCCGATGCGCGATGCGTGGCCGTTCTATTCAACGCTGCTCGGCTCGGCCTGTGCAGCGGCCGGGCTGGTGCTGATTCCCCGCGCCCCCCTGGAATTTGTGGTGCTCACGGTAAACGTGATCGCCGTCCTTGCGATGCCACCCGCGCTCGCCTTTCTGATCCTTCTGGTGAACGATCGGGATGTGATGGGAGAACATGTGAACGGTTTTTGGGCAAATGCGGCGGGTATCGCGGTCACGGTGCTATTGGTTTTCGTCGGAATTGGGTTCGGCCTGGCGACCGTTTTCCCAAGTTTGCTGGGAGGCTAGAATTGCGCAGTCGACCGAAGCGTGTTCACAAATTGCGAATCGCAGAGTCCGAGGGACATTCCCATGACGCCAAAAGATAGCGAAAGCAAGCGCGAGGGAGATTCCCGGGACGCTTCGCTAGGACCGGAAATCGCGGCGAAGCCTGATCTGAAGGATCCGCAGGTGGTCCTGTCGCTGCTGGAAATCGACCAGGTAGTCGCCGCCAAACAAAAAACACGTTTTGGCCCGAGAAAACTGTCGGTCGGAGTGCGGGTGCTGCTGTGGGGACTGCGTATCTATGTCTTGGCTATGCTGGTGCTGGTCGTTATTTCAGCGATTCGAGCAATCCATTCCGGGCAATGAGTGGCGCCCCCTGGTGAAGTATGCCGGGAACTTCGCTGGGAAATCCTCGCCGCCTGTGGGAAAATTCCGGCCGGAGCAAAGTGTCGCTCGCGCAACATCGAAGCCTAGCGGATTAGCCCGTGCAGCCTGGTCAGCCCAAAGGAAAATTTCGGCCCCTCGCAATTCTGACGTTGCTCGCGATTCTGATCGCGGGTGTGCTCTCGGCAATCAACGCGTCCAGAAATTGGCGCGCCACCGCCGCGGCTAAGAGACTGAAAAATCCGGTTCCCTCAACCGCAGACGCCGTTGCCGCCGGGAAACTGGCGTATGGCGAGCACTGCCGCAGCTGCCATGGAGAACAAGGAGACGGCAGAGGTGAGAAGGCCGCCGAACTTTCTGTCGCGCCCGGTGACTTCACCGATGCGGCGGCGATGGGCCGCCGCACCGACGGGGAGCTTTTCTGGCAAATCACGCGCGGGCGGCTACCCATGCCCGCCTTCGAAGACAAGCTGAGCGATCAGGAGCGCTGGCAGCTGGTTGATTACATTCGTACCTTCGCTGGCACGTCCCAGGCGAGCAGCCCAAGTGCCTCGCTTACTTCACTTTTGCCAGCGCCTCGGAAACTTCCTTCAGGTCCGGCACCGTCGGGATGTCGTAGTTTTTAAACCAGGCAATCTTGCCGCTGCGGTCGACGATCGCAATCGCCCGCCCGGTGATTCCCTTGTCCGCGAGATAAACGCCGAACAAATCGGCGACCGCGCCGCGGGGCTGGAAATCTGCCAGCAACGAATAGTGAATGCCCATCTTGTCGGCGAAGGCTTTGTGCGACCAGACGCTATCAACGCTGAGCCCCAATACGGCTGCATCCAGCTGCTCGAAGCGCTTCATGTCGTTCACGAAGCAGGCGTGCTCATTGGTGCATACCGGACTCCAATCGAGCGGATAAAACACGATGACCACGTTCTTCTTGCCCCGGAAATCGGAGAGCTTCACATCCTTCTGATTCTGGTCCTTCAACGAAAAATCCGGAGCCGCAGCTCCAACCGAAATTGCCATGCCCATCCTCCTGGTTCGCTGTCGCGAAAAACTTTCAAAATCTTCGATCGCCTTCGAGTACTCATGATAGCCGAACCCGGCCGGACGAACAAACGCCCCGCCGACAGCCCTGAGGCGAGCGCCGCGGTTGGCACCCGGCGCAGCCGGTAAGCCAGAGCTGATAATCATCTGGGCACGTTGCCATTCGGATATTGCTTCATCTTTTCAGACGTTGTACCTGTACTATATCTGGCCCCATACCATTGGCTGTGTCTGCTTGGGAGGATCCCGATGCGCAGGAGTCAGATTGTCCGGACCGCTTTTCTGCTGGGGCTTTTCGTTGTATTCCCGAACCTCGCCGAGCGATCGCGCGCGCAGCAGAAAATGAACAGCGTCGACGTTGGCGAAGTTCGCGGCATGCTTCGCGACGCCTTCGATGCGGTGAAGAAGTATTACTACGATCCGACCTACCATGGAGCGGACCTGGAGGCGAGGTATCACCAATGCGACGAAAGGATCAAAAACGCGCCTTCGATCAATGAGGGCATGCGAATGGTCGCGGCTTTCCTGGACGGTCTGAATGACAGCCATACCTTTTTTATCGCGCCTCAGCGCGCCTATCGCTTCGACTACGGCTACCGATACCAGCTGTTCGGGGACCAGGCGTTCATTACGCGTGTCCGTCCGGGCACCGATGCCGAATCCAAGGTGCATCCCGGGGACCGCCTGGTGGCTCTGGACTCCTACGCCGTGAACCGGCAAGATCTCCAGCAGCTCCGCTACTACCTGGGAGAGTTGTCGCCCCAGCCAGTCACTGAATTGGTTCTGGTCGATCCCAATGGCGCCGCTCGCAAGATCTCGGTAAATTTCAAGATCCAACCGGGGAAAAAGGTGATGGACATCACCGGGACTGCCGGAGCCAGTGACATATGGCAACTGGTCCGGGAGGAACAAAACCAGGATCACGTTGTCCGCCAGAGAACCGTCACGATCGGCGACGTGATGATCTGGAAGATGCCGGAATTCTTTCTCGAAGACTTGGCGATTGACCACTACTTCGAAGCAGCCCGCAAGTGCAAGGCCCTGATTCTGGACCTCCGCAGCGATCCGGGCGGCTCGACCGTCACCCTGGAACGAATGGTCGGCAATGTATTTGATCACGACGTGCAGATTTCCAATCGCGTCGGCAAAAAGGAAATGAAGCCGCAGCTCGCCAAGACCGTCGGCGACCATGCGTTTGGCGGAAAGCTCATCGTGCTGGTGGACAGCCAATCCGCGTCTGCCGCCGAGCTGTTTGCCCGCGTGATCCAGCTTGAGAAACGCGGGACCGTGCTGGGAGATCGCAGCTCAGGTAGCGTGATGGAGGCGCGAAGATATCCCTATGAGCAGGGCTTCGACACAAAGATCTTTTACACATTCTCGATTACCGACGCCGATCTCGTCATGTCCGATGACAAAAGCCTTGAGCACGCCGGCGTCACACCGGACGAAATCGTTCTGCCGACCGCCCAGGATCTCGCAGGCGGACGCGATCCGGTGCTTGCCCGCGCCGCGGAGCTCGCGGGCATACAGCTTGATCCCGTTGAGGCAGGCAAGTTGTTTCCGTTTGAATGGGTGGCATTCTGATCGACGGCAGCGCCCGAGGGCCGGCAAAAGCGGCTCTGGCAACAAAAAGGCCCTGCCAGCTTTCGCCGGCAGGGCCTCGAGTGACTTTACGGGTTGATCCGATCGTCGCGACTACTGCTTGGGAGCGGCGGCGGGTGCGGGCCTCGGAGCAGCGGGCTTGGGAGCTGCGGTTGAGGTCTTCACCGGATAACTCTGATCGTAGAGACGAATGATATCCTGCGTGACATCGATCTGGTTCGCGGCGAAAAGTACCGGAGTCTGCTGCGACGAGTCATCGATGATGAGCGTATAACTGTTGTCCCGGGCATACTTATTCAGGATGTCCACGAGTTTCCGACCGATGCGGTTCACGACATCCTGCTGGGCATCGTTGGTATCATCCTGAAATTCCTGCTGCTTCCGCTGAAACGAACGGGTGAACTGGTCGCCCTCGCGCGTGAGTCGGGCCTTCTCTTCATCGCTCAGGGTTGACTGGCCCGTCTGCAGCCTGTTCCGAAGATCTTCAATCTGCTTCTGCAGGTTTTGAAGCTCGGTGGTGCGTGGAGCAAACTGCGACTGCAGTTCGGCTGCCGCCTGCTTGCCTTCCGCCGTGCTGGCAATAGCCGCCTGAATGTTGATGACCCCGACCTTCGTCGTCGCCTGCGCGCCTGCGTTGGGGGCCTGTCCCCACACCGCCGGTGTCATTAAAAGGACTGCCAAAATCGGGACTGCCGCTTGAATCTTCATTCGCACTCCTCATTCAAATGTGTTGAGAGAATTTTGATAATCGCAAACCGCGAATTATAGCTTCCAAACAATAACACGGTCAATTGGATTCCGGCCGCGGCACCTTTACAGCAACACCCAGAACCATTCCACATTCGTTCTACCACTCCATCTTCGACTGCCCCGGCTCCTCCCTCTAGGCTCCGATGCCGGAGCCGGGAACGCGGTTGGACGCCTGCAGTTCCGGTTGCCCTAGTGCGGCATCGGGACAAGCAAGACACGGTTATTGTCGGGGTCGACCACGACCGCCAGGTTCAGTTTCGGATCAATCGCCACCGCATTCGGACCCAGCACAAAGGTTGAAGACTGCGCCCCTCCCAGTCCAAGAACCGCGCGCACCTGGGGGTTGGCACAGGACGGCTCAGCAATGCTCGGCGGACACGTGTAGTCAAGGACCGACATCGTATGGCTTCCCGAATTCAGAGTGACGATCGAGCTAGTCTGGAAATTGTAATCAATCGAGGTCGGGGCAATTCCCACGCTCACCGTCGAAGTCGTCAGCGTCGAGGGGTTGGTGATGTCGATGTTGTTGAGCAGGCTGTTCACGGTGAGAAACACCTGGTTCACCGGATCGAACACCACTCCACTGGGATTGTCGAGATTGCTCACCCGCCCCACGATCGAGTCCGCCAGCATATCAACGATGTCCAGGCTGCTTGTGGCAGACGCCGTGGCGACGGCTGCGAAATTCAACGTCGGATCGACCGCAACCGCAACCGGATTCTGATCAACCGACGGGCTGGCCCCGAGCGTTGCGCTGATCGTTGTGGACGTCGTTGTGGTGGCTCGCGCCACGTCGACCAGGCTCACGCTGCCCGTGCTGAACAGATTGCCCGAGTTTGTGTTGGTTACTGCCGCCGTCGCCGAGTCCTGGTTGAATGCCACGCTGGTTGGATTCGAGCAGCTCTCCCCGCATAGCGGGATCGCAGGTAGCGGCAGGGCCGATGGCGTGGTTGTGAGGTCAATTGCGGTGACGTCATTGCTCCCATTGTTGGCGACCAGGGCAATGCCGAGCCGCGGAATGACTGCTACGCCTTCCGGGGTTGTCCCGACCGGTACGGGCGCGCCGATCACGCCCACGGGGCCAAGCGACTCGGGGGAAAAAGTCGGCGACACAGCAGCCAGTGACACCAGCGAAGCGGTGTCGTCGACCGAATTCGTGACAACCGCCAGATCGCGGTCGGTATCGATTGAGACGGCAACTGGCGAGGACCCGACGCTGACGGCCTGCAGGACTCCCAGTTCGGTAAGATTTGAGACCGAGCCGTCGGCATTGAGCACGTCAACCAGGTAGCGCCGCGCGCTGCCGAGCATGCTCGCCGGAACCGTAGCCGTCAATTGACGGCAGGTTACCGTGCACGTGCTGGCCACGGCCGTGGTGGCAACCGCAACCCGGTCCAGGCGGACAACCGATCCGGGCGTGAAATTGCCGCCGGTGATCTGCAGCTGCAGAGGCAGTGTAGAGGTGAGCGTAGCGTCCGGGCTCGCCTCCAGGATTTGAGGCGCAGTGAGCGCCGGACCGAGCGAGAGAATCGAAACCGAGCCGCTCCCCTGGTTCACGATGACGGCCTCGTTGCTGACCGGATCGACTGCCACGGCTGCTGGCATCCCTGCAAGACCGCTGACTTGCTTCAGCACTACGCCGTTCTCGAGGTCGGCGACGACCGCTGTCGCTCCTGTCGCCGATCCCTGGATCGCGACGCCGACATCCTCAAGAGAATTGACGGCGGAAGCGGAAAAATTCGGGGTGTCCAGAGCAGCTCCGTTCACCGTGAAATTTACCGGAGCGACGGCGTCGTTCAGAAGGCTAAAAAGGGTCAGTGTCGACGCCGATGGATCGGTCAGCAGTGCCTGATGGGTTTCTGTGTTTATTCCGACGCCCTGGACGGTTGAGGAAATCCCCAGACTCCCGATCAGTTCCGGCAGGCGGCCGACGTCACCGGGGCTGGGCGCGCGCCCGAGATCGACAAGCGCCGTCGTTCCCGCACCGCCCGGCGTGACCATGGCCCAGTTCAATCGGGGATCGACGGAAACATTGGGGCTCGCGCCGGTACCGTAGGAAGTGACGCCGCTGGTGATGACCGCGACCGGGCAAGGAGCGGCGGCGCAGGGCGGAGTCAGGCCCGTGTTGGCATTGGCGAGGTCCAGAACCGTTCCCACGTTGGTCGACTGATTGGCTATGAACGCTCGATGCGTTAGCGGATTGACTCCGATCGAAAATGGCACAGTGCCGATGGGAATGATCGATGGCGTGTAGCTGGCAAGAGAAAGCGTCTGGGTCACGGCCGGACTCGGAAGGCTCAAATCGATCACCGAAATGCTGTCGCTACCGCTATTGACCACGTAGGCCCGGTGGTCTGGCAGCAAATCGTCCACGGCCACTCCGGTCGGCGAGGTTCCAACCGGAATAGCAGCTCCGATCAAAGCGTTCGTCAGCAGGTTCACAAGCGAAACGGTGTTACCGCCGGTATTGGCGACGACGGCGATACCGTCGGCTTCATCGATCGCAACCGCCGAAGGACCTGCGCCCACGGCGATGGTCGGCGTCGGCGAACCTGAAATCAGGGCCGGATCCGGCGTGACCGCCAGATTGACCCCGGAAATCGAGGGAACGCCAGCCGTTGCGGCGTCGGTATTCTGGATGACGAGCGGGTACAGGCCGGGCGTGCCGAGGCTTGCGTCCTGAATCGAGACGGTCAGCTGCCGGCTGTTGATGAAAGTTGTACAGACCTGGGCCCCTCCGCCGCAGCCGATTCCGTTGAACGTAGCCGTCGTTTTGTTCGGCACGAAATAACCGCCCGTCAAACTTACGGTCAGGCTTGCGCCTCCGTTGGTTTCCTGCACCCCGTCAGGTGAGGAGGCAATGAGCGCCGGTCGCACCGGATCGAGCAGGAGCGGCACCGTTCCGGAGCTTAGACTGCCGTCTTCTGACTCCAGGGTGATCCCCACGCTGCCGGCTTGGGCGAGTTCAGCTGCCGGGATGGTGGCGCGAAGCAGGGTCCCGCTAAGGAACGTCACAGCGGTCGATGGAAGAGCGACACCGCCCACAACCACCCGGGTCGTTGACAGAAGATTGGTGCCGGAAACATACACGTCCTGCTGCGCGGAACCTTCCGCGGTCACACTGGGCTCAAGCGGACCGGTCGCGCTAAACGTCGGCGGACCGCCACTCCCGACCGTGACCGTTGCCGATGCCTGTTGCGTGGCGTCGGCGCCTGATTGCGCCGTGACGGTCACGCCCCCGGGAGAAACAGCCGGGGCGAAGTATTCTCCCGGATTCCCGCAGGGGGCGCCGAGATTGGGGCAAATGAAACCGACGGTTGCATTTCCGCCGGGAATCGAGTTCACGAGCCAAACGACCGACGTGTTGGAGCTGCCCGTGACGGTCGCAGTGAATTGAAAATTTTCTCCCGGACCGATCGACGCGCTGATCGGACTAATCTCTACGCGAATCCCGGAATCAACCGTTACGGTGAAGGTGGTAAACGCATTCGCCTTGATGCAGCTGGTAGCCACGATCAGGAAAGTCGCGGGTTGAGGAACCGCCGGCGGCGCTGTGTAGAGTCCATTCAGAGTGATGGTGCCGAATCCGGTGATCGGCGAGGCGACCGTCGTGATGTTGCATCCGTTCGGTCCCTGGCCGGGGGTGCATTGGGTCGGCGGGATTGTGGTGGAAGGAACCGCCGGCTGTTCGCAGATCTGCCAGAATACCGTCGATGTCGAAACGCCTGTGACGTTCGCGGAAAACTGCGCAGGATGGTTCACGATGACCGTCAGCGGGGACAGCCCGGGCCCGGAGATCGTGATCCCGACCGCGGTGGCGTTACCCCCGCAACCTGCCACCAGTACTATCGTCAGGAGCATCAGCGCTCCCAGTCCCCACCCTCTCATGTGCTTGCCTCCGGCCATCTCCGCTTGAATCTCCATGCGCGCCGCACCACAAACGGCACTTGGCGGTTTCCTTCGGATTCCCTGCAGGTTCACTAGAAAGTCCGGCTCACTGCAAACCGTAGCGTCGTCCTCGGCTCGAAAAGGCCCGGAGGGATGGTTTGCGCGGACCGCGTCTGCTCCAAGAAACTTTGCAGCGACGGCACGATCTCCGTGTCGTAGACACCCAACTGCTTCAAACTTTCTCTTTCGGCCGGCGGGACGTAGAACGCTCCGAGCGGCGGCGTAATGGTCTGGTCCAGGCGCAGGTAATTGTACGCGTAATAGATGCGGAACGGTGCCTGGATGATGGGAATCTGGATGTCGAGCTCGAGTCCCGCCGAGGTATGCGGCCGGAACTCGGTGCCCGGAGCAATGGGCAAATTATTCGGAATGTTCACGCACGGTGAGCCCAGCGGCTGGCACGGAAAATCCGGGTTCGGGTACTGTTGCCGCAGAGAAGCGACCGCCGAGGGATCGAGCTGGAGTTGCGATTTCCGCAGGATGCCGTTGACGCCGAGATCATGAAAGATCGTCAGGCTCACATAGGAGCCGACGATGGGAATCCGGTACTCCAGGTTCGACACGCCCTTGAGATCGCCGCCCGGCCGCGTAGGAACAAACTCCAAGACGTTCACCGGGATGGATTCCTCGATCGGGACGCCCTGCTGGTTCAGGCTGTGCGGATTCACGAAACTGATGTTGGTGGTCGTCGAAAAGGGAATGAATACGAACGGCGAAATCGTATAGAAGTCAAAACCACGGACGTCTTGCTCGCCTCCGGCATAGAACCGGGTATTGGGCGGCACTTCTTTTCCGCCGTAGCCCGTGATCATGCTGCCTGCGAAGTGAACGGCAATGGTGTTCCGGTGGTGATGGTTCGGATGGAAATAGGACATCTCGAACACGTTGCTGAACGTATTGACATTTCCACCCAGCGGCCCGCCCACGATGCTCGCTCCATAGGAGAAGCTCTTTCCGTGGGTCGGATTGATCGGGCTATCCACGGTGTTGTAGGTAAGCGTTGGCGTAATCTGGCTCTGGCGGATGCCTTGAAGGGCCGAGGGCCCGGCGAGGCTCGTAAACTTGGTGAATTCAAACAGCAGGGTCGCCGACTGGCTGAACGGAGTGATATCGGTGGTGGAAAAGCCGTAACTGACGCCCAGGCGCGTAAACGAGAGCCGGCGCAGCGGGTAGCTGGCAAAAACAGTGAAGCCCTTGGAGTCTGTGTTGTAGTTTTCCTGGAGCGCGGGATCGATCGCGACCTGCTGCCCGAGCAAGATTCCTTCCTGGCGCGCGGTGTTGTAATCGTACTTTTGCGAGAAGATCGTGAACCCTGAGGAAATGGGGCGGTCAAACAGGTAGGGCTCGGTGAATCCGAAGTTGATGCTGCGCTGGATATCGCCGATCTGCGCCGAAAGAGTCAGGGTCTCGCCCAGCCCCAGGAAATTGTTCGTCTGATAGGAGAACCCCACGAAGGCGCCCTGGAGTCCGCTCACGCCACCCGAGAAACTGACTGACTGTTTGCCCTTCTCTTTCACCTTGAGCTTGATATCGACGGTGCCGGCCTTCACGTTCTTTTTCAGCTCCGCGTTTTCCGGCTTGATGGCCTCGAAATAACCGAGCTGATTGAGCCGCAGCAGGCTCAATTCCCAGTAGCGGTTGTTGAAGACCTGTCCTTCGTCCAGCAGGAGCTGGCGCCGGATCACCTTGTCGCGCGTGGTCGTGTTGCCGGAGAACTCGATGCGCCGCACGAAGAACTGCTTTTGCTGGTCGAAAACCAGCGTCAAGTTCACGACTTTCTTTGTCGCGTCCACGTCGAAGTTCGGCTCGGAGGAAAAGTCGATGTATCCGTACTGGCCATACAATTTCGTAAAACTTTCCAGCGACTTGCGGACCTTATCAGTGTCGAAAATGTCGCCTTCCTTCAAAGGGAAGGCACGCGCCAGCAGGTCCGGCTTGAAGATGAGCCCTTGATCGGGGTCCGAACTTTGGAAAGAGAGTTTGCCCATGTGGTACTGCTCGCCTTCGGAGACCGAAATCACAATGTTGGTCTGTTTTCCGTGCCGGTTGCCGATCAGCGGCATTCCGCCGTTCACGTCCACGGTCTTGAGTTCCTTGGCGTCGACCACAACCTTGAAGTAGCCGTGATCCTGGTAGTATCCGCGAATGCCCACTTCCAGATCCTCGTCCAGTTTGGGGCGGTCAAACGTCTTGCCCATCACCGGAATATAGGTAATGCCGAGCGGAATGCCGTAGGGCCGGTCGTTTCTCATCGTGCGGATGAGCTTGCGGCTGGAAAAGGCCTTGTTTCCGACGATGGTGATGGTGCCGACCTTTACCTTCGGGCCCTCGTCAATATTAAAGACCAGCTTGACGGCGTTGGATGCGGCGATGCGCTCATAGGTGGGTTTTACCGTGGCGAACTGGTGGCCGTGCGCTGCCAGCAGGCTTTTCAGGACCACTTCGGCGCGCTTGATTTTCGTCGGGTCGAACTGGCTTTCGACGCTGAGACCGACTTTCTTTTCCTTAAAGGCATCAAGGATGTCGGATTCGGTGATCGATTTATTTCCCTTATATTCGATCCGGCGGATGATCGGCCGCTCTTTCACGTGGAAAATGACAATCTTCCCGTTCGCCTGGTTCGGATCATCTTCTACTTCCAGGGTGATGTCCTCGAAAAACTGGGTATTCCACAGCGCCTGAAAATCCCGGTGCAGTGCTTCGGTGCTGTAGGGATCGCCGTCACGCGAAAAAATACGCGCCTTCAGCGTATCGCGCTGAACCCTGCGGTTCCCGTCAAATTCGATTCGGGTGATGACGAATTGCGATCCGCCGGGTTCCTGCGACTGCTGAGCCCAAAGGGATTGGCTAAAAGCGAGGGGTAGCAAGCACACAACGGCTAGAATTCCACATGCGCAAACAGAAAGTTTCCTGCTGGCGGCCAAGGTTCTGGTCAAGGCCGCGGTACCCCGCCCAAGATTTTTTGCTCCCCCGCCGGACGTGTTTTAATCCAGCTCGCGCGTGTAGGATTCCTAGTGGGCCACCGGGGTTGCTTCCACCACGGGGCGGAACGCCAGTCCTTCGCCGGAGAGAAAAACTTCCAGCGTCGCCGGCATTTGCAAGCCGCCCTGAATGAGAGCTTCCGAAAGTGGGTCTTCGACGTACTTCTGCAACGCGCGCCGGAGCGGCCGCGCGCCGTAATTCCGATCGCCGCAAGTCTTCTCGAGAATCCATTGGCGCGCCTCCGGGGTCATCGCGATCTGCACCTGGCGATGTACCAGAGTCTCGTTGATCTGCCCGACCAGAAGGTCGATGATCAGCAGCAAATCCTCGTCCGTGAGGGAATCGAACAGGATTACCTCGTCCAGCCGGTTCAGAAACTCCGGGTTGAACACACGCTTGACCTCGCTCATCACCATGTCGTCCTGGCTCTTTGCCGCGGCGGTTTCGTCCCGCGACTGGAAGCCCAGGCCGGACTGTTTCTGCAATTGTCGCGCGCCAAGGTTCGACGTCAGGATGATGATGGTATTGCGGAAGTCAACCGTGTTGCCCAGCCCATCGGTCAACTGGCCGTCCTCGAAAACCTGCAACAGAATGTTGTACACGTCGGGATGAGCCTTCTCGATTTCATCCAGCAGGATCACTGAATACGGCGTGCGGCGCACGCGCTCGGTCAACTGCCCACCCTCCTCGTAACCTACATATCCAGGAGGCGCGCCGATCAATTTCGATACCGAATGCTTCTCCATGTACTCGGACATATCGAAGCGAATCAGCGATTTTTCGCTGCCGAACAAAAACTCTCCCAGCCGGCGCGCGACTTCGGTCTTGCCCACGCCCGTTGGTCCCAGGAAAAGGAAGCAGCCAACCGGGCGGCCCGGTGCCTTCAGGCCCGCGCGGCTGCGCCGGATCGCTCGCGCAAGTGAGGTAATCGCTTTTTCCTGGCTGATGATCCGGCGATGCAGTTCGTCTTCGATCCGCAGCAATTTCTGCTGTTCGTCTTCCTTGATCGAAGTCACCGTAACCCCGGTCCAGCGCGCCACGACCTCTTCGATGTCCTCGCGCGTGACCACGCCGGTGGTGGAATCGTCAATCTTCAGCTTCTCGCGCAGTACACGCAGATGTTCCTTTTCCTTGCGCTCCTCCTCGGAGTAGAACCGGGCTTTTTCAAACTCGTGGTTGGCGATTGCCGTTTCCATCCGATGGGTGATGAACTTCACGCGCTTCTGCACTTCAGAGACTTCGTCCGGAAGCATCGCCTGGCGGAGCTTTACGCGCGCGCCAGCCTCGTCGAGCAGATCGATGGCCTTGTCCGGCAGAAAACGGTCCGGGATGTAGCGGTTCGACAGATATACGGCGTAGCGGATAGCCTCTTCGGTGTAGCTGACCGCGTGAAATTTCTCGTAGCGGTCGCGCACGCCCTGCAACACGCGAATGGTTTCGTCTTCGTTCGGCGCTGAGACCTTCACGGCCTGAAACCGCCGCTCAAGCGACCGGTCCTTCTCAACCGACTTGCGGTATTCGCCCGGGGTCGTCGCACCGATGCACTGGATTTCGCCGCGGCTCAGCGCGGGCTTCAGGATATTGGCGGCGTCAAGCGATCCTTCGGCCGATCCCGCCCCCACCAGCGTGTGCAGCTCGTCGATAAACACGATCGCGTTCTGGCTTTCCATCAATTCCTTCATGATGGTCTTCAGCCGTTCTTCGAATTGTCCGCGGTATTTCGTGCCGGCGACGATAAGGGAAAGGTCCAGAGACAGAATTCGCTTGTCCGCCAGAAACGGCGGCACGTCTCCGTCGGCGATCCGCTGCGCGAGCCCTTCGACGATCGCCGTCTTGCCCACGCCTGGTTCGCCTATCAGCACGGGATTGTTCTTCGTGCGGCGGCACAGGATTTGGATCGCGCGTTCCAGCTCGCGATCCCGGCCCACGAGCGGGTCGAGTTGTCCTTCCATGGCCGCCTGCGTCAAATCGCGGCTGAACTCTGCGAGCAACGAAGCTTCTTTTGGCCGGTTCACAGGCACCTTCTCTCCCGCACTGCGCGCCATTTCCTCGCGCACGGTGGAAAGCCGCAATCCCCGCTCCAGCAGGATTTCGGCGCCAAAGGATTTTTCTTCACGCAACACCCCCAACAGCAGATGTTCCGTGCCGACGTGTTTGTGTCCGAGCCGTTCCGCTTCTTCCGCGGCGTAGTTGAGAATTCGTTTGCATTCCTGACTCAGAGGAACTTCCACAGAAGTCGAAATGCGCTCGCGCACGGTGATGCGCGATTCTATTTCCTTGCGTATGGATTCAATCGAGCCGTGGGTGCGCAGGAAACGGTTCGCCAGCGCCTTGTCCTCGCGCAAAAGGCCGAGCAGCAAGTGTTCGGTCTCGATGTACGGGCTTCCGTACTGGCTCGCCTCGTATCTTGCGAAAAATATTACCCGCCGTGCCTTCTCTGTATAGCGTTCAAACAAGGGTCACCCACGCTCTCCCGGGGTCCGTACCCCAGCGCTTACCGGTCGCGCCGCATGACCTGCGGCACCCGCAAGCACTTCTGCGCTCGGAGCCAGTTTCCCGTGTTCCAGGGCCAGAACACGGTCCGTGCGCTTCGCCAAACTCAAATTATGTGTAGCCAGAATCGAAGTCAGATGGTGGGTCTGGTGGAGCCGCTCGATCAGTTCGAAAATTCCCTCCGCGCTCCGTTCGTCCAGATCCCCTGTCGGTTCGTCCGCCAAAAGCAACACGGGCTCGTTTACCAAGGCTCGTGCAATTGCAACGCGCTGCTGTTCGCCACCGGAGAGCACTCCGGCACGCTGCCCGGCGCGATCAGCCAATCCAACTTCTGCTAGCCAATCTCCTGCTGCGCGGAGCGCCTGACCGAGCGCCTGTCCTTGGACCAGCAGCGGCATCGCGACATTTTCCGCAGCCGTGAAATCCGGCAGCAGGTGATGGCGCTGCCAGACGAAACCCACCGACCGGTTGCGATACTCTGCCAGTTCCACCTCTGCAAGCGAACGAAGTAATTTCGCGCCGAAGTATACTGCACCGTTCGTTGGAGTGTCCAGCGCCGCAAGCAAATGCAGAAGCGTGCTCTTGCCCGCTCCGGATGGTCCGACGATCGCGACCATCTCGCCGCGCTCAATCGAAAAATCGATTCCGTCAAGGGGTGCTATTTCCTGCGTGCCTGAGTAGAAGATTTTGCGAAGGTTTTCCGTGCGCAGGATCTGCCCCGAGCTTGCGACGGCCCCGATCGGGGACTCGTCCAGCGTTACTGCCGAGGCTGCCTGTCTATTCATGGCCTGCCATATCTCACCACACTTTAGATGCCGAACTCCGCGATCGATATGTCCTTTTCTTGCATGCAGCTAGTCCGCCGGGAACATGCGGTTGGCCCAATTCGTTCCACACATGTCCCTTACTGTTCCCTCCCGTGTCCGCTGCGAGTGCCAATTTTTGGCCATGCTCCATGTTGTTTTCAATCTTAGCATGCGAGCCGCCTCGGAAACGAATACAAACCCAGCCCTGCAAGACCCAATTTTCTTGCGCCGCCAACCGCTGCGGACCGAGCCGATCACGGCAGGCGCAGGCAAGTGAAGATTTCTGTCGATGAGGTGTGATTCTCGCAAGGCACAGCTGCGCCCGGTCGGTGTCGGGGCACCGGATTGTTCCGGCGGGCCTATTCAAATCGCAGGATTTCAACCGGAAGGATGCGCGATGCGGCGCGCGCCGGAACAATTGTGGCGGCCACGCTGATCGCGAGCGCCGCGGCAGCAATCCAGATCGCGTCGAGTCCGTTTCCGTGGAACGGCACGTAGGGAATCGCATAGATTTCCGGGTTCAGCGGAATCAGCCGCCAGCGATCGGCAATCCAGGCAAAGCCGTAACCGGCCGCCAGACCCACGGCGGTTCCCGTGATGCTCACCGCCAGCCCCTGCAACACGAATATCCGGCGTATCTGACGCCGACGCGTGCCGAGCGCCATCAGCACCGCGATGTCCCTGGCCCGCTCGGTCACCGTCATGGTCAAAACCACCAGGATATTCAGGCCGGCGACAAAGGTGATCAGCCCAATGAACAGCGCCGTCACCAATTTTTCCAGACTCAGCGCCCGGAATAGCGCGCGGTTTTCATCCATCCAGGTTGTCGCCGTAAACCCGGGACCCGCGCGCCTGACCAGGTCGTCCGCCACGGCGCTTGCGTCGTCCAGTTTCGCCACGCGCACTTCGAGCAGGCTCACCACATCGCCCACCCCCGCAAGCCCCTGCGCCGACTCAAGCGTCACGAACGCCCAGTTTGCGTCGTAGTCGTAGAAGCCTGAATCATAGACTCCCGCGACGCGGAATCGCCGCGAGCGCGGCAGCATTCCAAAAGGCGTCAGATTTCCTTGCGGGCTGGTCAGTGAAACGTAATCACCGGCAGCGATCTTCAATTCGTCCGCCAGGATGCGTCCCACGAGCAACGCCTGGATACCGTCGGCGTCCGGTGCAAAGCTGTCCGATCCCGCTACGATACTGCGCAGCGCTCCGCTGGCCTTGCGTTCCAGCTCCGGGTCGACACCTTTGAGCACAACGCCGCGCGCGCGGCCGCCGCAGGACAGCAACACGGTGTTATAGATCGCAGGCTCGATCGAACGAACACCTGTTACCCCGCTCAATTTCGTCATGAGCTCGCGATAATCGTGGATCCCGTCCGGACCCAGGGGCTTCAGATTCACGTGCGCGGTAACGCTGAGCAGGCGATCGCGAATCGCCTGCCGAAAGCCCGTGTTCATGGACAGGGCGATCACAAGCGTAGTCACGCCTGCCGCCACGCCAATCACCGCCAGCAGCGTAACCAGGCGCAGCACCGCCGGCCGGTTGGGTGAGCGCAGATAGCGCAGCGCCACCAGCCATTCAAATGTCATGGTGATCTTTCGGTCGCGCCCGACGGCGCCTGGTCCGGTGGTTCTGCGCCCGCGCTGCGCAGGAGCGGGAACAGAATCACCTCGCGAATCGCATGGGAATCCGTCAGCAGCATCACCAGCCGGTCGATTCCGATCCCTTCGCCTGCGGTCGGCGGCAGACCGTGGCTGAGCGCGCGGATATAGTCGGCGTCCACTTCCTTCGGCATATCCTGCCCGCCTTTGTCGACCTGCGCGCGGAAACGGCGCTCTTGATCGGCGGGATCATTCAGCTCAGAGAAGCCGTTGGCAATCTCCATGCCGGCGATGAACAACTCGAAGCGCTCGGTGACCGAGGGATCATCCGTCTTTTGTTTTGAAAGCGGCGAGATCTCCGTCGGGAAGTCATAGATGAATGTCGGCTGGGTCAGGTGTCCTTCGGCAATCACCTCAAACAGGTCCCCGGTTAGTTCCCCGTCGGTGCGCTTTTCCATTCCGGCGATTGGCTCGGCGCTGGAGGCGTGCGCATAGGCGTTGTAGCGCGCAGCCACCCCGCGCGGACCGCCCTTTTCGGCCATCTCGGTCCCGCTGGGAGCCGGGCCGGCCGCTGCTGGCCAGAATTTGCAGATCGCATCGCGCATGGATAGGCGCTCGAAGCGGCTGAAGTCGAGTTCATTTTCCCCATACTTGATCCTGGTCGTTCCGCACACTTTTTCCGCAAGCGCGCGAAACAGCTCCTCGGTCAGGTTCATCAGGTCCAGCGAATTGCTGTACGCCTGGTAGAACTCAAGCATGGTGAACTCGGGCTGATGGATCGCGTCAATCCCCTCGTTGCGGAAGTTGCGATTGATCTCATAGACGCGGTCGAGCCCGCCCACCACCAGCCTTTTCAGATACAGCTCCGGAGCGATGCGCAGATACAGATCCATATCAAAGGTATTGTGATGGGTGACGAACGGTCGCGCCGTTGCCCCTCCCAGAATCGGATGCATCATCGGCGTCTCAACTTCCGCGTAGCCGCGCTCGTCGAAAAAGCGCCGCAACTCGCGGATGATCTGCGCGCGCCGCAGGAAGATTCCCCGCGCGCGCTCGTTTACGATCAGGTCCAGGTAGCGGCGGCGATAGCGCATCTCCACATCGGCCAGCCCGTGCCATTTTTCCGGAAGCGGCAGAAGCGCCTTGGTCAGCAGTTCAAGCGTTTCGACCCGCACGGTGAGCTCGGCAGTCTTGGTTCGGAACAGCTCACCGGAAATCCCGATGATATCGCCTAAATCAAGCAGGCCGAACAGCTTGAACGCCTGCTCGCCCACCACGTCCAGACGTATGTAGATCTGCAGCTGCCCGCCGTCCCCCGCCAGATGTGCGAACGCGGCTTTGCCGTGCGGCCTGAGCGCCACGATGCGTCCGGCCGTACGCACGCGGACAGGCTCGGCTAACAGCTCTTCGGCCGTGCGGCGGAGGAATTGCTCGGCGACCTGCTTCGGGGTGTGTGTGTAATCGAACCGGTGCGGGTAGGGAGCATGGCCCAGGGACTCGATTTCGCTCAGTTTTTTTCGGCGTTGCAGGAACTGATCGAGCGGCTCAAATTCCAACGGGACAATCCTTTCAAGCGTGAGGCCTGATGGAAGAATCGGCGAAAGTATATAACAGGACACCGCCAGAAACCGCTTTCTCGAAAACCATGTATAATCGCCGGGCGTGTTCGGGGGCAGATGTGTTCTCTAGGGGTAAGCCGAAGCGTTTGCAGCGGAGCAGGGTAGTGGACGACTGGGTCGCGACGTTGCCGCGCGAAAAAAGCCAGTTGTATCAGCTCGTCGTTCGCCGCTGGGAATGTTCCTACGCGATGATGAGTGTGGCTCTGGATGAGGCGTTCTCCTTGCGTTCCTCCGGAGAGCTGGTCTGTGCGCGTCAGCAGGTTTCCATCGCCGCCGGGCTGCTGGGCCGATTGACTCCTTCGCTGATTGCGCTTTGCGAAACACTGGCCGCCCGCGGCCAGATGGTTGCAAAGTTTCCGGTTGTCGAGCCGATGAACACTGAGTTTTTTCGCGGCAACACGGGCCGGAGCGCGGCCTCCTGGAACCGGATTCTCCACCACCTGCTATTCGGCTCGCGGTCGCGCTTCTTCCACAAACTCCGGATTCTGTCTCATACGTTGAACCAGCTGGAAAGCGAATTCGAAGAAGCGGCTAGCGAAATATCAAAAGGGTTGTCCGTGCAGCCCGGTGATTGCTGGCAGCGGCTCGATACTCTGCACTACGACTTCAATACCTGCCTGCGTGAATCGGAGATTGTCTTGAAATCCTTCCTGCGCATGCTCCCCGAGGACCAACTGCCGGACCTGGCACGCGAGCTCAATGCCCCGCCGCTGCCGAAACCGGTGCGCGTGAAGCCTCGTCTTTCCGGCGCGTCCGCCTCGGCCTAGTACGGACCCTCAAATTGCTTTGCGCCCGGCTGTCGCCCGCAGAACGCCTGCTGGACGGATCGTGCAATTCTGATCAAAATAGTAAAGACTTACCAGGAGAGCCCGGCATCTGATTAGGGCCATCCGCCAACGCCCTTCTCCACCCGCCCGGAGACAGCACAGTTGCGCGGTAGGAACGAGAAGTACAACTTCTGGTGCGGCCGACGCATCGCATTGAAGGATGCGGCCCGACGGGTAGCGTGGCCCGAACGAGACGAATCGACACTGGGGAAGTACCGGAAGCTGAATCGATCCGGCGCGCCCAGCAAGGCGATGCGGCGGCATTCGAGCGCCTGTATCAGTTGCACAGTCGCCGTGTGTATTCGTTATGCCTTCGTATGGTGGGGAATACAGCCGAAGCAGAGGATCTAACGCAGGAAGCATTCCTGCAGCTCTTCCGCAAGATCGCCACTTTCCGTGGCGAGTCGGCGTTCTCCACGTGGCTTCATCGCCTTGCCGTGAACGTCGTTCTCATGAAGCTTCGAAAGAAGTCGGGGAAGGAGACCTCGCTTGAACAGGTCACCGAGCCCGATGAAGAATCCGGAACTCCCCGGCGGGATTTCGGGGCGCCTGACCTGATGTTGACCGGATCGATTGATCGCGTCAACCTCCAGCGGGCGGTCGAGCAGTTGCCGCCGGGATATAAATCGGTGTTCGTGCTGCACGACGTGCAGGGGTATGAGCACAACGAGATTGCGGAAATGATGGGCTGCTCAATCGGAAATTCAAAGTCGCAACTTCACAAGGCGCGCATGCGTCTGCGCGACTTGCTGCAAGAGGCCATACGCTCGAAGGCACGCGAGGATCGCCGGGCTGCGGGAAGCGCCGCCGGTAGCGAGGGTTGAACCAGATGAGCACGAAAGACTGCAGTGAGTTCCTAGGCCGGTTCGACGCATGGATGGAAGGCGAACGCCCGCCTGAGGCGCGCGCGCACGTCCGCCAGTGCCCCAGCTGTCGCTGCCTGGTTGAGGACATGGACGCGATCCGACTGGCAGCGCACGCCTGGTCGGCCGAACAGACCGATCCCCCGGCGCGCCTCTGGGTTTCGCTGCGAGCCCAGCTTGAACAGGAAGGTTTGATTCGCGACGGCCGCCTGCGCGAACTGCCTGTGGAGCAAACAAGCGAGCGCGAACGACCGCGAGGCTGGTTCGCCGGAATTTTCACCGTCGTGCCGCGGCCCGCACTCGCCGGAGCGTATCTGCTGGCGCTGTTTGCCTTGTGCGTTGCGCTGACCGGGCCCTCGGCCAAGCAGCTGAACGAGAGCCGCTGGATCAGCGGAACGCAGGATTCCACCGGTACGCTGAGCGCGCAGCTGCAGACTGCGGAGCGGGACAGCGTTTCCGCAATGGCTGGTTCTGACCCCGTGGTGACGGCTTCCCTGCACGACAATCTTGCCATTGTTGACAACTACATCGCTTTGTGTGAAAAAAGCGTGCGAGAAGATCCGGAAAGCGAAATCGCGCGCGATTATCTGTACGATGCGTATGAGCAAAAAGCAAACCTGCTCGCGCAGATGACCGAACGCGGAGTCAACGGCCGATGAGCACCCTAGCCACTCTTCGGAGTCAACGTCGTTGGAAGGCAGCCGGGCTTCTGGTTCCCGGCCTGTTGCTGTGCAGCGCGGCTTCTGCCGACCGCATCGAGCGCCACTTCAAGGTGGAAGCTCATCCGGTGGTCACGATTCACAATCCCAACGGGACTGTGACCGTGCGGGCCTGGACGAAAGCCGACGTGATGGTGGTCGCCCGGCGCGCGACGACCGAGGTTGAAGTGGACGCCGAGCAAACCGGCAACCGGGTGGACGTTCAAACTCGCCAGGTTGCCGATACCGCATCCCCCGACGATCTGCGCACAGATTTTGAAATCAGTGTGCCTGAAGACGCCGAACTGCAAATTCATAACGATTCCGGCGGCGTCAATGTCTCAAATGTGCTCGGCGACATGAACGTCGAAACCATCGCGGCCGGCGTGGATCTGGAAGATACGGCTGGATATCTGACCGTGAAGACCGTCGGCGGAGCGTTCCAGTGCCTGCGTTGTGCCGGCCGTCTGGAAGTGACTTCGATCAGCGGAAATTTCAAACTGATCGATTTGCGCAGCTACTATGTCCGCGCGCAAACCTCGGAAGGAAACATCCTGTTCAACGGATCTTTTCTGCCCAATGCCACCTACGTGCTGAAAAACTACAGCGGCGCGATCGAAGTCCGGTTCTCGCCGGGCGATTCCTTCGATCTGAGCGCCACTTCGCTGAAGGGCAAAGTGCACAACGAAGCGAATCTGACGCCGTCCTCCCACCACCACTTCGTACCGCGGTTCGGCAATGCCCTGTTTGGAACTTTCAACTCCGGGCGCGCCCGCGTCGAGTTGAACTCCTTCGATGGTACAATCAACATTCTCAAGCGGGATTGATTGCGCCAATAGGCAGCGCAGAACGCATCAAAACAGATGACCAACGAAACCCGCCCTCGCAAGCTGGTGTGCCTAACCGGATTCATGGGCAGCGGCAAATCCACGACCGCGCGAATGCTTGCAAGCCAGCTCGGATGGCTGAATACGGACCTTGATCGACGCATCAGCGAAGCGACCCATTTGACGATTCCCGAGATATTTGCCCGCATGGGCGAGGCGGAATTCCGCAGGATCGAACACGAGCAGCTCGCGCGTGTGGTGGCCGAGGCCGCCGCAACGCAGAAGCCCCGCATCGTCTCGCTTGGCGGAGGAACGATCATGCAGCCCCAGAATCTTGCGCTGCTGCGAGAGGCTGCGGCGGTGCTGATCTGGCTTGAATGCCCGGTCGAGGAGCTGTTGCAACGCTGCGCGCACATCGTCGACCGGCCGCTATTTCGCGACGAGGCCAGCTTCCGGCGCCTCTATCAGGAGCGCCTGCCAACGTATGAACTGGCCGACTATCGTGTCGATAGCGGCAGCGAACCCTCGCACGTGATCGAGCAGATCGTAGCGCTGGGAATTTTCCCGGGAGTGACGGCATGACACGAAATAGAGTTCTGGTCCCAGGTGCGCTGGTTGCGATTCTTGCAACCGCAGGCGTGCTGGCGGTGATCTGTGTGTCTGAGGCGACGGGCGCCTCGAAATCTTCCTCCCTTTTCTTGCAGGATAAAGGGGTTTTTCGAATTCTCGCCAATGGCCAGCAGGTAGGGAAAGAGGAGTTTGAAATCAACCCGAGCGGCGGGGATTGGGTTGCCAAAGGAACGTCGGAGATTCAGGGGGCCGACGGCATGATGCATATCTCCGGCACGCTCGGGCTCCACGCCGACGGGACGCCTGCGAATTACGAGTGGTCGACCGAGGGCGCAAAGAAAGCGTCGGCTACGATCGGGTTCAGCGGCCCCACGGCCACAATCGAGCTGCGCCTGGAGGGCCGGCGCCCGTTCACACAGCAGTTTACGTTCAATTCTCCGCAGATCGCCGTGCTTGACAACAATCTCTACTACCAATACGCCATCCTTGCGCGCCTGTATGACAGCGACAAGAAGGGTGTGCAGACTTTCTCGGTTCTGGTTCCGCAGGAGATGACGCCGGGAAGCGTGGCAGTCGAATCGCTTGGAGAACAGCCCAGCGGCGGCGGAAAAAAACTCGAAGAGCTGACGGTGAAGACCGAAGACCTGGAAGTAGACCTGTATCTGGACGGGGGACGGCTGGTCCGCATCGTCGCCCCCAGCACGAACGCCGAAATCGTTCGCCAGTAGCGACCTCGCCCCGTCTCGATTCGCTCGCCCCCCCAAGTTTTTCTGTCAAAGTCGCACAGACATGTGTGCGCGTGCGGTCACGATCTGTTTTCTGGGACCAATGACGGCACGAAATTCCCCGCCATTGTCTCGGCTCCGGGGCCATTCACGTCCTATTAAAAATCGTTTATTGTCCGATTCACACGATCCGGCTACAAAGGAGCCGCGTCGGTTTCGTCTATCGAAGATATCCACAACTGTATGTTGACAGAGTTCGCGCTCAGGGTTAAAACGCCAAGCGGGGTTCCTAGGAAAGGGGTGTACTGTGTCCACGTCAATGCGGTCGTTTTGTGTTTCCTTCCTGTTTGCCTTAGTTGCTCTGTTTCCGGCTGTAGCTCACGCGCAGCAGACATTGGGATCAATTAACGGCACCGTGACGGACACAAGCGGCGCCCTCGTCCAGGGAACCAGCGTCAGTATCCGCAATACGGGGACGAACCTGGTAGTCAGTGCGGTGTCGAAGGACGATGGCTCGTTCAGCGCTGCCGATCTGCCCATCGGCAATTATGAAGTGAGCTTTTCAAAGAGCGGATTCAAGACCGAGGTCTATTCCTCGATTCTGGTTCAGGGCAATCACACCACGACAGTGAACGCCAGCCTGGAACCGGGCACGGTTGAGACCAAGGTGACCGTCGATTCAACTCCCTTGCTCAACCAAACCGACACTTCCAACGGCTACACGCTGGGAAGGGATGTAATTCAGTCCACCCCGCTCGGAACCGGCAGCTTCACGCAACTCGCGATACTGGCGCCCGGAACAAGCGCCGACTTCCTGTCCGGATCGGGCAGCAACGAAGGCCTGGGTAACCAGGGAATTGTGGCCAACGGCCAGCGCGACACCAGCAACAGCTTTACGTTCAATTCGGTGAACGCGAATAACCTGTTCAACGGAAACTCCACCAGCAACATCGCCGACAGCCGCTTCACGCTGAACACGGGCGAAGTGTTCGGCACAGGCGGCCAGGTACAGACCAGCACTTCGGTCTACGATGCGGTGGGCGAGGGTCTGCCGACGCCTCCCACTGAAACCATTCAGGAACTCCAGGTTACGACCTCAATGTACGACGCCTCCATGGGCCAGAACAGCGGAGCGCACATCGAGTTGACGACGATATCGGGAGCCAATGCCTTTCACGGGCAGGTGTATGGATACCTGCAAAACAGCGGTCTGGACGCAAAGCCGACGTTTCTTTCCAAGGAGACGATCGAGGACATCTACCATGGCAATGCGCCGCCGCTGCACAGGGCGGTGTACGGCGGGACGCTCGGCGGGCCGCTGATCAAGGACAAGCTGTTCTTTTTCGGCTCCTATCAGCGCCAGAACGTCAGTGACGCGCTCAGTGGTGCCTTCAGCGGAGTGCCCACTTTGGTGGGACTGACCGACTCCAACCGGACCGATCCGGCGACCCTGGTGGGTCTGGTGAATGCGGCTGACAGCTGCGGAACGCCACATAACCCTGCCTGTATCACCGTCGCGCAGGTGGATCCCACGGCGCTGAACCTGTTCGCTGCCAAGACCAAGGGCGGACAGTTCATCATTCCTTCGGCAAATCTCACGGGGGTTGAGACCAGCACTCAGGAGTACAACTCGACGATCCGCGGGCCCGCGAGCACCTTTAAGGCAAACCAGGCCAACGGCAACGTCGATTACATTTTCAATTCCAGTGATCGCATCTCCGGCAAGTACTACTTCCAGCGCGATCCGACCGGTGCTCCGTTCGCGGTGAGCCAGGTAGCGGGCTTTGCGCAGACCCTCCAGGCCGGCAGCCAGGTATTCTCGCTCGACAACACGACCGTGATTTCGCCCAACAGCACCTGGGAGCAGAGGTTCGGGTTTATTCGGCAGGTGGCCAACGCCACCACAGGCCAGCCGTTTACGCCTGGGTCGGTCGGCATCACGCTTCCCAGTGGCGCTCTATTCCCGGGCATCAACATCGAGAACGCCGATGCCGGCGCGGCAACGGACAGCACGCCGGTACCTGCCCTGGATGGAAACGAGCAGAAAATCGGCCCGTCGACGAATTTTGCAAACGCAGGGATTTTTCAAAACGAATTTGAGGGGTCGTCCAAGTACAACTGGGTCGCCGGCCGTCACACCTTCTCGTTCGGCGGCACCTACGACTATTCCCAGCTGAACGTGGCAAACCGCGAGGACCAGGTCGCCATTCTCACGTTCCGCGATTTCGCGGATTTCCTGACCGGCACGATCGGCTCGGACAGAAGTTCTGGAACCCTGCTGGATGGCGAAACCAACCGCCATTTTCGGTCCAGGCAAGCTGGCCTGTATGCGCAGGATAATTTCAAGCTGACGCCGAATCTGACGGTGAACCTCGGAGTTCGCTGGGATTGGGACGGCCCGTTGTATGAGACCAACGGACTGATGACCAATTTCTATCCGCAGGATTTCGGATATGACCTGGCGACGGATTCCTTCAATCCCGTAAACGGAACGCCGGGCATCGGCATCGTCGTCGCGGGGAACAACAGAACCCTCGGGACCAAGGGCGTGAGCGATTCCACGCTCACCGGGCGCCAGTGGGGATTTGCTCCCCGCATCGGAGTTGCCTGGAGTCCCAAGCGAAACTTCGTGGTGCGCGCCGGCTTCGGAATGTTCAACGACCGCGGCGAATACTTCACGGAGTTGTCAGCCAGCGCCGGATTGGGCATCAGCGGACCCTTCAGCGTGACAACGCAAGAGCCCTTCACGATTCCCCTCACGGCCAAGTGTACGGCCGCACTGAATTGCCTGTCGAATGCGCCGTTCGGGACGACTCTTCCGCCTCCGCCAACCTCTCTTTCTGCGCTCGCAGCGCTCGTGCCAGACATGCGCGCAATGTCTGCCTGCCACCAGGCGACAGCTCCAGGGATGCAACAACCGAATTCGCCGTACTGCGCGGTGAACTCCGGGACGACCGCACTTCCCTTCCTGTTCGGCGGCTACGATCCGACCAACAAGCTGCCGTACTCGGAAAACTGGAGCCTGGACCTTCAGTGGCAGCCAAGAAATGATGTCGTGATGACGCTGGGTTATTCCGGAACTCGAGGCGTGCACGAAGTGATCCCCATTCCGTTCAACCAGCCAGGGATCGCTACACCTACCAATCCGATCAACAATCAGATCTATTCCTACGGGTACCTGGCTGCCGGCGGCCCTCCAGGTGGTTGCGACGACTTCAATGACCCCGGTCCGGGCTGTTTCCAGCTGCCGGCGGAGGAAGTGCAGACGCAGATCGGCGAGTTTTCCTTCTCCGATGGCAATACGGCCCTGCGCACACCGTATATCGGCATCAATCCCAACGCTGACGAATGGAAGGCGGAAGGCATTTCCACGTACAACGCCCTGGAACTGAGCCTCACCAAGAAAATGTCCCATGGCTTGCAGATCAATGCCTCCTACACCTACTCGCACTCCCTGGACGAAGGAAGCGGCCTTGGCTCGGGACTTTTCTTCAACGGCAACAACCCGCTGAATCCGCGAACTTCCTACGCGTCATCTGATTTTGACCGCACGCACGTATTTATCATCAGCTACCTGTACGATTTTCCGACCATCAAGGATGCTTCCACCCTGGTGAATGTTTTGGCCAACGGCTGGGGCATCACCGGAGTCACGACCGCGCAGAGCGGAGAACCCTTCAGCGTCATTGATTTTTCGGGGAGCGCGGGGTCGCTTTTTTACAGCGCCGACGACTTCGTGACCAACCCGATTCTTCCTCTCTCGGCGGGGATAACACCCAAGCAGGCAGAGTCGAGTGCCGGCGGTGGCGGAACCAAGGTCACTTTCACCAACCAGCCGTACGTGAATCCGAACTCCTTCTCGCTTCCCCTACTTGCTCCCGGGGAGGACGGCGTGCCCCCGTGCGAGATGGACGCTGCGACAGGCGGGTTCGATGTTTGCGACACTCAAGAAACGGGCTTCGGAACGACGGGACGCAACGTGTTCCGGGCGCCGTTTGAGACGCGTTTCGACTTCTCGGTATTCAAGAACTTCAAGATCAACGAGCGTTTCAGCCTGAAGTACGAAGCCGACGCATTCAACCTGTTCAATCATCCGACCCTGGACGCGCCAAATACGGACTTTGAGTTGAACGCCTGCTTCAATCCGGTGCCGTGCTACAACCTGGCCCCCAATCCGCCGAACGCCAAGGGCTGGGGCGTGATTTCAAACACGATCGGGAGCAGCCGATTCCTGCAGATGTCCTTGCACCTGACGTTTTAAGCTGTGCCGCTGCCAAGGCAAGAAGCGCTTGACGGCTGTCGCAACCGGCCCGCAGATCGGGCCCAGGCGATGGCCGTCGGCGGATCGGGAACGCCAAGGGCTCTGGCTCAAGCAATTGTCCTTGCCTGCCTGCTGTTTGCGCTGCGCCTGCCGCTTGCGGCCCAGGTCATCCATGTCGACCATGGGCCGAACCGGACGGCTCAACAGTCGAAACCTTACGTGATCCTGGTTTCACTCGACGGTTTTCGCTACAGCTACGTTACCCAATACCGCGCGACCACGCTTGAACGTCTGGCGGTCGACGGCGCCAGTGCGCCCGAGGGAATGATTCCTTCCTTCCCTTCGGTCACATTTCCGAACCACTTTTCGATCATCACCGGACTGTATCCCGAGCACCACGGCATCGTTGAAAACAGCTTTTACGACCCGGTCCGCAAACAGAGCTACGCAATCAACAAACTCCAGGCGGTTACCGACGGAAGCTGGTACAGCGGAGTGCCGCTGTGGGTCCTGGCTGAAAAACAGGGAATGCGCAGCGCGTGTTTTTTTTGGCCGACTTCGGACGCCGAAATCGACGGGATGCGGCCGACATTCTATCTGCACTATGACGGCAGTATTCCCGACCAGCAGCGAATCGATCAGGTGATCGCCTGGCTTAAACTGCCGGCGGCCGACAGACCGCACTTCATTACCCTCTACTACGCGGAGCCCGATCATACCGGGCACAAGTTCGGGCCCGACACCGACGAGACTGCCGAGGCCGTTCATCACGTGGACGCTCTGGTGGGTACGCTGGTTGCGGATCTGAAGACCCTGGATTTGCCGGTCGATGTAATTGTGGTGTCCGATCACGGGATGGCCACTGTAGAGGGCAACTGGATCGACCTGGACCATTTTGCGGACCTTTCGCAGTTCCAGACTGACGGCGCCCTGCTTTATCCAAACGACGATCTAGCCGCCGCCAAGGCCTACCAGCAGCTGCATGGGGCGAGTGATAAGTTCGATGTGTACCGGCAAGCCGACGTGCCGGCGTATCTGCACTACAACAACAATCCCAGGATCGGTGACCCGGTTGTAATACCGACCGGACCGTACATGATCCGGGCGCATGCCAGCGAGAGCCCCGAGAACACCCGTCCGTCGCTGAAGGGCGAACACGGCTATGACCCGAGCAAAATGAAATCGATGCGTGCGATTTTCTACGCAGTCGGTCCCGACATTCGTCCGGGTGCGAAAGTCGCTCCGTTTGAAAACGTCGACGTCTACCTGTTGCTTGCAAGGATTCTAGGACTTGAGATTGGTCCCGTAGACGGGCGGCTGGAACCTCTGGAGGGAATCCTGCGAATACCGGTCCGTCCGAACGAGACCGCACCCTGAAGCAACTATTCCTGTTCCCGAAAAAATCGAGTGCCCAGCCGCTCAGAAGCTGAACGCAAGTCCTTCAAAGCGCGATTCTGGGGATGGACCGAGCCCGCAAAAGCACTACCAACGCAAAGCATGATCCATGTTCCGGACCCGGAAGCGGGGCTAGTCGTAAAATGCGGGCGACTTCTTTAGCTTGGCGTTTCCTGCGAAGTCGTGCTGAATCCAAAGCTGAGCACCGGTCTGTTTCAAGAACGCTTCGATTACCGCTCGACTGGCACGCGTCTGATCCTGATTGAATTCGAAGGTCGGCACACGACCAAGGGCTCGCTCTTCCGGAAAGTGATAGAGATCGCCTGAAAGCAGGACTCCTCCGGTCTTCTGAAGCTTGACGTACAGGACCTGGTGGCCCGGCGTGTGCCCGGGCGCGAATTTGATGACCGCCGTACCGTCCTTGAACACATCGTAGTCTTCGGTTCCAAGCAGGACGGTTTTGCTGTTGCGCAGGGCCGAGTAGGTCGAAGGTTGGGCCGCGCCGGCCGGATTTGGCACGAACATGGCGTCGCGTTCGATTTGCCGCACGAGCCACGTGGCCCCGGCAAAAGCGTTCGCGTTCGCCGTATGGTCGTAATGGTAGTGCGAAAGGGCGATGTAGGTGATGTCAGCAGGGGCGTAGCCCACCTCCGACAATTGCGACTCGAGAGACCTGCGAACAGTCACGTCACGCTGTTCCCCGTCGGGGAGCACAATATGCTGGGCAACAGGACTTCCGGTAGGCTTCCAGGCGGAGTCAAGAACCGCGCCGGTGTCCCACATCAATGTCCCTTTTGGATGCACGACCAGGTAACAGGCAACGGAGAGATCTGTGGTCGAGACTTCTTCTTTTTTCAGCTGGAAGCGCCCCATGTCTGCGACGTGGAGCGTGCCGCAGTCAAAAACATAGAGCCGGACCGAATCGGGCGCAGGTCGGCCAGTGGAACCAGAGGGAGTGGCAAACGCGATGGCCGCGGCGGCGCCAGCGGCGAGCAGCCACCGAATTGAGTTGCAAGCCATCATCGGAAAAATCCAGCTCCTTGATCCAGACCGCATGGCGAGCGCATCGAACCGGACCCGCCGGCTGCGAGACGAGCCGCATTGTATACCGATGGCCCGGCCTTTTGTCTGAAAACGCCCTGCTCAAAGAGCCCGCGCTACTTGTGATTCCCTGTGGGGGCGCAGCAACCCGCATGGTAGGGATGGGCCGAGCGCGAGTGCGACTTCGTCCGGGATCAGAGTGTGTGTAACCCAAGGCCCAGATGTGTGAGGCGGCTTGCCGGTTCAGCCGCGGGCTGCTCTGCTCTGCGCTTGCGTGCCGGCGCCAGAAAGCGCCTGGAGCAATCGAGCGCCATTGGGGCTGCCCAAACCCGTGCAGGCATCCCAGCCCGGACCAGCTGCGTAGGCGCCGTTGTTGCCGACAGTTATATCCCGCAGCACGCCGCTCGAGAATTTTCCGTAAAGCAATGGATTCAGGAACCCACAGCGCGCACCGAGCCCCTGATTGAGCCGGGCAACCAGAGATGCCCACATGGGTGTGGAGGCGCTGGTGCCTCCGATCTGTTCCAGGTGCTTGCCATCAATGTCGATCACCACGACGCCGGTTACGGGATCGGCGACCGCGGCGACATCCGGCACTCCGCGACCGATCCCGTGAGGAGGATTGGCCGATGGCGGCACATTTGCGGAGTCCTGATAGGCCGGCTTGGTGAACACGTCGCTGACGCCCCCGCCGGTCGCGCCTTCGCTGTGAAGAATTTCGTTCCAAACCGTTTCTGACTGAATCGTCGGGGCCGTGCCGCTTGAGGCCACCAGAGTCGTCCCGCCAACACCAAGCACGAAGGGACTCGAGGCTGGAAAGTCCACGTGCGCAAGCGGCGGATCGCCGTCGTTTGATCCATCGTCGCCCGAGGCGCAGCAAATCGTGATTCCTTTGGCGGCTGCTGCTTGGACGGCCAGGTTTACATTCTGGACGCCCATCGATGTCCAGGCGCCCTGCGGATCATCTTCCGGGTTTCCGTAGCTGATCGAGATCACCGCTATCTGATTCTTGTCGGTGATGGCTTGGTTGAGTGCGTCCACCCAGCCTTGGCTAGTGAATTCGGTGAAGTACATGAAGATGCTTGCGCCCGGCGCGACTGAACCGACCACGCACATATCCAGCAGGACCTCACCCGTTGAATCTCCCTGGCTGGACGAGGCATTTGTGTCGGGGCCCGGATCGTTGCCCGGACCTTGGACGACCACATCGGTGATGGTGGGAGTGGTGCCGCCAAGAACCTTCTCGAAATAATTCTGAAGCGCGGACAGCTTGTAGCCGCCCTGTGGGTCCGGACCCGTGCCGTTGAAGGCGAAGATGGCCACGTTCTGGCCCGAGCCGGTGAGCTCGGCCGGATAGCCGTAGAGCTGCGCCACGGCCGGCGGGAAGAAAGCCCCAGGGAAAGGACTGGCCGGGACGGTCGCGGTGCCGGGTTTTTTCTTCCTTCCAAGCCCCAGTGTTTCAATCTCCACAGGCCGAAAATTCCCGCGGCGAATGCGCGGACGGCCCACACGGCGCGTGTCGAGACCGAAAATGCCCTGCACTGCGCCGGACAAATCGGCGGGAATGTGAATCTGACCCACGCGTCCGCGGAAGCGGCCCGTATCGGGATGTTCGTAGTCGTCCAGTTCGACGCCGAGAGCCTTGCTAATATCTTGAATGGAACCCTGGATCAGCACGCGACGCATGGGAACGCTGCTGTCCACCACTTTCAGTTTGCTCGCTCGGGCCCAGGCGGCGATCTTGGCGAGGTCCGCCGGATCTGCTCCGAACCTGGAGTTGAACTCCTCGTCGCTCAGGTATTTTCGATCCCGCGGAAGGCTGTCGTTCAACCGATCAAGCGGCGAGTAATCCTTCCCGGGCGCGGCCGGATTTTGGCGCGCATAGACGCTGATCTTGATCTGGAGTTTCGGGTCGGATTTCTTGATTCGTCTTGCTTGCGGGACCGCGAACCGGGTGCTGCCGGGGAGGACTACCATCTTCGTAGACTTGCTGGAAACAGCGCGTTTCATAGGACCTCCTGTATCGTCTAACGGGCGGGATGTTGCGGTTGGGGATTGTATGCTCGGTTGCGTCCCAGTAACGGACTTTCTTCCCGACTCTCGGCACGCCGCGCACAGTTTCCACAGTCGCGCATACGGCCGATGTCACGAGCCCTGCGATTCTATTACGGGAGGCGAAACGCGGGTTCCCGGCGGCAGGAGCGCATGTCCAAAGTACACCTGGCCTGCGCTCGATCCGCCGACGACAGGTTATTCGTCCTTAGACGCCGGGGTGTTCCAGCAGCAGGCGGATGCCGCCATTGACGGTGCGAACCGAGATTGCACCGCCCCCGCCGTGGCCCAGTTTGCCATGGAATGCGCGTGCTCCAGGCAGCGCGTCGGTTGAGGTAACCGGGAAATCCGAATAGAGGTCCCCGTTCATGTTGCGGACCTTCAAATCGGCGCTGGCGTTGGATGGCAGCCCCAGAACGACCGAGCCGTTGACGGTTTCCAGGTTCATCGGCGCGCCGTCAATCAAGTGACGCAGTTCGAGGCGCAGATCTCCATTGGTGGTCTTGGCGCTGAAGCGGCCGGAGCTTTCCGTTACTTCCACGTTGCCGTTGACCGAGCGCAGTTCCCCGCCGCCGTCCACTCCCCGCACACGCAGGCTGCCGTTGACCGTCTGAATCGAGCCGAGCAGGACGCGATTGGGAACGTGGATGTGATATTCAACAGCGACCTCAGCACCCTCGCCGGTTGGATACACCGTGTGGACGTCCACCTCGCCGGGATGGCTTTCAACTTCGATCTTCACTTGATCGAGATCGTGCGAGTCGGTCTGCGAGCTCTTCACCGCATGGACCTCGACTTCCTCACGATCCCATCCCTCGACCTGCACCGAGCCGTTGACGTTATCGAGCTGGAACTGTCCGCCGGCCGGCAGCTTGTAGATTTCATGGAAGACCTGATCGGTATTGGCGAAGCTGGGCAAGCAGAAGGACAGAACGCCGGCCAGAACCACCAGCGCGTGCGACCCCCGGATTTGAACAGACCGAGGTCCTAGAGTATTGTTTTGCACAAGACGCCCCCTGTCGTGCAATTCGTTCAGTTTCCCGACGATCTCAATTTCCAGATGCGGCCTTTGACCCAAGCTAAATCAAAGACGGCGTCCCGTTCCCGCTCACTTCTGCTTCTCGGCCTTGAAATCCGTCTTCGCCCTGCATATCTATACGCACGCAGCGGGCGCACAGTTCCCTAGTGCGAGTCTTCGGAGCTGCCCGAGGGCGGCTGCGAGAGTTTCTCCATCTTGTGCTGCGAATGTTCCATTTGTTGCTGGAGCTGCAACATTTGTTGCCTGGTCATTTCCAGCTGGGTGCTTGCGTCGCTCAGGACAAAGCGGATATTTCCAGCGACGGTACGCAGCCGGAGAAGCTCGCCGCCGCCATTCAGGTCGCCCTCGGCGCGAACAATATGCGTGCCCTTCAGGGAATCGTCATAGCTGACTTTGAGCGGGAAAGCGGGATCGACGATGACGCGATGATCGGCGCCTTTCATCACCTGCGCGTCGATCGTCACGGGCAACTCGCGCGGCAGATGCACGGTGATATCCCCGCTGCTGGATTCAAGCTCGCAGGTTCCAGAGGTCTTCGTCGGCGTCACAAACCAGGCGGTAATTCCGCCGTCGCTGGTCGACGCCTTCACGGCGCTATCCACCTGCGTGAGATAGATGCTCCCGCCGGAGGTCTCAAGATCGGTCGGGCCGAACATTCGAACGACCCGAATACCGCCGCCAGAGGTTCTTGCGCGGACTAGACCTGCGGCCTCGCCGACCTCGATCTCGCCCCCGCCGGTCTCAGCGGTGAGTTCGGCTCCGGAATGCTCAAGGGTGATATTTCCGCCGCCGGTGTCGAAATGGGCCGTTCCTTGCACGGAAGCAACGCGGATGTGGCCGCCGCCGGTGTGCAGTGTGGCATTGCCGGCAACCGATCCGATCGTGATGTGGCCGCCACCGGTATTCGCGTACAACTCACCGGCAACATCCTTGGCAATGATGTTGCCTCCTCCGGTATCCAGACGTGCGGCGCCGCCGATATTTTCGGCCGTGATGTTGCCGCCGGAAGTCGAAAGGCCCACACGGCCTTCGATCGAGCCGGCGTCGATGTTTCCCCCGCCGGTTGAGACATCCACGCTCGAATTCTTCGGAATTTGCAGGTCCAGTGTGACCCACAAACGGCCCGCACCGCGGCGCTCCGGCCCTTCAGCCTTCAAGAGCACGCCATCGGCGGTCGAACGCGCCGAGATTGTGAAACTCTTCAGGAGCTCTTGGGCGTCCTTCTGCGACGCATCGGTCTCCAGATGGACGTGGTAGGCAACCGTTCCGGACTTCTCGGAATTCTGGGTGTGGATGTTGATGCTGCCGAGATCGGTCTTGACGCGGATGTGGTCGCCTTCGTGCGTGGGAACCGAGCCGGTCAAATCTGATGTGAGGCGGTTATCGGGATGGGTCGGACTGGGCTGGGCGGGCTCGCGGCGCGCCGAGGCGCTCACAGCGACGATCAGCACGGCAGCGAGCGACGCAGCGAGAAATCCGCCGAAGGGTCCTTGCAGGTTGCGTCGGGAAATTCTGGCCGTCACTTTGCCTCGTCTTCCTACTCGCTTAGAACTTTTCACGCGGGCCGATATCACGAATGGCCGCGGCACTCTGCAGGCGGATGTAGGTGTTGGGATCTTTCTGCATGCGCTCCCGGAGCACGTCAGCGGAATGTCCGTCGGAATCCATCTGGCCCTTGGCGGCCAGATCGCGCAGCGCATTGACGGCCTCGATCCGCACTCCGGGATTCTGGTCTTCCACCAGGGCGTCAAGCAACGTCTGGCGAACCATTTCCTGCGACCCTGCGCCATCCAGGGCTTCAAGCGCCTTGAGGCGCACCGCGGCATTGCGGTCCTTGCGAACCGCGCGGCAAAGAGCCGCGCGAATATCGGGATCGTTGCTGCGGGTGCGCAGACCTTCGACGGCATCGAGCCGAATATCGGGGCAGAACTCCTCGCCACCGGCGAGTACATTGAGCAGAACGGTTTTCACATTGTCGTCGTCAACCGTGCCCTCGACCATAACGGGCTGCTGGGACTTGAGCTGCAATTGCACGCGAGCGGGGCCCTCGCCGCCTGAGGGGAACAGGTTGATTCCAGCGACGTCAGCCGAATGCAGATCAAAAGCAGTCAACGAGGGAGAAGCGCTACCCACGGCAGCAGAGGGTGCAAGGGCAGCCGACGGCTCCTGCGAGCCAGAACTGCCCGGGGTTGGCTGCGTGACGGGCCGGTGAAGAAGACGTGGCACGGCGGCTCCCACCGTGAAGCCAACGATCAGCAGAACGGCTGCGCTCCAGGCTGGACGAGGCGCAAGCCAATTCGTGGGAAGGCGCATAGCGAAGGCGCGGCCGAACCATCCACGCTCTTCTTCGCGGTCGAGCACGTCATCCAGGCTCATACGGCAGCTCGCGAGCAGACCCGCGTCTGGTTCGCTGTGTTGCCCTAACAGAAGCGCGAGCACTTCCCTTTCGCCTTCAAGCGCGAGCGAACAAGAGGCACAGCCGGCTAGGTGCGCGCCAAGGCGGGCTTGCTCAGCCGGCTCGAGTTCGCCGCCAGCTGCAGAAAGCACCAGCAGCGGCTGCCACTCCTCGCAGGCCTGGCTCACTGGGTCGTTGTTTGTGTCGTGAATCCTCATGAGATGCTGGGTTCTCCGCGCGCCCGGCTATCTGAAAGCGTCAAGGCTCGCGCGTAATTTCCGCGTGGCCCGGAACAGCGAATTCTTTGCGGTTTCCTCCGAAGTGCCGAGTAGATCGCCGATGGCGCGCAAACGCAAGCCCTGAAAGTGCTTCATTTCAAATACCATGCGCTCACGGGGCGAAAGTCCCTTCATGGCTTCCTGAATCTGATCGCCAAGTTCCTGGCCAAGAAGCCTCTTTTCGGGATTTGCTGCGGCTCGTAACTCGGGTTGGCGATCAAAGAAATCCCGTGTGCCCCCTTCGGCTTCCTCCGGGACCGGCGCTTGATCCTCGCGACGGCTGGTGCGGCGACGCAGATGGTCGAGTCCGACATTGGTCACGATCCGATACAGCCAGGTGTAAAAGCTGCACTCGAAACGGAAGCGGTGCAGGTTCCGATAGACCCGAAGAAAACTCTCCTGATAGATGTCGCGGGCATCCTCGGGACGGCGAACCAGATTGACCGCCAGGCGCAAGACGTCGCGATCATAGCGCCGCACCAAGTCGTCGAAGGCCAGACGGTCACCCGCCTGAGCCTTCCGGACAAGCGCCTGCTCATCCGCGACCTTCACTGCAGCTGCCTGTCGCGCATCTGACTCGAGTGCGACGGCCATTTCCATCGCGCCCACCGTGTCTGTCACCGGGCTGGATTCGACTCCCGATTGGGGCCGTGTGCCGGCATCCGCAGGTATAGACGGCCCCGCGGGCCCTTGGTTAGCACCCGGACAGGCCATTTTGGCACTCCCGGGCGGAACGGCCAAGGGGGACTCACCGCCTCGGGGCTGAACCTCGTCGCTAGGTGTGGGATTCACAGAGCTGCTCAAAAACAGTCTCGCGCCAACCCTTGGCTTGTACCAAGTGAATACGCGTGGCGCTATCTGATTGTTCCGGTCAAAATGGCCTGCGGTCGCATGCGGGGCGTTCCGACCGGACCGGCCGGTTAGCGCTGCTGGTGCAAGTGGATGCCCAAGCGGATCAGGCCATAGACACAGGCGCAGACCACAAAATCGACCAACACGCCCCAGTCAAGCGTCGTACCAGGGTGGCGGAGCACCGCCGGAAGATGGGGTGACAAAGAGAATGCATAGATTGCGTTGCCAAGAAGAATCGCGATCAGGTATTCAAGCCACCGTCGGGGTGTGGCTCCGAGGATTTGCCGTGCTGTCGCCATGTGTTCTTCGCCCTAGAGGGGGGCGAACTGCCCCAATATAAGATAAGAGGCGCGACATGTAAATCCGTGCGCCCGGCTCGTGATAGAGTTCAGCCGAAGGAGACCGACGATGCAACAGAGTTTGCGAGCGCTGGCGCTGGCCTTGACCTGCGGGGCGTGGCTGATTATTGCGGCGACGCCGTCACGAGCACAGCAAACCCAGCAGCAGGTGGCAGAGGCGCTCACACCACGTACGGGCGATTACGTCGCACACGATTTTCATTTCAAGTCCGGCGAGACGATGGCCCAACTGCGGCTGCACTATACGACGCTCGGCACGCCCGTCCGCGACGCGGCGGGGCACACGACCAACGCCGTACTGATCCTGCACGGGACGGGCGGGACGGGCTCCGGGTTTCTGGATCCTATCTTCGCCGGGGTTCTGTTCGGGCCCGGACAGCTGCTTGATGACAGCCGTTATTTCATCATTCTTCCCGACGGCATCGGCCACGGCAAATCGAGCAAGCCGAGCGACGGCATGCATGCGCACTTTCCTCAATACGACTACGACGACATGGTCGAGGCCCAGCATGAATTGGTCGAGAAGGGCCTCGGCGTCAACCATCTGCGGCTGGTGCTGGGGACTTCGATGGGCTGTATGCACTCCTGGGTGTGGGCTGAAACCTATCCCGAGTACATGGACGCGCTGATGCCACTCGCCTGCCAAACGGTCGCAGTAGCCGGACGCAATCGCATCTGGAGAAAAATGGTGATTGATGGCATCCGCACCGATCCGGAATGGAAGGGCGGAGAATATGCCGCCCAACCCCGCGCGGCTCTTGAGATTGCAGCCGACATTCAGTTAATCGCAGGCAGCGCCCCCTGGCAAATGCAGAAAAGCTTCCCCACGCGCGATGCTGCGGACACCTATCTTGAAACCTACCGGGATCGTTACGCGAAGGGTTTTGATGCAAACGATTTTCTGTACGCGGTCAGCGCGTCCAGGAATTACGATCCTTCCGCGCACCTGGAAAAAGTTCTGGTTCCCGTGACATGGATTAACTCCGCCGATGATTTCATCAATCCCCCGGAGTTGGGACTCGCCCAAATCGAGATCAAGCGGGTAAAGAACGGCCGATTCGTCCTGCTGCCGATTTCCGATCAGACGCACGGACACGGCACGCACACCTATGCGGCCGTCTGGCAGCAATATCTGAAAGAATTGCTCGAGCGATCGGCACGATGAGCGGACTGCGGATCCGGAGAATCGAAATGCGGGCGAGAATCGGGGTTGCGACAAGGCTAGTCGGCTTCGGTGCGGTTGCGCTCGTG
>Ga0209624_10000427_pt1 | contig 37142 bp, 31 predicted proteins | sample JacPinW_OM2H0_O1_FD_188565 | JGI IMG/M metagenome (GOLD analysis project Ga0209624, IMG submission 188565) | Forest soil microbial communities from Algoma, Ontario, Canada - Jack Pine, Ontario site 1_JW_OM2H0_O1 (SPAdes) (version 2) | ecosystem: Environmental > Terrestrial > Soil > Boreal...
CAGCCCGCGGAGGAATCGTCTGCAGCCACCGGATGCACAGCCGCGATCTCCGAGAGCAGTAAAGAGTGCCCTGTACCCCCCTGCTGCACGTAGCCGCCATCCCGGCCCCGCTCCACCTTCAGATAAAAGACATCCGGCGTCTCGCCTTCATCGAAGACAAACAGTACCTGGCCCAAATGTCGCTCACCCGCGCTGGTCTCGATCAAAACAACCTGATCGATCTGCGACTTCAGGAAGCTCAGGTCATCGTCTGTCACTTCTAGGCGTCCTTCCTAAGCCGTGGGTCTGACCGGAGCGAGGAAATTGACCGTCGACCGCATGACCACTTCGTTACGCTGGTTGAAGGCCAGCGTGCGGGTCCGCACCACGCCAAACTCCTTGCGCGAGTTCGACTGGCGAACCCCAATCACCTCGATCTCGGTACGCAGCGAGTCGCCCGGCCGCACCGGCAGCGTCCACCGCATCTCCTCCACGCCCGCGCCGATCATGCCGCCCGCAACCGTAATACTCTGCACCCGCAGCCGCATGACGATCGCCGCGGTCAACCAGCCCGACGCGGCCAGCCCCTTGAAGAACGAGTTCTCTCCCGCAGCCTCGTCAAGATGGAACGGTTGAGGATCGTACTTACTGCCAAACTCCTTAATCTCTTCGGCCGTCACCTTGGCCTGGCCTATCGAATGAAACTTCTGGCCAACATAAAAATCTTCGAAATAAAACTCCTGTGGCATCTCTTCTCCTGTTCGTTACAAGTTTACGGGATATTGGACTAAGCTTGCGATTGCGCGCATTTCCTGTGAAGGAATGTTGCGATTCACCTTCCTCTCAGGAAAGCGTCATACACAACCCACGCGGTCACTCCGACGAATATCGCTCCAAGAATTCGGAGTTCGACAGCACCCCAACCGCTTCCATATCTCTTCTCGTTGATGTGAGCGCCCTTGGGAGCCAGCCAACCAGGCAATTTGAAATAGGCGCGCGGCGAGACAAGCATGAATGCCCCGTTCACGAGGAAGAGAAGACCGACCAAAATCGCTATTAGACTGCCGACGAGCTGCAACATAGAACTTCATCTCCATGCGGCTCAAAGATCTATTTCATCCTGCAGGGTAGGTATAAAACCCCCGCCCCGACTTACGTCCCAGCCATCCTGCATCGACCATCCGCAGCAGCAGCGGACATGGGTTGTACTTCTGGTTGCCCAGTCCCTCCGACAGCACGCGCATAATATCCGCGCACACATCCAGCCCGATAAAATCCGCAAGCGTCAGCGGCCCCATCGGATGCGCCATGCCCAGCACAAAAACCTGGTCCACCGCCTCCGCCGTCGCGACCCCCTCCATCACGGCATAAATCGCCTCATTGATCAACGGCATCAGCACCCGGTTCGAAATAAATCCTGCAGCATCGTTCACCTCCACCGGCGTCTTGCCCAGCTGCTGCGACAAGCCAAACACCGCATCAAACGTCTCCTGCGACGTCTGCAGCCCCCGAATCACCTCCACCAGCTGCATCACCGGCACCGGATTGAAGAAGTGCATCCCGATCACCTGCTCCGGCCGCTTCGTCTGCGCCGCCAGCTTCGTAATCGAGATGCTCGACGTATTCGAAGCCAGAATCGCTCCCGCCGGCAAAATACGGTCAAGATCGCGAAAGATCTCTGCCTTGATCGCAAATTTTTCCGTAGCCGCTTCAATGGCCAGCCCGCAGCTCCCCAGCTCGTCGCGCGAGAGCGTAGTCCGAATGCGCGCCTTTGCGGCCTCAGCCTGCTCTTCGGTCAACTTGTTCTTCGCGACCTCGCGCGCAAGATTCTTCCCGACCGTCGCCATCCCACGATCCAGAAAACTCTGCTCCAGGTCATACAGCACAACGTCGTGTCCAGCCCGCGCACACACATGGGCAATGCCGTTACCCATCGTCCCGGCGCCCAGAACTCCTATAGTTTTCATCTCTGTCATAAGTGTTTCGAACGACTCGCAGTCTAACAGTTTCCAGCCGTCGCAGTCCCTACGCTCACACGATCACCGCGACCAGCAGCACCGTAATATTGTCGTAGCCGCCATTACGATTGGCAGCAGTAATCAATGCCTCGCAAGCCCTCGTCAACCCCACGGTCGTCCGCGGCGTCGGAATTTCCCCCAGCACCTCCGAGATCTCCCCATCGCTGATCTCGTGCGTCAGCCCATCCGAGGTCAGCAGGTACAGATCCCCCGGCTGCGGATGGTGGCTCTGAATCTCCGTCTCCACCGTCGCCTGCGAGCCGATTGCCCGCGTAATCAAATTGCGCATCGGAGACACAGCCGCCTGCGCCGCCGTAATCTGCCCCGCACGCAGTTGCTCCTCCACCAGCGAGTGGTCCTCCGTCAACTGCTCCAGCCTCCCCCGCCGTCGCCGATAACATCGACTGTCCCCCACATGCGCAAGCCACAGAGTCGTCGGATCGGACGCCCGCGAATTCCCATGTTCCGAAGCCGTCCGCCGCACACCCCTTCCGTTACTGCCGTTGGTCATCGGAGGAATCGGCACATGCAGCAAGGCCACCAGCGTCGTCCCCATGCCGGAAAACTCCCGCGAACTCCGCGATTGCCGATACACCGCCTGATTCGCAGCCTGCACCGCGACGTTCAGGCGCGTCTGCGGCTCTACCTGCGCCTCGCCCTTCGCATTTACCCTGGCCGACGAGTGCACAGAAGCAAGAAAAGTGTCCGCAGCCAGATTGCTCGCGATCTCCCCCGCGGCCGCCCCTCCCATGCCGTCGCACACCACATACGCGCCCAACTCCGGAGCAGCCGCGCAGGTATCCTCATTGCCCTCGCGGACGCGCCCTCGATGGGTCAGCATTGCGTGAATCAGGTGGTTCGCAGACATGATTTGGCCCAAAACAATCCGAGGAAAACGATACACGCTCAAGCGCCCAAGGCAAAGGGTACGTTAGTGTTAGGTTCGGGAGACAGCATGCATCGCATTATGCAAGGGGACAACCTCAACATTCTGGAGGCCATGGACGCAAACTCCGTCGAACTCATCTACGTCGATCCCCCCTTCAACACCGGCAAGCGCCAGTTCCGCCCGCAGATGAAAACCATCCGCGACGAAGCCGGCGACCGCATCGGGTTCGGCGGCCATCGCTACCGCACCGACGTACTCGCCACCCAGACCGGAGGCACCGGCTACGGCGACAGCTTCGACGACTTCCTCGGCTTCCTCCGCCCGCGCATGGTCCAGGCGCACCGCGTCCTCTCCCCCACCGGCTCTCTCTTCTTCCACATCGACTACCGCGAAGTCCACTACTGCAAAGTCATGCTCGACGAGATCTTCTCCCGCCCCTGCTTCCAGAATGAGATCATCTGGGCCTACGACTACGGCGCCCGTTCCACCAAGCGTTGGCCCGCCAAACACGACAACATCCTCTGGTACACCAAAGACCCCACGCGCTTCACCTTCAACCTCAACGCGACCGACCGAATCCCCTACATGGCTCCCGGCCTCGTCGGCGCCACCAAGGCCGCACGCGGCAAGACCCCCACCGACGTCTGGTGGCACACCATCGTCTCTCCTACCGGCAAGGAAAAAACCGGCTACGCCACGCAAAAGCCACTAGGCATCATGGAGCGCATCGTCCGCGTCCACTCCAACCCAGGCGACACCGTGCTCGACTTCTTCGCCGGCAGCGGCACCACAGGCGAGGCCGCCGCCAAACACGGACGCAGCTTCATCCTGATCGACGAGAGCCCTGCAGCCATCGCCGTCATGCACAAGCGCCTCGAACGCTATAAGCCCCACTTCAGTCCCAAGACCTAGCTGCGAGGTCAACGCCTTTTTCGCCGCAACTAGCTAGACGTGTGGATCACCCAGCAGATTGGCCCGCATGTCCCGAGATTGCGGATGAATTCTGAACCCTCCATAGCAAAGCTGTCGAAGGATAGCCGTTGGCCGCAGATACCAACTCGCCCAGGAAAGCGGCGTGTCGCCATTCCCATCTCTCGCGTCAATCTGGGCACCTGCATCAAGCAACAATTGGATGGTGTCCGAATCACCAAACGCCGCGGCCCGATGCAGCGGAGTCTCGCCCTTGGTGCGGCAGTCTCGCATAAATCCGCCCGTTTCAACTCCCATCTTCGTTGCTGCATTCGGGTCCGCACCGTGTGCCAGCAGCACCTTCAGAACGCGGTCATACACCAGCCGGTCGGTCGTGCACAATGCCGCGTGCAACGGCGTCTCTCCGGTATCAGCCTGCGGCTGGTTTGCGTCCGCGCCCCGCTCCAGAACAAACTTGCACAGGCGCCAATGCCCATGAAACACAGCCCCGTTGAGACCGAAGTTCTCCCCCAGCGAATCCAACGTCTCCCCATGAGCAAGCAGAAACCTGATCGCGCTGACATCTCCGTAGTAAGCGCAATGCTGAATCAGCGAGACCCCATCTTCGTCTCTGTGATTGGCCGCACCACCAGCCGCAAGAAAGTCGAACACCAAATCGGTTCGCCCATCCTTGAACTCACCCAACCATGCCTCAAGCCGCGAATCGCTCACTTCGAGCCTCCTCCCGATGTTGCAGCGCGAGTAATTTTGATGCTTCAGCTCAGGTATTTTGCGGAGCCACCGACCTGAACCCATAGGTCTCATACCGCGTCGTCATCTTTCCATCGGCCACCGTCACGACAGTAAAACCCTCCGGCGTCCCAAGCCGTGTGCCGTGCCACCAGTTTCCGCACACCGCCCCGCTCGTGCAATACGGCACGCCCTTCCACACAACCAGTTCATTGATGTGCGTATGTCCCTGCAGCACGCCAAGCACGTTGTGTCCCGCAAAAAGATCGATAACCTCATTGGCATTCGCCACGCTCAGTCCGTGATGCGGCGGAGGCAAAGGCGGCTCCGGAACATACGAAAGAAACGCCGTCACCAGCGGAATATGCACCGACACAATGATCGGTGTTCCAACCGGCAGCGCAGCAAGATCAGCCGCAAGCCACTGCAACTGCGCCGCGTCGACCCGTCCCTCATACGCGCGATCAGCCGTAATCCCAATCGAGTCGAGAACAATAAAGTGATGCCCTTTATGGTCGAACGAATAATAGAGCTTGCCGAAGCGTTGCTCGAACAGCTTCTTCCCATAAAGCGGGTCATCCTCAGCGATCCCGCTCGCAGGATAAATTCCGCAGACATCGTGGTTGCCGATCGTGTGATACAGCTTCAACCCCAGGTCCTGCTCGGTCTTGTCGTAGAGGTCGAACAACGTCACGGCGCGCTGCTTCGGCACACCCAGCGCATCGAACACATGGTCGCCCCCATTGATCGCAAAGTCGGCCTTCAGCGTACGCGCTTTCTTGAACGCCATATCCGTGCCGATGACCCCGTTCAACTCCGGCTGCAAATGCGTATCCGTCAAAAAGAGAAATGTAAACGGCTCCTGCGCATGACCTGGTGTCGGAGAGGACGGAGGCAGAAGCGCGGCAAAGCCATCGTGCGCAACGGCAGCGGAGAGGCCGGTAGCCCCAAGGAGAGCGAGAAATTGCCTGCGGCTGGTAGCGTTCACGCCTCCATGATAACGCCTACCATCAGCAACCAAGCGGGTGCCCACAGCCTGCCCTGAGCCCGCCGAAGGGTCCGGATTCCCGGACATGACCCTTCGCAGCCGCCTTAGACGTTTCGCGACCGATACGCCCTATGACTGCGAAAGGACAGCCGGCATCGCTTTCACCGCCACTGCCCTGGCCGGCAGCAACTCCCGCCACTGGATCGCAATATCGGCGAACAGCAGCGACAGCGCGACACACGTCCATACGGTCGTCTCCATTGCCGTGCTGTTGTTGTCCCATCCACCCAGCCCCGAGACGACCCGCACCTCGAGAAACACAATCGCAACCGCGTAACTGCGCGTCATCCACTGGCGGTGCAGCTGTATCTTTCCCCTCATCGCGAACGACAAAGCGATCGCGGTGGTCAGCATCCAAAGAGAGGCATCCACTACAGTGGCGACACTGAACGAGCGCGAATCGCCCATCCGTTCATTGAAGCGATACTGAATAAAAGCGCCGAGCGGCGCGCCAATCAGTGCGCCAACCACATAAACCCTTCCCACGATGCGGTGCATCTTGGTGAAGCGACGGCGAAGCCGGTCGGAAAACTGCATCGGGCCGAGCAGGAGCGCGCACGCCGCTGACAAACCGTGCGGCAGAAGCCACCACTTGAACGGCTGGTAGTGGCTCCAGATCGGATCGCTCGAATGGAGGATGAACCGTTCGTTGTGGTTGAGGACGTAGGCCATCATCAAGAAGATGAAGCCAAAGACAAAGTACTTCGAGCGCCGCGAAGGCGCAGTTTGGACTGGCACTGACCGCGTGGACATTAGTTTTCCCCTGGGTTGCGTAACATACTACACGCCTTACGCAGTTTGAGCCGGGAAAACTTTGTACTCATCTCGCCGCAGATGTACTGAACTGATTTCCCGCGAAGTCGCGTTTGCAACAAGTTCGCGGTCGAAGTTCGACCGCCATCATGCTATAACCCAATCGTGACCGCAAGCCATTTTGGTACTTCATTTTTGGGCGGCCACCAAGCGAAGGACCAACCTTCTCCGGCGACAGAATTAGGATCCTGAACAATGAATCGAGTACGGCTGACATTTCTGTTGTGCATCAGCATCCTTGGCTGTCGTAACACAGGCCATTCCTCGATAAAGTTCTCGTCGCCAAATGGCAGATGGAGTTTGGAGGCAACTTCGGATGACCCCGGAGCTATCGGTTCGGCTCTGACGGTTGTAAACCTCCACTTATCTCAAGAGGGCTGGAACTCTGAGAATAATGTCCTAATCTTGCCGGGTGCCCACACCATTCGTGCCCACTGGGAGAACAATAGCACCGTCCACATCGAATGTCCTCAGTGCCCGTTGGGTGACGCCGATCTGATTACCATAAAGAAAGGGCCCATCAATATCCTCTATGACGAGGCATCCCCATAGAGTCGTGTATTGTGATCACAATACAGTGATAACCATAGATCCTGAACTGCCTGTAATGTCTGCTTTTCGCCGAGGTCGCGAAGGGTAGCAACTGAGTTTATTCGCGCAACTCGGGAGGCTAGTCCCTGCGCCGCCCACTCATCAACTGCAACACGGCGAGAAAGATGTTGATAGCGTCAAGATAGATCGAGAGCGAAAGCGAAACCGCCGACCGCCCATCGCCGCCTGCACGAATCCGGGCAAAGTCACCAACCGTAAGCAGCGTGAAGATCCCCAGCGTCAGCCACGAATACGTATCCGGCGTCATGAAGTGGAAAAACATACTCGCGATCCCCGCAATGATCAGCAGCAGCAGCGCCGCAAACCCGATCCCCGCGATCCGGCGATAGTTGATCTGGAAGAGATACGCCACAGAACCCATAACCGCCATGCCCAACCCGGTAGTTGCGGCTGCTTGAAACACCACCGCGGGTCCCACACTCTGAGCGTACCGGTGAATCAGCGGCCCAATCTCCCACCCCATGAAGTACGTCAACGTGAGGAAAAGTCCAAGCGCAAGCGTCGGGCTCGCCTTGCGGGCAAAGGTGATCGCAAAGACGAGAACGAGCACCGCGATCATCCCCGGAAAAGTACTCCACGCAGGCGCCGTCGCAACACCGGCCGCCGTAATCAGAAATCCCAGCGACGTAATGCCGAGCACCTTGGCAAGCAGCGACGTAGTCTCCTCGCGGGGCGCGTCGATAACAGTGGAATAACCGTTCCAGTTCATGCGATTCTCAGTCATACCTATCTCCAATCAGCCCGAAGGGCCTTGTTTTCATGATACGCGCCGCCTATCCGCTTCGGACAGCCTGCACCGTCGACGTAAAATCAAACCCATGAAGTATCTGATCGCGTTGCTTGCAGTGGCAGGAATCGTAGTCTCCACAATGGCGTTACACGTTCACTACATGGACCCGGGCCTCGCCCCCCCATGCGCCGTCACCGAGCGCTTCGACTGCGGCGCCGTCAACCACAGCCGCTTCGCCGTCTTCCCCGCCAAAACCTTCGACGAGAAGCCCGGCACGCCGCACATCCCAATAGCTGCCGTAGGCATCGTCGGCTACGCTCTCATCGCCGTCCTGGCCCTGATGGGACGCTGGTGGCTGCTCTTCGAGGTCGCGCAGATCGGCTTCCTCTGCGCCGCCTTCCTCAGCTACCTCGAAGCCTACGTCCTGCAGAAGTGGTGCATCTACTGCCTCTGGTCGCAAGGCCTCGTCACCGCGATCCTGCTCCTCACCCTCGCCACTCTCCTAATCCGCTGGCAGAAACAACGCCACCCTGAAGCACACCGAGCCGCTTAACTGACCGTTGTTTGTTTTACATCGTCATCCTTCCATCAACTTTGCCATTGCTTATTTCTTGACGTCGTCATCCTGAGCGTAGCGAAGGATCCCTGTATTTCGTCTTTGCCGTTGCCTGTTCTCTTTAGCCAGGCAACAATCGCGCCCCATCGGTCGAACGTTGGCCCGAATTGCAGGGCAACCGCAGCCAAGACTGAAGTAGGATGAACCCATGTGGCCTAAAGTAATCGCCCAATTGTTCGAATTGCTGCCTCACATCTCGCGGCTGCTGCCGATGGCGGACAAGTACTTCAACCAAAAGACGGCCACCGAGAAGGCCACCGAGGCCGCAATGACCGCGATGGCCGAAGGCGTCCGCGGCGACCTCGGACAAGTCACCAAAGCACACGTCGGCCTCTACCGCCAACTGCAGGAGCAGAGCGCCCAGATCACCGGAGTCTCCGAAGAGGTAAAAGCAACCCGCCTCACCGTCGAGCAGCAAGCGAACCGGGTCGAAGCCTTGGAACGCGCGGTATCCTCCTTGGGCTTGTGGCTGAAGATCGGCGTCTCCCTGCTCGTCGTACTGGCGGCCATAGCGATCGTCCTCCTCATCCAACTCCTCCACGCCCACTAAACGTCGAGCCCCCAAAAATAAACTTCAAAAGCCTGTCCCATTTTCAGCGCCATCCCAAATGACATCCTCTCGACCAGCTTTACCACTCAATTCACCACAACTTCACCACGTTTTCACCACCACGAAAACGCGAAAATCGCAAAAATCCCCAATAAAAACCGCATTCGACCACGTCAAAATTTTTTTGCGCAAAAAACGTAGAATCGAAGCATGGGAATCAGCCGTAACGAAGCTCTGGAGTGCTTTGCTAGTGACGATCTAATCGGAATCGGCATGGAGGCCGACGCAGTACGACGCAAGCTCCATCCCGAAGGCGTAGTGACCTACACCCTCGACGGAAAAACCACCTACGCGGAGACCGTCGAGCCGTCAACCTCCGCATTCGCAAGGATTTGCGACAGCATCGCCGAAACCGCAGCGATGGGTGGAACCAGCGTCACCCTGCAGAGTGAAGCAACTCCGACCCAGACAATCGCCTGGTTTGAAGCCCTCTTTCGCAGAACCAAGGAGCACTTCCCTGCCGTCTGGCTACACTGCCTTTCGGCAAGCGAGATCCTCACCGTCGCAGAGCATTCAGGACTCACAGTCCAAGACACAATTGCACGCCTGCGCGACGCCGGTCTCGACTCCATCCCCGGTAACGACGCGGGAATTCTCGATGATGCCGTGCAGCCCGGAGGCGCCCGCATGCACTGGAAAACCCAGGACTGGCTAGCGGTCCACCGAGCAGCGCATAAGTTGGGAATCCAGACCACCGCGACCATGGCCTTCGGCGGCGGCGAGACCTATGAGCATCGCGTGAACCATCTCCAATTGGTGCGGCAACTCCATGAGGAGACAGGCGGATTTGCCTCCTTCACGCCGTTGACCTTCTCCACACAGAGCTCAACTGTGCCAGGCTTTGAGGAACCGACGGCTGTGGAATACCTGAAAACACTGGCAATCTCGCGCATGTATCTCGATAACGTCGAAAACGTGCAATCGAACCTGGAGACCCAGGGGCTAAAGGTCGTGCAGGTCAGCTTACGCTTCGGAGCGAACGACGCAGGCAGCGTGATGCTTGTCGAAGGCGCAAATGCAGCGACCGAGGAGCAGGTGCGACAGGTGATTCGCGATGCCGGCTTCCAGCCATTCCAGCGCGATACGCTCTACAGAACGATGTTCTTGAACTAGCCCCTGGCTCCATATGACAAACCTTTTGCGCGAGGCAAGAGAGAGGCAATCTGCCCGGCCCAAGGCACACCTTCGAGACCGATTCGTCATCGTATCGTAGAATCGATTGGTAGCGACCTTTCCGTTGGAGCAACGACCTGTCCCCCTTCTCTCACACATTGACGGCCTTACTTGGGCTGCTGTTTGCTCCAAAGGGCCTTGGCCATTATTGGAAGGCGCACTACACAGACAAGATCTATAACTTCCATGGTCTCTACCGATGGAACGCCTTCGATACAGCGGTATTGATTCCCTACTTCGTCGTCATGCTTATTCTGGCGTTCTATGGGATTCACCGATATCAATTGGTGTGGCTCTACTTCAGGAATAAGAAGAACGCAGCGAAATGGAACGAGCCGCCGATGCACTTTGGCGAAGGTCAACTTCCATTCGTCACGATTCAACTGCCGATCTTCAACGAGCAGTTCGTTATCGACCGATTGATCGAGGCGGTGTGCAGGCTCGAGTATCCGCGCGACCGGTTCGAGATTCAAGTGCTGGACGATTCGACCGACGAAACGACCGAAGTGGCGCGCGAGACCGTCGAGCGCTACGCGAGCGGATTTGCCGGTATGGCGCCGCAGCCCATTGTGTATCTGCATCGGAGCAATCGGCATGGGTATAAGGCGGGAGCCCTCGACAAAGGGCTCGACGTGGCGCAAGGGGAGTTTGTCGCGATCTTCGATGCGGACTTTGTACCGCCGCCGCAATGGGTAATGAAGGTGATCCATCATTTTGCGGAGCCGGAGATCGGCATGGTGCAGACACGCTGGACGCACCTGAACCGCAACTACAGCTTCCTCACACAAGTGGAGGCGATCCTGCTGGACGGACACTTCGTGCTGGAGCATGGAGGACGCAGCCGCGCCGGTGTGTTCTTCAACTTCAACGGCACCGCCGGCATGTGGCGGCGAGAGACCATTTCGACTGCGGGCGGATGGCAGCACGACACTCTGACCGAGGACACCGACCTGAGCTATCGGGCGCAGTTGGCCGGATGGAAGTTTAAATATCTGCAGGACGTGGAATGTCCGGCGGAGCTTCCTATCGAGATGACTGCGTTCAAGACGCAGCAGGCGCGGTGGGCCAAAGGGCTCATCCAGACAGGGAAGAAGATTCTACCGCGTGTGCTGAAGAGTGATGCTCCCTGGCACACGAAGCTGGAGGCGTGGTACCACCTGACCGCGAACATCAGTTATCCGCTGATGATCGTGCTGAGCGTGCTGCTGATGCCGGCGATGATCATTCGCAGCTGGCAGGGATATATCCAGATGCTGCTGATCGACTTTCCATTGTTCATCGCGAGTACGATGTCGGTCTCCACTTTCTACATGATGAGCCAGAGGGAGTTGTACCCAAAGAGCTGGTACAAGTCGATCATCTATGTGCCGTTTGTGTTGGCGCTTGGCGGTATAGGCCTGACGATCACCAACACCAAGGCCGTCATGGAGGCGTTCTTCGGAGTCAAGAGCGCCTTTGCGCGGACGCCGAAGTACAGTGTGAAGAAGAAGGGTGAGAAGAGCCAGGCGAAGGTGTATCGCAAGCGCCTGGGGATTGTTCCGTGGATCGAACTGGCGATCGGCTGCTACTTCGCCTGGACGATTTACTACGCGATTTCGACTGAGAACTTCTTCACGGTGCCTTTCCTGATGCTGTTTGTCTTTGGATATTGGTACACGGGACTGCTGAGCCTGCTGCAGGGACGGTTCGAGCGCAGTGGAGATCCCGGACAGCAGATGCACGAGAAACCTTATCCGGTTGGGATCTAGAGCTTGGGCACGGGCCTCTTAAGTGGATGACAGACTGTTAGACTAACTGCAACCTTCCATGATGCTGCGACGTTAGGTCAGGCATGCGAACGGTGAGAACGGGCCCATGATTACTGGCGTTTTGATTGCAGCTGCTTTAGCGCTTGGGTATGCGGTGGCGGTCGGCCTGTTGATGGCTGCAACCTTCGGCATCACCGCGGTGAGCCCCGCATTTGTCACGAAAGAGCACCGCATACGGCAGAGCTACAAACTGGCCCATGATCTAGTGTGGCTGGTGTGCGCCACGGCCGGGGGATACGTGACAGCCGCTGTGTCTGGTTCAACAATGCCTTGGTTTGTGGGCACGCTGCTTGCGGGAGCCATGATTTTGGTACTGTGGACCAACACATGGGAGATGCGGCAGCGGGGCTTCGCAAACCAGCTTTTGATGAGCCTGGTGTCGGTCGGCGGGGTAGCGACGGGGTATTTTCTTCGGATGCGGTAGACCCCCACCCCCCGGGGGGTAGGGGTAGGTAAACCTGTATTCAGCGATTTGCATTTTTTGCTCCCCGCAAAATCGTCATCCCAAAGGGGTTACGGGTAAAATATAGATTCTAAAAAGGATAGCCCCGCCAGCTCGCCAGGGCTTGTTTCATGCTCTGTATCCAGTATACCGGGTTGGAATGAACTCATGAGACACGCGATTGTGCTGGATTGACGCGGGGATTTGACGGTCAGGGGCTTGACACCCAATTAGCTCGAAGGACAATCTGCGAGACGAAAGGTCCTTCTATTCCGCTCCGGATAAGGCAGCGCTGGAATGGATCAAAAAAAGAGAAGAGGCGAATCTCTCTTCTCTTCTGGAACATTGTCTTCGAGAGGCTTAGAAGAGGATGCCGAACTTGACCGGGATGTAGCTGGTCTTCGCACTGTTCTGCGGGAATGCGTTGAAGTAGGCCGTGGTGCCACTGATATCGAACGGCCTTGGGCTGTTGTCGACGAAGACGTAACGAACCTCTCCGTAGAACCTTTGCGAAGCAAAGCGCGAGAACTTATAGGTCATGCCGACTCCGGCATTGAAACCCGGAGCATTACTCGTGTACTTATCGATGGTCTGGTTGGCCTGATATTGGAAGCAGCCATAGAATGGATCGCAGTAGGTGCCAATCGCAGGCGTGGTGAAGTTGGCGGTCTTATGATAGAACCCGACGCCGACAACGGCATAAGCACCATATTTGTCGCCATCGTAGAAAGTGTATTTCGGATCGAGGGTGAAGGACCAGACGTGGCTCGTACCGCCGAGTTGGGCGAATGGCTGGCAGAGCCCGGCAACTTGGTCGGCTGGAGTGCATAAGCCATTGTAGATAGCGAGCTGGTTGTTCAACGTCGAGGTCTGGAAGCCGAAGTGGTCGTAGTCAAACTGAACGTTGACACCAAATTTCTTGTTTAGGTTCCGGCCACCGCCAAGCTGCAATCCCCAGCCCACTGGGAGGTAATTGGCGGTGCCGCCTACGGGCACACCAAAGCCTCCGCCGCCGAAGAAGCTGTACTTGGGCGAGCCGTCGGAGTTGGTGCGGCTGTCGTTGTAGTTGGGGTGGCCGTAGCGGCGGCGCGGCGGCGGTTGGTCTGCGCTGGCGCCGAGGTCGAAGCGCTCTGCGTCGGCCATCTCGTCGTTACCAACGCTGCTGCTGTAGCCGAGATCGTCGGAACTGGAGAGGGGAGCGGAAAGATTGAGCGGTGCGATGAGGCTCGTCTTGAGACTAATGGCCGGCAGGGGCGCTGAGGTGCCCGCGGATTGCTGGGCGTGAAGGCCAAGCGTTCCGACGACGGTGAGAAAGGTAACTGCCGCGGTGCGGCCGAGGATGGGGTAGAGGCGATTTCGGCTGATCCTGCTGATCATTATGTGCATCTTTTTTGTGGCTCCCTTGGTGCTTTGAAGTTCTTCCAATCCTTGAACCCAACTGCAGCGCGCTTGTTGTGTATGACGAAGGAAATGTCGTTTGGGATGACATCGAGGCGAGTTTTTGTGCCGTCGATCGAACAACAAAGCCCTGATGCAGAGACAGATACGGGCACCCCGGTGATGCAGGATGCCCGTGCTACGCACTGTTTAGTGAATGTCGAACTGTTCGGGGTGGAGGCTGGGATCCGATTTGACGAGGATGGTCTTGCCCACCATCTCCTCCATCTCCTGGAGCCATTTGCCACCAGTGGTCTTGAGTTGTTTGACGACCTCGGGATGAACGCGGAGCATCACGTCGCCGCGGTCGAGGTGCTTGTGCATCTTGCGCATCTCAACATAGATGTCGTTGCACACGGTGACCGGCGATTTGACCATGCCGGTGCCCACGCAGACGTTGCAGGTGGTGGACAAGGTGCGCTCGAGCGACTGCTTGACGCGCTTGCGGGTGATAGCGACCAAACCAAAATCGTTGAACTGAAGAACCTTCGAGGGCGCGCGATCCGATTTTAGCTCCTCTTCGAGGGCGGCCATGACCTTGTTGCGGTTCTTGCGCTCATCCATGTCGATGAAGTCGATGATGATGATGCCGCCGAGGTCGCGCAGACGGATCTGGCGGACGATCTCGGGGATGGCATCGAGGTTGGTCTTGACGATGGTGTCTTCGAGGCGGGCGGTCTTGCCGACGAACTTGCCGGTGTTGATGTCAATCGCGACGAGGGCTTCGGTCTGGTTGATGACGATGGAGCCGCCGGACTTGAGCCACACCTTCGAGCGCAGGGCCTTGTTGATCTCTTCGGTGATGCCGAACTGCTCGAAGAGCGGGGTCTCCTTGATGTACAGCTTGACGCGGCGGATGAGCGAGGGCTGAAAGCGCTGCAGGAAACGCAGCACGCGCTCGTACTCGGTCTCGGTGTCGACCCAGATGGCGGAGAAGGTGTCGGTGACCTGATCGCGCAGGATACGTTCAACGAGATTAAGGTCGTGGTAGATGAGAGCCGGGGATTTGCTCGACTCGGAGCGCTGCTTGATATCAGCCCAGAGGTTGAGCAGGAACCGGAGATCGCTGCGGAGCTCCTCTTCGCTGGCTCCCGAGGCGGCGGTACGGACAATGAAGCCGCCAGACGCCTCTCCCTTTTCGCTGAGAAGAATCTCTTTCAAGCGGCGGCGTTCCCCGTCGGATTCGATCTTGCGGGAGACTCCGGTGTGGTTGACCGTCGGCATGAAGACCAGGAAGCGGCCAGGAAGCGCGATGTGCGAGGTGATACGGGCGCCCTTCTTGGCGATGGGCTCCTTGGCGATTTGGACAAGAATCTCCTGGCCGGGCTTGAGCAGCTCGCTGATGGCGGGAAGGTTGGTGGACTGCATGGAGCTGCGGCCACCGCGACGGTCGCGGCCTCCGCCTCCAGAACGCTCGCGGTCGCCTGCGCCGCCGGTGTTGCGCGGGCGTTCGCTGCGATCACCGCTCCGGCCAAAGCGATCTCCACGGCGGCCATCGCGACGGCCATCGCGGCGGCCTCGGCCTCGGTCCTGATCACGATTGCGGTCGGGCGAGGGTGTCGCGGCGCCGTTCTGCGCGTGGTCCACGCCGTTCGTGTGGGTTACTTCGCCTTCCTCGGAGAAGTCTTCATGGATCACGTCCTCTTCGGTGTCGGACTCGTCGAGATCTTCCTCGTCGTCTTCGACGTCGGCCTCTTCCAGATCGTCATGGAGGGGATCGTGGATGGTGTCCTCTTCTTCGAGGTCATCCTCTTCCTCCTCGTCCACGTTGCCAGAGCGCGTGATCTGATCGATGGACATCTCGCGGATCATGGTGCCGAGGTCGGCCGCGCCTTCGAGGGTCTCCTCTTCTTCAAAATCGTCCATCTCTTCAATCGAGCTGGCGTGCAGCGTAGTGTTGTAGTCCTCCTCGTCCAGCGTCTCCTCTTCGAGTACGCCGGCGCCGGGAGCAAAGTGCGGCAGAACCGTGCCGTCCTCGATCGTGTTCTCTGCAGGGTTGGCGATTGCGGTCTCATGCAGGATGGGAGAGACGGCCTCGGCCGCCGGCTCGGGAGTGAAGGTGGCCGCAGGGGCTTCGGAGTGCATCTCGCCGGTAGCGTGGAGCGTAGTCAGTTCGTGCGGAGCTGGTGCCGCTTCGGCGACGTGGGCAGGAGTCGAATCCGTCTGCCAGTCGAACTTCTCGTGGATCGTGCTGACAGTGTCTTGAACAGGATCAAATTCGGTGTGGAGCGGAACAAAGGATTCTCCCGGACCAGGGGTGATGCCATGGACGGAGCTGTGTTCCTGGGCCTGCTCCTGGGCCTGCTCCTGAATGGGGAGCTCGGCCTCATGGTGCGCGACGGGCTGCTGCTCTGCAGGGGCTTCCATCGGAGCTTCAAGTACCGGCGCGCTCTGGCGATATTCGCTGAGGGCCACAGGGTCGACGCGGTAGGAGGCGGAGGCATCGGTAGGCTCGTACTCGACGGGTTCTGCGGGAGCGGATGCTTCGTGTCGGAGCTGAACCTCAGGCTGCTCTTGAATGCCTTGAGCTTGTGACTGCACCGGCTCCGGGTTTCTCCGATAGTCGGCGCGGGAGTCCTGGCGATGCTCTGTACGGGAATCCGAACGACGGTGCCGCGAGAGACTCTCGCCGGGGAGGGTCGCTCCGCCGTCCCAGCCGGACGGAATGGCGTAATCGGGCACTGCTGGGAGGATGACGTTCGCGTCCACAGCCTTGGGCGCTGCTGCTGGCTCGTCACCGCCCTTGCGGTACTTCGAAAGCGACTCGCCGGGGAGAACGATAGGCTCTGGAGCGTTGCCGGCATCGGCGGAATCGTTATAGCCGGAAGTGTTGTCGACACCATAGAGGGCTAGCTTCGGAGCAAATCCTCGAGGAACCCTAGGCCCGCGCTCGTCGTCACGGCCACGGTTTCCACGATCTCCCCTACCACCACGGTCGTTGCGGTCTCCACGATCTCCTCGATCGCGGCGGCCGGTGGTCTCCTGCACAGCATCGGGCGGGGGATACGCAGAGGCGATCGGTGCGGAATTGTTCGAGGCAGGACGGGCCGCGGAGCCGTCAATGTCGAAGGAGTCGTCGTCGCGGTCTTCGCTGGGAGCTTCGTCGGAGGCGTAGCCTGGCTGCGAGTCGGTGCCGGCCAAGCCCGGGGACTCGTCACGCTGACCCGGTCCACGGCCACGGCGGCGACCACGACGCCCACGCCAGCGACGGCTGCCGTCTGCTCCGGGTGCGCCTTCGCCAACGTCGGCTCCATCCGGGTTGTCTGCCGGTGTGCTGCCTGGGGGCGCAAAAGAAACGGGCCGGTCAAAGTCTTCTCCATTCAGTTCGGCTCGAATCGCGTCGGGTGTATCGAGCGGTGCGACAGGGTCGGAGCCAGGCTGGCGGTCGCGATTCCCGCTACGGTCGCGACGGCTACGGCGGCCACGATCTCCGCGTCCACCACGGTCACCTCGCTCCGAGGAACGGATGCCGGAGTCGGTGGTCTGGTCGAGACGGTCGGGTGGGCTGGCGACGGCGCCTTCCAGTATGGGCGGATTGCCGTCGCGGTCGCCACGGCGGTCGTTTCTTTCCGAGGAGCGAGGCCCACGACTGTGATCGCCATTGGTGTCGAAGTCCGCGGAGTCGCCCGCCTCCTCCATAAAGTCGGTGATGTAAAGGAAGGCGTCGCGCTCGAGGCCTATGTCGACAAACGAGGACTGCATGCCGGGTAGCACGCGCGTGACTTTGCCGTTATAGATGGAGCCTGCGAGCGTGTATTCGTTCTCGCGTTCGTAATAGATTTCGGTGAGGGCGTCGTTTTCGACGATGGCGAGACGAGTCTCGTGAGGGGTACTGGAGATATAAATTTCTTTCGACATTCGCTGTGCTCTTTCTGCCCGACCTGGTTGAGGTGCGAGCGGCAGACGAGACAGAGAACAATCGGGAGTTCACCTGGCTTCAGGGCTAGGTGTGGCTCACCGTGGGTGCGGACAGGATGCGGGATGCGGAAGCGCGTGAACAAGACTCGATGACCGGTGCGAGGTGTTGGAACAACTCTGCCGTATGCGTGCTCGGAGAGAGCGCGGATCTGGCGTCACAGGGTAAATCGGGAACACGAGGGGATGCTTCGAGCGACAGCAGGCATGCGGAGTTTGTGACCAGAACAACCTCAATATCAATAGCTTGAGGCGGGGCCGTTCGCCATCCGGATGCATTCATTTCCCTGAAACCTGCCCGGCCAACGGATCGATGTCTCTGGCTGGCCGGCCTTTTCTTCTAAAATTCATGTTGCCGCTCGCCGGCGACTGCGCGCCCGGAGGTAGCGGGATGGTACGCTGCGCGGCATCTACAGCCGAACAGGTGCTAACACAGTATTGCACTAAAGCCGCTGCATCGGCCAGTGTAGAGAAAGATTCTCTTGTTTTGCAGCAACTTCCGCACGCATTTCGGCTGTTTTAATTCACGAAGCGACTCATGCGAATGTTCATCACGATCCCCAGTGCGAGGAAGGTGAAGAGAACCGACGACCCCCCGTAACTCAGCAGCGGCAGAGGAATGCCAGTGACGGGCATAAGGCCGACGACCATCCCGACGTTGACCGCAATCTGAAAGATGATGATCGCGACCACCCCCATGATGATGAAGCTGCCGGGCAGGTCAGAGGCCGTCTGGGCGTTCTGAATCAACCGCATAAGGATAAGAAAATACAGCAGCAGCACACCGATCGCGCCGACGAATCCGTGCTCCTCGCAGAAGGCGGCGAAGATGAAGTCGGTGTAGGGGATGGGCAGGAAGTCACCCTGGGTCTGGGTGCCGCGGTTGGCGCCCTTGCCCCAGATGCCGCCGGAGCCGACCGCGATCAGCGACTGGCGGATCTGGTAGCCGGAGCCTTTGGGGTCGGAGTCGGGGTTGATGAAGGCATTGATGCGCGCCTGCTGATACGGCTTCAGTCGCTTGCCGCTCTTCCACGCGATACCGCCCACCAGCGCAAGCGCGAGCAGGATCAGCGCAACCTGCTTGATGCGGATGCCGCCGAGGAAGAGACCAGCTACGAGGATCGGGAAGTAGGTGAGCGCTGTGCCGAGGTCAGGCTGGATGAGCACCAGCACCATGGGAATACCCACCAGAGCGAAGGCTTTGCCGATGTCCGGCCATGTAAGTTCCCTGCCGGCGAGGCCCCAGAAGTAGCGCGCGACCGCGACGATCAGAACCAGCTTTACCCACTCCGAAGGCTGGAAGTGAGCGCCGTGACCGAGGTTGATCCAACGCCGTGCGCCAAGGACCTTGGTGCCCACCAGCTTCACTGCGATCAACGAAGCGATACTGACGCCAACGGCCCAAGGAACGATGTCGATCAAGACGTGGTAGTCGATCAACGAGATGAGGAACATCAGCACCAGGCCGAGTGCGAGGAACTCGATCTGCTTATGGTCGAAGCCGTGGAATTTGGTGTGCAGCGTCGCGGACTTGATCTCGAGAACGGAGATGATCGAAAGCAGAAGGACGAAGCCCAGAAGGACCCAATCGAAGTCGCGGTAGGAGGAGAGGCGGGGCATAGTCGTTGGATGTAGTGTAACCAGTTGTTGCGACAGATGGCAGAACGGACTTCAGGTATTGGGAAGAGGAAGCTGCGCAGGTGCGGAGCAACTTTTAGGGCTTGCACAACGTTCTACGTGGGCGTTTCGCGTCTTCGCACCAAGGCTGAGTCATTCCTCGCACCGGAACTCGCGCTGGTTGCGGCATGGTCCCGTCGTTCGGCAGGCCCGCAAAGCTTATTCGACGGTTGGGGTGGAGGCCTTCGGGATGGAAGGAGACGCGGTACCGGGACTTGTCGAAGAAGCTTCGGAGGTCGGTTTGGAAGTCTCGGCGATACGAATGTTGTTGTCGCGTTTGCGCTGCTTGTTCACATAGGCGTCGATGATCTGTGCAGCAAGCCGGGCGGAGTTGTTGCCCCAGTTTCCGTGTTCCCACAATACGGCAACGACGATGTCCGGATTGCGCCGCGGCGCCATGCCAACGAACCAGGCGTTGGGCTCAGTATTGTGTCCCTTGTTGGTGCGGGAAAGTGCGTCGTGGCCAATGACCTGCGCAGTGCCGGTCTTGCCCGCGAAGTCGACTCCCTCGAGATGCGCAGCGTACGCAGTGCCGATAGGGCTGCTCGTAACGTTGGACATCGCATCGGTGATGAGTTGCCAGTTCTCCGTAGTCAGAGAGATGGTCTTGTCGCCGGAGCCGGGAAAGGTCTCATGGACGGCCTCAAGCAGCTCGGGAGGAACCTCGTCGGGAAAGACGACATGCGGACGACGGAGCACACCGCCAGAGGCAATACCGCTGAGCGCGCGGGCGAGCTGGATCGGCGTCGCGGTAACCGCGCCCTGGCCGATGCCGACCGAGATGGTCTCGCCGGCGAACCACTTTTCATGTTGAGTCTTCAGCTTCCACGCCGTGGAGGGCATGGTCCCGGAGACCTCGTCGGGCAGATCGATGCCGGTCTTCTGCGAGAAGCCGAGGGAGTCAGCATATTTTGCGATGGTGTCGATGCCAAGACGGTTTGCCAGCGTGTAGTAAAACGTGTCGCACGAATAAGGAATGGCGTTGTGAATGTCGACCATGCCGTGGTGCTTGTCGCAGGCATAGAAGTGGCCGTAGAAGGTGGCGCCGCCGTTGCACTCGACGTGCATGGTCTGGGCGACGTTCTCCTGCAGTCCGGCGACCGACATGATGATCTTGAAGGTGCTGCCGGGGGCGAGCTGCGCCTGAATGGTCTTATTAAGCAGCGGGTGGTCGGGGTTGTTGAGGATCTCGTTCCAGTAGCTCTTGGTCAACCGGACGGCAAACTGGTTCGGATCGAAGGTGGGGCGCGAGGCCATGGCGAGGATCTCGCCGGTGTGCGGGTCCATGGCGACGATCGCGCCAATCTTCCCTTCGAGCGCCTTCTCCGCGGCCATCTGGATGTCGAGGTCAATGGTGAGGCGGAGATCTTTGCCGGGGATAGCGAGTTCCTGGCCGAGGTGGCCCAGCTCCTTGCCGTGGCTGTTGACGATCACGTCGCGGCTGCCATCGACCCCGCGAAGCAGCGCATCGTAGGTCTGCTCGACGCCGGATCGTCCGACGACATCGCCGGGCGAGTAGAAGGCGTAGCGGGGATCGTCGAGCATCTGCTCCGAGACTTCACCGACGTACCCGATGAGGTGTGCCGCAAAGCCGTCGCGAGGATAAAGCCGCCGCTGCTCGTCGAGCGTCTCAAGCTCCGGCAGTTCGTCGCGGTGGGCAGCGATAAACGCCTGCTCGTCGGGGGTGATGTCCAGCTTCAGTGGGATGGGCTGATAGTTCGGCGCGATCTGGAAGCGGCGCATCGTCGCCTGGATCTGCTCGACGGGAATATGCAGCCCCTGCGAGATCAGCGGCAGATCAACGTCCAGGTCTTTCACCTGCTCGCGCAATAGATAGCAGGAGACAGAAGGATAGTTGTCGACCAGCAGCCGCCCCTCACGGTCAAACAACCGCCCGCGCGGTGCGAGCATGGGGACCTTGCGGATGCGGTTGGCCTCGGCGAGAGAACGAAAGCTCTCCGCATTCAGCACCTGCAGCCGCCACAGCCCGGTAATCAGGACCGCGAGGATCAGCGCGATGAGGTACTGCGCAGCGTGCAGCTTCGCGGCGGGCAGCTTCTCAGCTCTGCCGCTGGGGCCGATGCTCGGCTGTTCGTGGTGTTGGCTTGATTCCATGCTGGTCTTAGTCTACGACTCTGGCGATGCCTTGAAGGTTAGACCGCTGATTGAGTTTTACTCCCGACGCTTCGTGTTATCGAGCAGAAAGAAGATAGGAAGCGCTACAGCGGTGTTGATCGCCGCGCGGATAAGTTCGTGAGTCCAAACGATGTGAAAGTTGCTGAGACCAAGAAGACGGCGGTTGATCAGGAAGAGCAGGAAGCTGTTGAGCAGGAAGAATCCAAAGTTGATCAGGATGCGAGTCGTCAGGTTCTCGACATCGATCTGAACGCCGATGCTGGCTGCGATATAGCCGATCACCGACTTGGCCATGCCGTTGACCCCGATAGGCTGGGCAGTCAAAGCATCCTGAAGCAGACCGATGGCGGCGCCGGTGAGCGTACCGGCGACTGGGTTACGCCGGGAGACTGCGAAGAAAATAGTGATGATGAGCGGGAGATCGAGAATCGCCAGACGCGGGAAAGGTCTGGGTAGCAGCGCCTGCAGCAGGATCGCACCGAGCGGCACAAGCAGCGCGACGGCTGGGGGGAAGCTGTGCTGCTCGAGTTCCCGGCGGGATGTATAGCTGTGAATGGCCATAAGGACAGTGGTTCGTTTGGTTGTTCGTACTTGGTTCCGGGCTAGAGGTTAGGAGCTTTTTGCGGCGCGGAATTTGGCGTTGGGGTGGTTGGGGGATTAGGTTTGCGAGCCTTTTCCGTCGATGATTGTGGGTTGGCCGGAGCGGTGGCCGATGGTGTTGGAGTGGTGACTGATGGTTTGTTTTCGCCTCCACCCGGTTTGAGATCGGCGGCCGAAGGGGTAGAGCCTGAGGTGTAACGGTCGGAGTGGACAGTAGGGAGCGGATGAGGAATGACCGTGGCGGGTGGTGTTGTGGCGGACGCTCCGGGGGTTCCAGGCGCAGCGTTGGTCTCCGGATGATCGGGGTCGTGCAGACTGGGGAGACGGTCGGCGACTATCTGAGCGGCGGACCGTGCAGCGGCCTCGGCGGCCTGCTCATCGGCGGCAGCTTTGGCGGCAGCCTGGGCTTCGGCCGTAGCGGCCCCCTTGGCCAGGTCCTTTCGGGCCTCCACGGGCAGGGTGGGTTGCGTGCCCGTGATGACGAGGACCTCCTCAAGCTGGTCGAGGTTGGCGGCGGGCCGAAGCTGGATGAGTGTGTAGGGCTGGTGGTCCGGGTCCGTCGCAATGGACTCGATGGTGCCGACGGGTAACCCACGCGGATACACCTGGTCGCCGCCCGAACTAAGGACCTGTTCGCCGGGCTTGATGCGCGCATCCGGGGTCAGGTTGTTGATCAGGATGCGGCCAGTGGTGCTCCCACGCAAGATCGCACGGATGCGTGTCGTGGCAAGAACAACGCCCGCACCGGAGGTTTGATCGTTGATCAGCAGCACCTGGGAGGTGTGGGGAAAGACATCGCGGAGCTTGCCGACGATGCCATCCGGGGTAATGACAGCATCGTCGGGCTTAAGCCCGTCCTTCGCGCCCTTGTCGATGTAGATGACGCGTGAAAGATCGCTCCCGCTGGAGCCGATAACCTGCGCGGCAACCGTGGTGGAGACGTAATGCTGCTGGAAGTCGAGCAGGGCCTGCAGCCGGTGACCCTGGATGGCGTCTTCGGCAAACGCAGCCTGCTCGAGGCGGAGGCGCGCAATCTGCTCCTGCAGATCATGGTTCTGCTGGCGGGTGCGCCGCAGGTCAATATAATTGGCCCAGCCGCCGCGAACGTTTGAGCCGATGCCATGAAAGAAGCGCTCGAACGGCGTAACGATTGAGACGGCCCAGTAGCGGAGGAGCGTGACCTTGCTGCTGTCGGGCGCGCCTGACTCCACGGGCCGGCGAACCTGCACAGCAAGGCCGATGGTCTGGGCGAGCAGGATCGCGACCAGGACCAGAACATTCTTGTAGCGTGCAAAAAAAGATTCCATGCTCTAGCAATGATTATCTGCGAATTGCGGCCTAAACGGAGGTGGCAGCCTGGATGCGGAGGCGAACTTCTTTTTCAGTAATCCATCCCGGAACATAATTCCACCGGCCGGCGTATCGGCATGAGACCCTGAACCGAATCTCTACGAGGTGAGTGATGCTGCGTTCGATGCTTGTTCTGCTTTTACTGGCGGTGACGCCACAGCCAGGCCAGCCGCACTCCGACGCAGCCAAAACCGCCGGCGAGGATGGCCCAAACTACACATCCAACGGCCAATTGAAGATGCCCGAGCATTACCGCGAATGGATCTTCCTCAGCTCTGGCGTGGACATGAGCTACAGCCCCAACGCGGCCATGGCCGGCCATTCCATGTTCGACAACGTCTTCGTCAACCCCTCCGCCTACCGGGCCTTTCTGCAGACCGGCACCTGGCCCGACAAGACCACCCTGGTGCTGGAGATTCGCGGGGCAGAGGGTCCCAGCTCCATCAACAAGCGCGGACACTCGCAGTCGCCCGAGGTCATGGGCATGGAGATCCACGTTAAGGACGCCAAACTAGACGGCGGCTGGGGCTTCTTTGAGTTCGACAACTCCAACAGTGCCAAACTGATCAAGCGCCCGGCAAGCTGCTATGAGTGCCACGAAAGCCACGCAGCCGTGGACACCACCTTCGTCCAGTTCTATCCCACGCTGCTCGGTCTATCCAAAGCAAAGGGTACCCTGAGCGCAGCCTACTTAAAAGAAATGGCCTCACCCGCGACAAAATAGCCCGTCGCTTACTATTTCTCCTGAAACAGCAGCGGAGCGAAGTGGATCAGATTATCCCGCCAAACCAGCCAAGAGTGCAGGCCAGGCGTTTCAATCTGCGTCACCGGCATGTCCTTCGTCTTGAGAAACGCAATGAACCTGCGGTTAGGCTCGATAAGGTGGTCTTCCGTTCCGCACGCAATCCACAGCAAGCGAAGATTCGCGGTCTTCGGATCGAGTGACCCCAGCACCTGCGTGTAGTTGAGATTGTGCATCGCCGAGCTGAATCCGCCAATCCACGCAAACTGCCCCGTGTGGGTCAAACCCACCTCCAGGCTCTCCAGGCCGCCCATTGAAAGCCCAACAATGGCGCGGTCGTTGCGGTCCTTCGACACGTGATAGTCCGCCTCCACCCGCGGAAGCACCTCGGTCAGCAGCGCCTGCGTGAAGAGATCCGTGTTGTGGTCGATCGTCGCCGGAACGTCCCACACATCATGGCCATACACAAACGACATATCGCCGTATCCCAGCGGCATCACCACCACCATCGGCTTGATCTTCCCCGCGGCCAGCAGGTTGTCCAGAATAAGGTTCGCGCGACCCACCGCAGTCCAGCCCGTCTCGCTATCACTCCAGCCGTGCAGAAGGTACAGCACCGGGTAAGGCTTCTTCGCTTTCGCGTCGTACCCGGGCGGCGTGTAGACGTAGTAGGCGCTCTGATTCGCCGGAAGCCCCAGCACCGTCCCGCTGGTATAGACATAGTGGCTCAGCACGCCATGCGGGACGTCCGTGGGCTCCCACGGCTGCGGACTGTCGCCAGGCACCGTCAGCATGTTCGAGATGTTGACGAGGTTGATCGTGGTATGGGGATTGCCCGGGTCGAGCCGAAAATCCCCATCGGCTTCGAAGTGATACCCGTAGATCTCCGGCGTCAGCGGCTGCGTCGTTAAGGTCCACATTCCAGCAGCATCCTTCTCCATCGGCATCGGCTTGTCGACGCCTTCGAGCGAGAGCGTGACCTTCGTCGCCGCCGCATCCTTATAGGAAAAGGTAACGCTATGGTCCGGGTGGATCACCGTCGAGTGGAAGCGTTCCGGCGTCTGGGCGGTAACGAAGAGAGTCGAAGAAAAAGCAAGAGACAGCACGAGCGCGCGAGCGCATCTGCGCACATTTCGCAGTGAAGTGAGATTCATACGAATCAGTTTAGCCGCAAAGCCGTCGCCGCATCGTCCACGGCGCATAATAAAGAGAATGGCCTTTCGCTCAGGTTTCGTCTCTATTATCGGTCGCCCCAATGCGGGCAAGTCCACCCTGCTGAACGCTCTCCTCGGCCAGAAGCTCGCCATCGTCACGCATAAACCGCAGACGACGCGAACCCGCATCCATGGTGTGCTCGAGGTCCCTCTCAAAAAGAAAGCCAAGGGCGAACCCGGCCACCCCGCTGCCCAGGTTGTCCTCGTCGACACCCCCGGGGTCCATAAGCCCGACACGCAGCTCGACCGCCGCATGATGCAGGAGGTCCACGACGCTCTCGAATCCCGCGACGCCGTCCTCTTCATCGTCGACGTAACCCACCGCCTGCCGAAAGCAGCTTCTCAAGGAGCCGACGTCAAGGCCACGGGATGGATGGCGATGTCCGCCGTAGAGGACGACTTCGCACTCTCATTGATCAAGAAGCTGGAGTGCCCGGTCATCCTCGTCCTCAACAAGATCGACGCCATCCCCAAGAAGGATCTGCTTCCGCTGATGGCACACTGGTCGGCGCTCCATACCTTCGCCGACGTCATCCCCATCTCCGCACGAAAAAAGGAAGGCCTCGATGTTCTGTTGGAGAAGATCGTCGAACAGTTGAAGGAGGGCCAGCGCTACTTCCCCAAACATCAACTCACCGACCAGCCCGAGCGCTTCCTCGTAGCCGAGCTGATCCGCGAGAAGATCCTCATGCTAACCGGCGAAGAGGTGCCCTACGCAACCGCGGTCGTCATCGAAAAATACGAAGAGCCCGCATCGCTCAAGAAGATGAAAGACGGCAAGCTCCCCGTGACAAAGATCTCCGCCGCCATCTTCTGCGAGCGCACAGGCCAAAAAGCCATCCTCATCGGCAAACAGGGCGAGATGCTCAAACGCATCGGCACCGCAGCCCGCAAGGACATCGAATCCCTTCTCGGCACGCGCGTCTTCCTCGAACTCTTCGTTAAGGTCCAGGAAGAATGGCGTTCCAGCCGCGGCTTCGTCGAAGACCTTGACTGGCGACGCCAGCTGGAACAAATTGCAGCGAAACAAGCGAGCGAAGAATAAGCTCGGCGTCGCCAGTTTCAACGTGCTAGACTTTCCCCCTGCCTATGACTGCTTGAATCTAACGTGCCGCTTGCAACAGTGCCTCTGGCGTTCTTCAGTCAGCTTGTGCCTCCACGCAACCCACGCATTCAGGAGATTCCATCATGTCGCTTCCATCCTGTGACGACATCGTCACGTCTCATCTCACGCTCATCGCCATCACACCGGAGATGTTGAAGTCTGAGCAAACCAGCGACCATCAAAGGCTCGGTGAGCAGCTTCAGGCAGCCGTCCCAACCAATTGGCCACCAGTCGATTGGGAACCTCATGTACTCGTCTTCATCCTCAATCAGTTTCAGGAGCACCCTGAGCAGATCGGCTGGCACCGGTACGTAATCTTTCGCCATCCGGACGGCGCTCGCTCTCTGATTGGCGCTCTCGGCGCATTCTCCAAGGGTGTGCCGCCGTCAGAGTGCGAGATCGGGTACTCGATACTGCCGCCGTTCGAGGGAAGAGGCTATGCCACCGAAGGCACCAAAGCTTTGATCGCGTACCTTCGCACCGACGAGCGAATCAACAGCATCATCGCCCACACGTTTCCACCGCTCGCCAGTTCCATTCGCGTGATGGAAAAGTGCGGGCTTACCTTCGAAGGAGCCGGAGAGGAAGAAGGCACCATTCGCTACCGGCTAGCCCTGCGCTGACCAGATGGTCATTCTTTGACGCTGACGCCGAGGGCCTTCATCTTGCGATAGAGATGGCTGCGTTCCAGACCAAGGCCTTCGGCGGCACGGCTTACGTTGCCGTGGAACTCGTCCAACTTCTTCAGGATGTAGTCTCGCTCGTACGCCTCACGCGCTTGCAACAGCGAAGAGAACTCTTCGCCGCGCGCGTTGCGCCCAGAGTCCGTCGTCTTCCCTGGCCCGCGATAGACCAGCATCGGCAGGTGTTTGCGTTCGATGCGCTGCGTCTTCGGGTTCAGGATCAGGACGCGCTCGACGAGATTGCGCAGTTCCCGCACATTGCCGGGCCAGTGGTACTGCTTCAGCGCGGCCAGCGCGTCTTCGGTCATCTCAACATGCGGTCGCCCATACTCCGCGCCGAACTGTTGCAGAAACTCTTTGACGAGAAGCGGAATATCTTCCTTGCGATCGCGCAGCGGCGGAACAAAAAACGGAATCACGTTCAGCCGATAGAAGAGGTCTTCGCGAAAGTTGCCCCGAGCAATCTCCTCTTCGAGATCCTTGTTCGTCGCAGCGATCACGCGAACATCGACGTGCACCGGATGCGACGCGCCGACAGGAAGAAACCGCTGCTCGTCCAGCGCCCGAAGCACCTTAGCCTGCGTCTTCAGGCTCATGTCGCCCACCTCGTCGAGGAAGAGCGTTCCACCATCCGCTCGTTCAAACGTGCCTCGCTTTTCGGTGGGCCCACCTGGGACAGCTCCATGGCGATAACCAAAAAGTTCGCTCTCGATATAGTCCTCAGGAATCGCAGCACAGTTCAGTTCAACAAACGGACGATCTTTCCGCAGACTTTCGGCGTGCATTGCACGACCCACCAGTTCCTTGCCCGCGCCGGATTCGCCATAGATCAGTACCCGCCCGTTCGTCGGCGCCATCAGCTTGATCTGCTGACGCAGCGCCTTCATCGGCACGCTCTGCCCCGTCACCGTTCCCTTCGTAAGCTGCCGCGAGAACTCCTGGTTGTCCTCCCTCATCTGCCGCGCCTTCATCGCGTTCTTCAGCACGATGAGGGTGCGGTCGAGCGAGAGCGGCTTTTCGAGAAAGTCGTAGGCACCAAGCTTGGTCGCCCGCACCGCCGCTTCAATCGTCCCGTGGCCGCTGATGATGATGACCTCGGGAACGTTCGCGCTCTCCATCTGTCGAATCTCAGTCAGCGCGTCGAGACCGTCGCGATCGGGCAGCCAGATGTCCAGCAGGACGACGTCATAGGCCGCGTCGCGCAACAACTCCAGCGCCTCAGTCGCAGTGGCCGCTGTGGTGACGAGGTAGTCCTCTTCGCGCAGGATGCTCTCAAGCGACTCGCGGATCTCGGCTTCATCATCGACGATTAGAACGTGGTTCATTTGCGTCCCCGCGCGATAGTGGACGCCAGATCGTTCCCGTCATCCGTGATCTTCGCCGCAGGCTCACGGGTCTCGACCAGCCGTGGTCCTGGAGGATATCCATTCTGTGTGCCGGCAACGGCGTCGACAACGCTAGCACCTTCGGCATCACCCTCGAACGAGGAGGCAGGGCGAAGCTCGACGATGAACTTGGCCCCGGCTGGTTCGTTCTTCTCCGCGCGGATAGTGCCCTGATGCTCCTGGATGATCTTGGCGGCAATGGCAAGCCCCAGGCCGGTGCCGCGCTGCTTGGTGGAGAAGTACGGTAGAAACAGGCGCTCCCGCATCTCGGCGGTCAGGCCTGAACCAGTATCCGCGATCGTCAGTTCAATCATGCCGTTTTCGAGCAGGCTGGTGCAGACAAAAAGCTCCCGTAGAAGGCTGTTTTGCATGGCCTCTGCGGCGTTGTCGATCAGGTTTCCGAGCGCGCGTTTGAGCGCTTCGGGGTCGGCCATAACAAGCGGCAGGTCGGCGCTCATCTTGCGCACAATGCGGATGTTCTGCATGCGGCCCGCGAACAGCGCAAGCGAGTTTTCGATGATGGTGTTCAGATCGGCGGGCTTCGGCCGTGCGGTCGGAAACTCAGCCAGCGCGGCAAATTGATCCACGAGCCCCCTCATGCTCTCCACCGAACTGGTGATTACCTCGCTGCAGCGACGAATGACGGCAATAGACGGCGACTCGGCCGCGCCGTCCGCTTCAGGAGCCGCCAGGGCTTTGGCGAGCCGGTCGATGTGCCGGCGAATCTGCTCGGCGCTGAGGCTGATCGGCGTCAGCGGATTTTTGATCTCGTGAGCCACACGGCGGGCAACCTCCTTCCACGCAGACTGCTTCTGCGCATGGAGCAACTCGGTCGCGTTCTCAAGCACCAGCACATAGCCCTGATGCTCGCGGCGCATGCGTTCGCTCGCAGCCGGCAGATCCAGCAGGGCCACGGTCGCGAGCAGGTTCATGGTGCCGCCAAACCTGTCATTGGCAGTGCGAGTGGGAGCGCTGATTTCGATCTCGCTGGAAGCCGAGCCCATCCGATGGCTGCGCTTGATGAGGCGATCGAGCACCTCTGCAACCTCGTGAGGAAACACGTCTTCCATGACATGACCATAGAAAGGCCGCTGCCCGCCGGGGTCCATCATCTCGCTCAAGGCTCGGTTGGCGAGGACGATCCGTCGGTCGGCATCCAAGGTCGCGACGCCGTTCGGGATGGTCTCGAGCATCGTCTCCAGCTCTCCACGCCGGGCCTCCAGTGCAGCGTTGGCGGCGCTCAGTTGCACGGTGGAATGTTCGACTGCGTGGCGGCTCCCTTCGAGGTCGGCGGCCATGTGATTGAAGCTTCGCACCAGCTCGCCCAGCTCCTCGGTCGCGCTCTCCTTCACACGGTGGCCGTAGTCTCCTGAGGCGATCGCCTCCATGGCATCGGCCAGCGCTTCCACTGGCTTTGTCACCTGCTTCGAGAGATGAAGCGCCAGCCAACTCGACGCAAACAGCGCGAGGCTCGTCATCATCAGCAGCAGGAGCATGTAGAGGTCCCGAATCTGACGACGCTCGCGGTAAAGGACCCAGTAGGCGTCGGCATTCTTCCGCAGACGCGTCATTGTCGCGGTCATGCCAAAGGGCATCGGCAGGCCGACAACCACGGTGCTTCCCTGCTTGATGGTCGTCGCACCCAAAGCATAGTCGGCCGGGCCAAGCGAAAAGACGGGCTGGTCGTTGCGCTGGGCGGCAGCAAGAATCGCTGCATCGGTGGGATCGGTGGGGGTATCGGCAGTAGCTGTGTCGCCGCCCTGGTCCTCGCCGTTATCACCGGCCTGGTCGGGCAGCCAGGTCTTCACTGCCGCGGTGGTACCAGCGCGCTGGGGCATTTGGAATGCCGCGACGACACGGCCATCGCGATAGACCACAGCAAATCCATTCTGCAGCGTGATCTCGTGCTGCTGCAGCACCTTGAGGATAGCCTCACGGCGCTCGCGCGACGCCAGAATAGCGGCACTGCGTGGGGTAGTCTGTGCAGTATTGCGCGCCGAACCGCGGGTCCCTTTTCGCGTCTGCTGCTGACTGGAAGAGGGCGCAACAGCGCCAGCTTTCGTTTCACCTACCGGTCCGGCCGGGGGAAATGCCGGCAGTCCCGACGCGATGGAGTCAGCCTCCGCTCGCGCATTCGAAGTAGTGTATTGGGACAGCTCCAGCGCCATGTGGTTGCTATCGTCGCGCATCTGCGTCACCGGCTGCGAGAACCAGCGATCGACCGCACGGTTCATTAGACCATAGCTGAACAGGAACATGAACACGATGGGGATGAGGCTGACGAGCACCGCTCCCCACAGCATCCGCGTACGCAAACGCGCTCCCATCACGCGGCTGCGCTGATCGGCATAAAGCTTTAGCACATTGCGCACAAGCAACAGCAGCACCGCGACGAACAAAAGAAACGCCACGATCGAAAGGCCTGTGAACACAAAAAACTGCTGTGTCGACGTAGGATTGGGGATGCCTATGTTGAAGGCATTGAGCGCCGCAAGGATCGCGAAGAGAACGAGCAGACACGTGCCCAGCGCGAGGATAAACATCTTCCGCCGGTTCGTCGTCGTGGCCATGGCCAGCCCTCCTCAGTACCCGATTATAGGGTCTGAGTCTCTCCGTCCGCAGCTAAGGCGGGCTCTTACACCAGCTCCATCACAGGCGTCCATTCACGCTTCTGTGCGGCAGCCACCGCGCCATAGGTCAACACACCGTTGAAGGTGTTCACCCCTTCAGCGATCCCCTCGTCTTCGCGAATAGCCGCGTTCGCTCCCAGCCGCGCCAGCTTCAGCACATAGGGAAAGGTCGCATTCGTCAACGCAAGCGTCGAGGTGTTCGGCACCGCTGCCGGCATGTTCGTCACGCAATAATGCACGACACCGTTCACCTCATACGATGGGTTCGAGTGCGTCGTCGGATGCGCCGTCTCAATGCATCCTCCCTGGTCGATCGCGACATCCACAATCACCGCGCCCTTCTTCATCTTCGCCACCATCGCCTTCGTCACAATCTTCGGCGCAGCCGCGCCCGGAATCAGCACTCCGCCGATCACCAGGTCCGCCTCGCGAACCGCGTGTCCTATGTTGTAGCTGTTCGAGGCAACGGTAAACACTCGCCCACCGAAGATGTCATCCAGCTCGCGCAGCCGATTCAGATTCAAATCGATCAGCGTGACCTTCGCCCCCATGCCCAACGCGATTTTGGCAGCGTTGGTCCCTACAATGCCACCGCCGATCACGCACACATTGCCAGGCGGCACACCCGGAACGCCGCCCAGCAAAACTCCGCGCCCCCCATGTTCCTTCTCAAGATAAGCAGCGCCGACCTGCACGCTCATACGCCCCGCAACCTCGCTCATAGGAGTCAGCAACGGCAGCGCCCCGGCGCGGTCACGGACGGTCTCATAGGCAATGCCGGTCACCTTCGAGCTCAGCAGCGCGTCGGTCAGTGCCGTCAGCGGTGCGAGGTGCAGATAGGTAAAAAGAAGGAGCCCTTCGCGAAAGTGTTTGTACTCTTTTTCGACCGGTTCCTTGACCTTGACGATCGTCTCGGCAAGCCGCCACACATCGTGGGCCGAGCCGACGATCTCCGCGCCCGCCTCCTGGTACTCGTCATCCGGCATTGCTGAAAGCGTGCCCGCGTTCTGTTCAACCAGAACCTTATGCCCAGCTTCCACCAGCGCCTTCACGCCGGCTGGAGTTACACCCACGCGGCTCTCGTGATCCTTCACTTCCTTCGGCACGCCAATAATCATTCCTGTCTCCAAGTCACACTGCTCACGACACTCTCTCTTATTGTATCCATGTGGGCCAGCATGTCCGCTATTCGTTCCCAAACGTCAAGGGTCGAGGCGGACAACGCTCTGCCCCTTCAACGCGACAACTTTTCGAACACCTGTTCAAGCGGTGAAGATGTTCCGGTCGAGGTATTCGTTGCGGAACTTGCCGTTGGGGTCGTGCTGTTGCAGGAGTTGGCGGAAGGCCGGCAGTTGGGTGTAGAGCGATTGGAGGTGGGACGGGGGCATGGTGAAGACCTTGGCCCAGTGGGGTCGAGCGTCGAAAGGCGCGAGTTTGGCTTCGATCAAGGGGAGGACCTGGTTGACGGCGTCAGTCTCTGGCTTCCAGGTAAAGTGGATCGCCATCGAATCGCGTTTGTAGGCCTCGCTCATCCAGAGATCGTCCGCGGCAATGGTGCGCAGTTCGGTGATGTAGAGGTGCGGAGTGATGTGGTCGCGGAGTTGTTCGACGGCGAGCATGGCCTGGTAACCGTGTTCGCGTGGGACGAAGTACTCGGATTGGATCTCTTTGCCGTTGCTGGGGGTGAAGTTCATTTTGAAGTGCGGCATGCGTTCGTACCATGGACCCGGGATGCCAAACTGATCGGTGCAGCTTTCAGCGGAGTGTCCGGCGACGGGATGGAGCTTCTGGGTCTGGAGGGTTGCGCCATAGAACTGGGGCGCGAGGGTAGAAGGATCGTCGGGTTGGACACGGCTTTTGATCCAGACCTGAGTAATGCGATGGTTCTGCCAATCGGTGAAGAGGCTGGTGTTGTAGCCGCTGCCGAAGATCGTGTCCATGTTGTGCTCGAGCTGATCCATGGAGAGGTTTTCGTAGACGACCTGCTTCATCTGGAACGTTGGCTCGACGTTGAGGGTGATGCCGGTGACGATGCCCAGGCCGCCGAGACTGACGACAAAGCCGGGGAAACGGTCGTCTTTTTGACGGGAGAGGGTGATGATCTTGCCGTCGGCGCTGACCAATTCGAGGCCGGCGACGGCGGTGGAGAGGTTCCCGTTGTGCGGGCCGGAGCCGTGTGTGCCGGTGGCGCACGCTCCCACGACCGAGATGTGAGGAAGTGAGGCGAGATTGTGTAGTGCGTAGCCCTGTGCGTCGAGCCAGGGGCAGAGCTGGCCGTAGGTCACACCGGCGCCGACGGTAACGGCGTGGGCGTTTTTGTCGATCTTCATGGTGTCGAGCTGCTTCAGAGAGATCTGGTTCTGGGTGCTGTCGGCGATGCCGTTGAAAGAGTGACGTGAGCCGAGAGCCTTGAGTTTGTGGCAACTGATAACAGCCTTTTGGACGTCTTCAACAGTTTTGGGCTGAAGCAGATTGTCAGTGTGGAAGGTATAGTTGCCGGCCCAGTTGGTGCGGTGCTCGGTGGCAGCCTGCGCGGAGCCGACGCGGGGGAGGAGACTGGAAGCGAGAAAGGCTCCGGTGGTCTTCAAGAAATCTCTCTTATTCATTGAGTCTTCCCTCGAACGTGATTTAGCAGATCACGATCGGGGAAGCGTAATCAATTTAGTGCGTTGAGCGCAAGAAGACGACTTGATGCAGCGCGTGTGTCTGAACCATTCTAATCGTTGCTTCTAGTAGATTGGGCTGATGCCTCCCCGCTTCGCAACCGGTGGCGAACAGCTGCCGTGGTGCTTCTTCTGCTCGCGCCGTTTGCAATCCCGGCCTTTCTCGCCGACGTGGCAACATCCTTGTCGAAGAGGGCTACTCCTACAGCTTCCTGGCGGCAGCGGTGGCCCTCCTGTTCTTTGGCCGCAGGAGTCGGCTTCTCAATCCAGCCGAGCCGGATGGGGACAAGCATTGCTGTTTGCAATTGTGGACAGCCATCGGCTGTGCGGTTTACCTGCTGGTGCAAGCAAAAGACAGGTCGCTGTGCCTCGCCGGGCGCATCTTCCTCGCGCTGGTCGCGGCCTGCGCTCTTCCCTACGTCGCTGGCTTCGTCTACACGCGGCATATCAGCGTGCTCATTTACCCCGCAGCGCTGATGTGCTGCCGAGCGCTGCTTCCGGATGACCCGACTCTCCCTGCCCCATGACACTAACGAGTTACAGCCCCGTGCGGAATACCGCTTGCTAAAGGGATTACACTCATAGCAGTCTCTAATCAGGAAACGACTTCAACACATGTCATCAAACAATTTTCAGATGCGTTATTCCCGCATTCACAACATGCGGTCTCTCTTCAGCCTCTTCTCCAGCGACCTGGCCATTGACCTCGGTACGGCGAATACGCTCGTCTTCGCGCATGGAAAAGGCATCATCGTCAACGAGCCTTCGATCATCGCGGTGAACAAAGTCACCAACGAGGTCGAGGCCGTTGGCAAGGAGGCCAAGGAGATGCTTGGCCGCACGCCAGGCAACATCGTTGCCATCAAGCCCATGAAGGACGGCGTCATCGCCGACTTCCGCCACACCGAAAAGATGTTGAACTACTTCATCCAGAAGGCGCACAACCGCAAGATGATGGTGCATCCCCGCATCGTCATCGGCGTCCCTTCCGAGATCACGCAGGTAGAAAAACGCGCGGTCATGGACTCGGCCTACCGAGCGAAAGCGTCTGAAGTCCACCTGGTCGAACAGGCCATGGTCGCCGCCATCGGCGCCGGCCTGCCTATCACCGAGCCCGGCGGCAACATGGTTGTCGACATCGGCGGCGGGACGACAGATATTGCAGTGATCTCGCTGGCTGGCATCGTCTACTCGCGTTCCGTCCGCGTGGCCGGAAACCAGATGGACGAAGCCGTGATGACCTACCTCAAGCGCAAATACAACCTGCTGATCGGCGAGCGAACGGCCGAGCAGATCAAGATTGTGCTCGGCTCGGCCTATCCCCTCGACAAGCCGATCCAGATGGAGGTCAAAGGTCGCAACCTGATCGAGGGCGTTCCCAAGACCATCACCATCGAGGACTCCGAGATCCGCGAGGCCTTGTCGGAGTGCATCGCGACGATCATCAACGCCATCCGCGTCGCGCTCGAACGTACCCCGCCCGAACTCTCCGCAGACATCTCCGATCGTGGCATCGTGCTGACCGGTGGCGGAGCGTTGATCAAGAACCTCGACAAACGCATTCGCGAGGAAACCGGGCTGCCGGTCTCTATCGCGGACGATCCCCTCGCCTCCGTCGTTCTGGGCACAGGGAAGATGCTCTCCGACTTCAAACTGCTGCGCAAGATTTCAATCGACTAATCGTCAGTTTTCAGTTCGACTCTGGTCAGGCTAAGGCTCCGAGAGATCGGGGCCTTTGCTTATTCTGCTAGATGCACCCCCTCCCCCCTTGGGGGGTATTTTTGGGCGTAAAATACTTTGAATCAATAGTTTGCAGGGTGTTGGTGCCTGCAAAATATTCATAACAAATGGGTTGTGGCTAAAATACTTGTTTTGAATGAGTTACGATTGTGGATTTTTCAGGGGTCCCCTTACTTTGCTCTATTAGATCAAGTATAGCGGTTGGAGTGAAACTGATAGGACACGCGAATCTGCTGGATTGGCCTGGGGATTTGCGGTTTGGTGGCTTGACATGCGATTGTTGAGCAGAAAACGGCACAATAAATTTGCCTCGCCGCCCTTCGGCAGCGGGGAGGGGCCTTCGGCTCGATTTGTTTCAGCAACGGCTGAGGCCCTGCCTTTTAGCACTTAGGGGGAGATCAAGTGGACATTGCTAATTGTTTGACCACCTGAATTGAACGAAATTACCCAATATTCGGGTACATAGGGCGCGTAGGGATGCGCATAAATGAATTCCTCCACGCAACCTACGGGTCGCCCTCCAAGATATTTGCCACATCCATCATCCTTCCATGGAACACCCATTCGTTTCAGAACGAGATTCTTCGTGTCGCCAATTCTGACCTCTCCGAAAGACTTTTCTAAATGGCGGACACGGACTATCGGCCATACAATTGCGACCTCTGCGATGAACACAGATCCTAAAATCGCGAAGATCAGACCTCGTTTCATCTATCTCCTCAGTGGAGTGCTCTAGGCGGCGGCGGGGGGATGGGTGAGGCTGATGCGGATGCGGTCGATGCGGCGGTCGGTGCTGGCGAGGACTTCGAGGCGTAACCCGTCCTCTTCGACGACCTCGCCAGGGAGGGGGATGTGGCCGGCGATTTCGGAGACCAGGCCACCCAGCGTGGTGGATTCATAGTGCTCGGGTAGACGAAGCGCGGTGGGATCGTCGCGCGTGTCGCGAAGATCGTATTCCTCGGGGGAGTCGGCGGGACTGTGGGCTTCGCCGTCATCTGCTGTGCGGCCGGCACGGTGCGTGGCCTCGAACTGATCGGCGAAGAGGTCGCGGAGCCGCGAGAGCTCGAAGGCACCGGTGACGACGTAGGCACCGTCGACTTCGCGGATGGGCTCGTCGTCGGCCTCGGGCTCATCGTGCTCGTCGGCGATGTTGCCTACGATGGCCTCCAGCAAATCCTCAATGGTGACAAGGCCGGCGACGCTGCCGTACTCGTCGATGACGATGCGCATGTGCTGCTTTTCGCGCTGCATCTCGCGGAGGAGCTCGGCTACTTTTTTGGTTTCGGGGACGAAGGCTGCCGGACGCTGAATCTGCGCGACGGTGCGGGTGTGGGCCTCGGTGTCGAGAATCTTGAGCAGGTCGTGAGCAAAGGCGATTCCAGTGACATGATCCAGGGAACCCGAGTAGACCGGGACGCGGGAGAAGGCGTGCTCGTTGATCTGCGCGGTGAACTGATGGAGCGTAAGG
>Ga0209624_10000428_pt1 | contig 37114 bp, 29 predicted proteins | sample JacPinW_OM2H0_O1_FD_188565 | JGI IMG/M metagenome (GOLD analysis project Ga0209624, IMG submission 188565) | Forest soil microbial communities from Algoma, Ontario, Canada - Jack Pine, Ontario site 1_JW_OM2H0_O1 (SPAdes) (version 2) | ecosystem: Environmental > Terrestrial > Soil > Boreal...
GCGTCCAAGTTGCGTTCACGCCTGAGGCTGTAAGCGTGGACCGGCTTGTCGGACAGCGTCAGCATGTCGAACAGCGCATCGAGATGGCGGATCGAGGCGGGAATGTCGATCGGCTCGACCGGATAGCCGCCGATGAAATGAATCGAATCGAAACTCTGCCCGAGGCGAATGAAGTTCTGATAGTCGCGCCTGTTGCCGGGCCGCCGCCCTCCCGCGCGATCAAACGAATTCGGGGCGCTCGCCACGGTGCCGAAAGCGACGTGCCGACCGCCAATCGAGAGGTCGCGAGCCGAATTGCGCCCATGCAACCTGAACGCCTGCGGCGCGAGGCCGATATGCGCCTCAACCAGGGCCGGCTCGAAGCGAACGCGGCGCGAGGCCGGATCGACGTCGGCGCCGGCGTCCTTCAGCAGCGCGCGCGCTTCATCGTGCAGGAAGTCGATACCGATCTCTTTCAGCACGGCAAGGGCGGCCTGATGGATCGATTCGAGCTCGTCGCGGGAGACCAGCTCGAGCGGCGCGAACGGCGATTCTGGCTGGCCAACCGGGTGAGGCGCGCCAGACCCTCCGCCGCGCTCGGCCGTGCGTCGGCGCCGGCGCCCCGTGTCCTGCGGCGGCGAACCCGTCGTCATTAAAGTCCCCAGATTCCCGTCAGAAAGCGCCGATCGCGACTCGCCGCCAAGTTAGTCTAGCGTAGTCGCCTTACCCACGCGCACGCCAAAATGGCGTCTCAGCATGTCAATTTGTGCGAGGCTCTCGCGCTGCTATTTCGCCGCGCGCAGCTTTGGCGGCTCGGCCGGGGCGGCTTGCAGCTTTGTCCCCTCGGCGGCGGGTTCCGGCTCCGGCGCCGGAGCGGGCGCGCCGCCAGAAAACCGCGCAATCAGCCAGGAGCGGAACAACGCCACCGCCTCGTTGCTCAGGTCCTCGGGATGGGTGGTCAGATAATAGCCGTAGCCTTCGTCAAGCCAGAGATCGAAGGGGCGCACCAGCCGTCCGGCCTTGATCTCCTCGTGGAACAGCAGCGGATCAAGCAGCGCGAGCCCATCGCCCATCATCGCGTACTGGGCCGCGAGCTGCTGGGTATCGAACACAAGGCCCCGATCGACCGCGATATCGGGACGTCCGATCGAGCGCACAAACATTTCCCAGAAGAAGTGGCGCTGCCGGCCATCGATCTTGAGGTGCAGGAGGTCGTTGGCGGCGATAAGCCGTGCGGGATCGCTGGCGTCGATCCCTTCGAGCAGCTTCGGGCTGCACAGAAGCGTCGAGCGCACCATCCATAAGAGGTCATGGATCGCGTCGGTGACGCGGGGCTCGGAATAGACGATGGCGATGTCGATGTCGCCGTCTACTTCCGGTCCGGTCGTCGGCTTGGAGACGATTTCGAGCGAGATTCCGGCATTTTCGGAGCGAAAATCGCGTAAGATTGGAATGGCGAGACGGTGAGCGAACGAGGTCGGCAGGGCGACCTTAAGCACCCGCTTCGGCCGCCCCCTCTCCTTGATGACCTCGCCGAGCGCCTGATCGATGCGATCGAAGGACTTCGAAACGACGGGCAGGATGTGCCGCCCCGCCTCGGTCAGCACCAGCTGTTGGGGGCGCCGCTCGAACAGCGAGACGCCGAGAAAATTCTCAAGCACGATCACGTGACGGCTGACCGCGCTCTGCGCGACCGTCAGGCTATTGGCGGCGGCGGTAAAGCTGAGATGTTGTCCGGCCGCTTCAAACGCTCTGAGCGCGTTGAGCGGCAGCCACTTGCGATCCATTCCTCCTCCGCGCGCGGCGCATTCGTCTCACCGGTGTTTTTGCCAGCGCGTCAATATCAAGTTCATAACCCATACCTAACGGATCGGACAATACGGTCCGGCCGAAGAATCCAAAGCTAGATTAAGCCGCTGTCCGATCGACCGGAGACCTCGGTCCTCCTTCCCTCGACACCCTCAAGCGAGCGCGCCCTTCCCTCTCTAACCCATCCGCACTAAGTAAGGGGCTTCTTCCCTACAACCCAAAGACCATGACTGACCCGAACCCCGTCGCGCGCCGGCGCACCTTCGCGATCATCTCGCACCCCGACGCCGGCAAGACGACGCTGACTGAAAAGCTGCTCTTGTTTGGCGGCGCCATTCAGCTCGCCGGCGAAGTGCGCGCCAAGGCCAATCGTCGCCAGACCCGCTCTGACTGGATGGGCATCGAGCGCGACCGCGGCATTTCCGTCGTGACCTCGGTGATGACGTTCGAATACGGCGATTGCGTTTTCAACCTTCTCGATACGCCCGGCCACGAGGACTTTTCCGAGGACACTTACCGCACCCTGACCGCGGTCGACTCGGCCGTCATGGTCATCGACGCCGCCAAGGGCATCGAGGCGCGCACACGCAAACTGTTCGAAGTGTGCCGCCTGCGCGACATCCCGATCGTCACTTTCATCAACAAGATGGACCGCGAGACCCGCGATCCGTTCGATCTTATCGACGAGGTCGAGAAGACGCTTGCGCTCGAGACGGCGCCGCTCAATTGGACGATCGGCCGGGGACGCTCGCTCGCTGGCGCCTATGATATCCGGCGCAGTCGCCTGACGCCGCTCGGCAAGGACGCGCCGACGTTCGCCGTCAACGGGCCGGACGACCCGCGCGTCGTGGAGCTCCTGCCTGAGCACGAGCGCGCCGCGGCGATCGAAGAGCTCAACATCGCGGTCGAGGGCCTGAAGGCGTTCGACAAGAAAGCCTTCCTCGAAGGCCATCTGACCCCTGTCCTATGGGGCAGCGCGCTCAAAGATTTCGGCGTCAAAGACCTTATCGACGCTTTGGCCGAATTCGCGCCGAGCCCGCGCGCGCAGGAAGCTGCGACCCGCACAGTGAAAGCGGACGAACCGAAGATGACGGGCTTCGTCTTCAAGATCCAGGCCAACATGGATCCAAACCATCGCGACCGCATTGCGTTCATGCGCGTCTGTTCGGGCAAGCTCCAGCGCGGGATGCGGGCGAAGCTCGTCCGCACGGGAAAGCCTCTAACGCTGTCGGCGCCACAATTCTTTTTTGCCCAGGATCGCTCGCTGGCGGAGGAAGCGTTCGCCGGCGACGTCGTCGGCATCCCCAATCACGGGCTTTTGCGTATCGGCGACACGCTCTCCGAGGGCGAGGAGATCGTCTTTCGCGGCGTGCCGAGCTTCGCCCCCGAGATCCTGCGTCGGGTGAAGCTTGCCGACGCGATGAAGGCCAAGAAGCTGCGCGAGGCCCTGCAGCAGATGGCTGAGGAAGGCGTCGTGCAGGTGTTCCTGCCGCATGACGGGGCCGCGGCGATCGTCGGCGTCGTGGGCGCGCTGCAGCTCGACGTGCTCGCCGAACGCCTGAACGCCGAATACGGCTTGCCGGTGACTTTCGAGCCTAGCCGCTTTGAGATCTGCCGCTGGGTCTCCTCTTCCGACAAGGCGGAGATGAGCAAGTTCCTCGACGCCTACCCGTCCTCGATCGCGTCCGATCTCGATGGCGCGCCGGTGTTCATGGCGTCGAGCGCCTTCAACCTGCGCTACGAGCAGGAGCGCTGGCCGAAGATCGGCTTTACAGATGTCAAAGACTATCAAAAGGCGGCGGCTTAAACCGTTCCTCGCGCTCTTTCCGTCGCCTTCGAGGCCTCTGCACGGCAAGGCGGCGCTTGCCGAAGCGAAAGTAATCACGACTTTTTGTATTGAAACGATCTGCCTCAGTACGCAGAGGTAGGGAATCGTTCACCAATTCGCTAGCACAAACACAACCTCGTCTGTTGCGGAATTCACGGTCAAACCCGTAGTTCCGGGCAACGATTCGATCATGCTGAGAGGCGTCGCCCTCGCCGGGGAGACGCCCTGTCCCGCCAAGGAGTCGCGTACTTGTTCATTAGCGTCGGTCATCCCAATGTCGACGCCGAAGGTTTGAACAAGATCCTGGTGGTTGTGCTTGGCATGCATCGCAGCGGGACGTCGAGCGCGGCTGGTGCGCTCGTTCGGCTTGGCGCCGCCGCCCCTCAACATTTGACGGCGGCGAACGCCGATAATGAGAGAGGATTTTGGGAATCTCCTGTCATTGTCGATTTGAATGACGCCATTCTGGCTGCCGGTGGGAGCGACTGGAAAGACTGGCGTCGATTCAATTTCGCCAAGATCCACAAAGTCGAGGCGGATGCTTTGCGCGCACGCGCGAAGGAAGCCCTGGCGGAAGAATTCGACGACGTCGGATTCGCGGTCGTAAAAGACCCGCGCATGTGCCGGCTGATGCCGTTCTGGGGCCCGGTGTTTGCGGACGCAAAATGGTCAGTGCGTGCGCTGCTGCCGGTGAGGTCGCCGCTTGAAGTCGCGCGATCGCTCAACTGCCGAGACAGGCTCGGGCCCGCCTACGGGTGCTTGCTCTGGCTGCGCCATGTCCTGGACGCCGAGCTCGAAACCCGCGGCATGGCGCGCGCTGTCCTGGACTGGCCCCAATTTCTCGGCGACCGCCGTAAAGCACTCACGCGGGTCAGCGAACAATGGGGCCTGATGTGGCCGTATTTGTATGAGGACGTCCTCGCGGAGGTGGACGAATTTGTATCGGCCGATCTCCGACGCCAAAGGGCAAGTGAGGCGGATCTGCAGACGCATCCCGCCGTCAACGATTTGGTCCGGCGGACCTACGCGGCGATGATCGATCTGGTTCAAGACTCGGGAGACGGTAGCGTTCTCAAAAAGCTCGACGACCTGCGCGCGGGTTTTGAGACGGCCTCGGCGATATTTGACTTGCCCATGCGCGAGATCGTCGAAGAGACTCAGCGCGTCCGGTCAGAAGCCGCTGCGGAGATTGCGCGCGCTGAAGACATCGTGGATCGAGGCGCGTGGAAAAGTCGTGATTCGACGAGGATGGGGTCGCGTCTCCTTTGGAAACCGCGCTCAAAATCGGCTGCATCGCCGCGCCCGAGCGCGAAAGAGTTGGACGCCATTCGAAACTCGCTCTTTTTCAATTCAGCGCACTACCTCGAGACGAACCCCGACGTTCGCACGGCGGGATTAGATGCTGCGCTTCATTACCTCGTTCATGGGGGCCGGGAAGGCCGAAATCCCGGGCCATTTTTCTCGACCAAGGCCTATCTCGCCCGATATCCGGATGTCGCGGAAGCCGAGGTCAACGCCCTCTTGCATTACGAAACGAAGGGACGCCGAGAAAACAGAATCGCGGCGGCCTAGCGCCCGCCGCCGATCTGGTCGATCTCGCGGAAGCCCTCGCCGGGGAAGCCGTGTTTGCGGCGGTTACGGGCGCGCTCGCGCGGGGCGCGCCCTGCGGTCGGCCCTCAATCCCGGCCATCTCGCCAGACACGACGAATGGATTCATACGCCGATCCGGCCCGGCTCCGGCCAGCGCATCGTGCCGGGCATGCCGTTTCAAGTCGACATCATTCCGACCCCGATGCGGGACGGATGGGCGCTCAATTGCCAGGACCGAATCGTCTTCGCCGCCGCCGCGCTGAAGGCCGGCCATCCCGGCGTGGTCGAACGGATCGAAGCGCGCCGAAACTTCGTTCGCGACAAGCTCGGAATCGCAATCAGGGATTCGATCCTGCCGCTTTCATCGACGCCGTTGTGCCTGCCGCCCTTCTGGCTTTCGGCCCGACGGTTGCTGGCGCGGGTATGACGGCGGTGGACAACAAGGGGGCGCGGAAGGCAGTGGCTTGACCCGCCGTTTGATCCGGTCCAGGGAGATTCGTGCGAACAGTGTGGACTAAAAGTGGCGGCGAGTCGCCGCCGGTTTTTGCTTAAGCACCCTCAAAGCGCGCGCCCTGCGCTTGGGTTGGGGAGGGAACGAAATGAAATTCATGTTATCGTTTTGTGCAATGACCCTGCTCGGCGCCGGCGCGGTGCAAGCTCAGGTCGAGCTGAGCACTTATGGCGACGCGAAAGGCAACCTGGACGTCCAAAAGCTGACCTGCGCCCAGCTTGCCAACACTTTCCAGGAAGACGCCGACTTCATGACCGTCTGGTACAGCGGCTGGTACAACGGCTTAGCTGGCTACAGCAAATTGAAGGTCGACCGCGCCAAGGAGCTTGAGCATCGGGTGATCGTCTACTGCAAGGCCAATCCGAAAACGAAGGTCATCACGGCGATGGACATCAACATCAAGCTGATGCGCAAGGAACAGGGCATCAAGGTCAACGACGAGAAGTAACCTCGCCGCGCGCTTGCTGCGCCGCGCACAGCCTTCAGCGCGCCTCATCAAACTCCTGAAATCGAAAGAGAGAAACCAATGATTGCCTCAAGCACAGGGCACGGGAACGCGCTGTTGGGGGCGCTCCGTCACGTCCATTTGCGCGTCGCACTGACCGCAGCTGCCGCGCTGGTCGCATCTGCTTCAGCGTCGCAAGCGCAAGTCGAATTGAAGACTTACATGGACGACAAAGGCTATCTGAATGTGCGGGCGCTAACCTGCGCGCAGCTCGCCGGCACCTTTCAGGAAGACGCTGACTTTCTCGGCGCCTGGTATAGCGGCTGGTGGAACGGGCACTTGAAGCGCCACGTGGTGAATATCCCTCGCGCCAAACAAGGGATCCACGAAGTCATCGTCTATTGCAAAGCCAATCCGGACACCAAGGTCGTCGACGCGGTCGACACCTATGTGAAGAAGGTGCAGGCAGGCGGGCAGTAGCGAGTTTCACACCAATTGCATTTGGACCGAGCCGCGATCGTCATTGCGAGCCATAGGGTGTCGAAAGACGCCCGTCCTTCCGGACGGGCTACGGCGAAGTAATCCAGGGGAACGTAGCGCGCTCCGCGACTCCTGGATCGCCGCGACGCCGTAGCCCGTCTAAAGACGGGCGTCTTTCGACGCCCTGTGGGTCCCCGCGATGACGATTGTATCTGGACGCCGGACGATCTAGCGGTCGACCGAGAGTGTGGGGAGTGCCGGAACCTGACAGATCGGCTCTTGCCACGCGGGTTGCGGATCGCGGCTTAGCCTCCTAGCTGAAGGAGGCAGCCGCGAGAGTCTTCATGACGAGTTCCCAGATCGACACGAACCCGCTTCTCGAAGCGTGGACCGCGCCATTCGAGGCGCCGCCGTTCGACCGTTTCGAGCCCCAACATTTCCGGCCCGCATTCGACGCGGCGCTCAAACAGGCGCGCGCGGAGATCGACGGGGTCGCCGCCAATCCCGAGCCGCCTTCCTTCGCCAATACCATTGAGGCCTTGGAGCGCAGCGGCCGCAGCCTGGACAAAGTGGCGAGCGTTTTCTTCAACCTGACCGGCGCCCACACGAATGACGAGTTGCAGGCGATTGAGCGCGAGATCGCGCCCCTCCTCGCGCGCCACCGCAGCGAGACCTATCTGAACGAGGCTTTGTTCAAGCGCGTCGACGCGCTCAAGGCGGACAAGGACAAACTCGGGCTGTCGGCCGAGCAGGCGCGCGTGCTCGATCGCTATCATCTCGACTTCACCCGCTCTGGCGCAGGCGCTCAGCCGCAAGCCAAAGCGCGACTGGCCGCGATCGCCGAGCGGCTGGCGACGCTCGCCGCTCAGTTCGGCCAGAACGTGCTCAAGGACGAGAAAGACTGGCTCCTGCTGCTGAATAAGTCCGATCTCGTAGGACTGCCCGATTTCTTCATCGCAAGCGCCGCGCGCATCGCCGTCGACCGGGGCCATCCCGGCAAGTATGCGATCACCCTGTCGCGATCCAGCATCGAGCCGTTCCTGCAATTCTCGGCGCGCCGCGATCTTCGCGAGACCGCGTTTCGCGCCTGGACCGCGAGGGGCGAAAATGGCGGGGCTGCCGACAATCGCGCCATCGCCGCCGAATTGGTGCGCTTGCGAGCCGAGCGCGCGCGGCTCTTGGGCTACGAGAGTTACGCTCACTACCGCCTCGCTGACACGATGGCGAAAACGCCCAAGGCGGCGCTCGATTTATTAGAGTCAGTCTGGGCTCCGGGCGTCGCCCGGGCGCGGCGGGACGAAGAGGCGTTGCAGGCGATTGCAGCGAGCGAAGGCGGCAATTTCAAACTCGCGACCTGGGATTGGCGCTATCTCGCGGAAAAGCGGCGCAAGGCCGAGTTCGACTTCGACGAGGGCGAGCTCAAGCCGTATCTGCAGCTCGACCGGATCATCGACGCGGCCTTCTACGCCGCGAGCCGCCTGTTCGGGCTGACCTTCACCGAGCGCTTCGACCTCAAGCTTTATCATCCCGACGTGCGCGCATGGGAAGTGAAAGGGCGCGACGGCGCGCCAAAAGCGCTGTTCCTGGCCGATTATTTCGCGAGGCCCTCGAAGCGCAGCGGGGCGTGGATGAGCGGTTTCCGCGGCCAGCAGAAGCTCGACGGACCGCAATTGCCGATCGTCGTCAACGTGATGAACTTCGCCAAAGGCGGCGACGGCGAGGCCAGTCTTTTGAGCGTCGACGACGCGCGTACGCTCTTTCATGAATTCGGCCATGGCCTGCACGGCATGCTGTCGGACGTCGTCTATCCGCGCATCTCCGGCACCCATGTCGCCGGCGACTTCGTCGAGTTTCCCTCGCAGGTCTTCGAGCATTGGATCTTGCAGCCGGAGATGCTGCGCCGCTTCGCGCTCCACTATAAAACCGGTGAGCCGATGCCCGACGCGCTGGTCGACAAGCTTCTCAAAGCGCGCCGGTTCAATCAGGGCTGGGCTACCGTCGAATACACAGCCTCGGCGCTGGTGGACCTGAAGCTCCATCTTGATCCCTGGCCTGACGAGGTCGACGTGGTTGCGTTCGAGCGCAGCGAACTCAAGCGGATCGGCATGCCCGACGCGATCGGCATGCGTCACAGAACTCCGCATTTCCAGCACATTTTCTCGGGCGGCTATTCGGCCGCGTATTACAGCTATCTGTGGTCGGAGGTTCTGGACGCCGACGGCTTCGAGGCGTTCGAGGAGAGTGGTGACATCTTCGACGCCGAGGTCGCCAAGCGTCTCAATGATTTCGTCTATGCGGCCGGCGGCAGCCGCGATTATGACGAGGCCTATCGAGCCTTTCGCGGCCGCTCGCCCTCGCCCGGAGCGCTGTTCCGCAAACGGGGGCTCGAACTCGAAGCCGGCTAAAGCTCAAGGGAGGCGGGCGTTATTTCCACGCCCGCACACCCTTCATCTCCACCTTACGCGCGTTAGCGCAAGGTGCATTTGGATCGAACCGCGATCGTCATTGCGAGCGAAGCGAAGCAATCCAGGGGAAAGTAGGGCGCCCACGTTCTCTGGATTGCTTCGTCGCTGCGCTCCTCGCAATGACGATTCCGTCCCAACGGAGCACGCCCTAGCGCGAACTTCTCAGTTGCAAGCCGGCTTGGCGCCGTTGCAGGCGTCCGTCAGCTCCGCAGGCGGATCTTTCTTGAAGACGGTCTTGAACGACTCAAGCACGTTGGACTGAACGACCGGCAACGACTGGACGCCGACCCAGGCTGGAGTCTCCTTGCCGATCAGCGCGTTCATCATCGCCATCGCTTCCGCCGCGCCCTGATCGTATGGACGTTGCGAGCCTGTCGCCTTGAGCGGTGCGCCCTTGGCGATCTCGATCGCCGATTGCAGGCCGAGGTCGACGGTCGTCACGGGGATGTCGATATTCTGTGCACGCATCGAGGACAGCGTGTCGAGCGCGGGCTGGTCCCAAACCGCGAACACACCCTTGATGTCCGGATTCGCTGTCAGGAAATCTCCGGCGATCTGCGACACCTTAGCTGGGTCGGTGAAGTCGACTTGCTTCATTTTGATGTCGGGGCGGTTCTTCTGCATCCACTCGCGAACGCCCTTGGTCCGCTCGTTGGTGCTGAAATAATCGACGCCGAAATTGACAAGCCCGATCGTGCCGCCCTTGTCGACGCAAGACGCCAGGATCTGCGCGGCGATCTGCCCATTGCCCTGGCTATCGGCCGAGACCATCGACGCATATTCCTTCGGATGCTCGAGCCCGGTCGGAATGCTGTCCATGAACACAAGCTTGATGCCCGCTTGCGACACCTTCTTGTAGGTCGGCGCGGTCGCCGTGAAATCGACCGGGATCGAGATGATGCCGTCCGGGTGCTGCTGAATCGTGTTCTCGATGTCCGCGATCTGCTTGTCGACCTGGTATTCGGCGGACGCGACGCCCGTGACTGAGACGCCATATTTCTTCAGCGTGTCGGTGATCCCCTGCACCTGCAATTGCGACCAGTCGAGGTTGACGGTCTGCATCGAGATGCCGACCTTGAAATGGCCTGCCTTCACCTTCTCGGCGTCGGCATCGCTGAGCTTCACCTCATCGACCGAGGCGGCCTTCTCGCCATGCGGGCCCTGGCCCACGATCGACGTTGGCCCGAGCGTCGCGAGATCAACGCTCTTGACGCAGCTTGCCAGCGCCGCGGCGAGAGCGGCGGACGATAGAAACGCAAGCGCGCCCACAGCGACGCTCGACGCAAGGGCGAATCTGACAGGTGGAGAGATTTTCATAAGTGCTACTCCTTGGCCTTTCCTCGTGTCGTCGTTTTTTTGAGGCAGACGACATGCCGCCGCCCAGCCTGCTTATAACAGGCTAGCGTTTCGTGAAAGCGACGGCGGCGACGATGATCGCGCCCTTGATGATGAGCTGCATCGGCGAGCTTACGCCCAAGAGCACGAGTCCATTGTTGAGTGTTCCAATGATGAGGCTGCCGAGCAGCGTTCCAAGAATAAAGCCACGGCCCCCGAACAGACTGCATCCTCCGAGAATGACGGAGGCGATGACGTCGAGCTCCATGCCTTGCACAACGTCTGGCCGGGCGGCGTGGGAGCGAGCGGAGAGGATCAGCGCCGCGAGGCCCGCGAGGGCGCCCGTCAAGACGAAGGCCCAGGTCGTCACGCGCTTGATCTGGATACCGGAATAAAGAGCCGCTGTCGGATTGCCGCCGGCTGCATAAATCCGGCGCCCGAAGATGTTGTAGTGCAGCAGCAGAACGCCGCCGATCGTCGCGGCCAATGTCCAGGCGATCGGCGCCGGCAGGCCAAACAGGTTGCCTTCGCCGAAGATCCGGAAATAGCGCTCGTTGGTGATGATGACGGGCTTCGTGTCCGTCACCATCATCGCAAGTCCGCGAGCGGCGCTCAGCGTACCAAGCGTAACGAGGAACGAGGGAATGGCGAGGCGCGTGGTGAGCGTCCCGTTGATGAGGCCGACCAGCGCGCCCGTGCCGAGACCGGCCAAGGCGCCGACAAACCAGAAATTGGCGAGATGCGACATCGCGAGCGCTGCGGCCATGCCCGAAAGCGCGAGGGTGGATGCGACGGACAGATCAATCTGGCCCGCGATGATCACGAAGGTCATGCCGATCGCGGCGATCGATACCAGCGTCGTCTGCCGGCCGATGTTCAGAAAATTGTCGATCGACAAGAACCATGGCGAAGCGAAGCTGAAGACGACAAGGAGGACGACGAAGGCCAGATAGAGCATCCATGGCCATTCGCTGCGCAACAGCGTTTGCACCAGCGTCGAGGCGCGGCGCTGTTCGGGCGCGGGTGCAACGGCCGTGGTCACAAGGCGATCCGTCACGCCGCTTGTCCCTGTTCCCTCTGGCTCATCTGGATGAGTTCATGGAGGTGTTCCGCGTCGCCGAATTCGTCGCGGCGGAGCGTGGCGGTCACGCGGCCGTCGACGACAATCGAAATCCGGCCACATAGCAGGATCAGCTCGTGGAGATCGGACGAGACGATGAGCACGCCAGCGCCGCTTCGCGCCGCATCCCTGATGAGACCATAGATTTCCTCGCGAGCGCCGACGTCGACGCCGACAGTCGGCTCGTCGAGCAGCAGGATGCGCGTGCGTTCATTGTTCCATTTGGCGAAGACCACCTTTTGTTGGTTGCCTCCGGACAGATTGCGGACGCGGGTGGAAGGGCCAGGCGCTTTGATCGACAGCCGATTGATCGCCGCCACCGTCTCCTCGGTCTCGGCGCCGTGTCGAACCCAGCTCGCCCAAGAGAAATGCGGCAGCCGGGGCAGGCTGAAATTGCGCTCGATCGAATGGTCGAGCACCAGTCCTTGCGCCTGCCGATCTTCCGGCACGAGCGCGACGCCTTTTTCGATTGCCTCGGCCGGGCCTCGCATGTGCTGGGCAGCGCCGTCGAGGCGGAGTTCGCCGCCTTCAATGGGACGTAGTGCGAAGATCGTCTCGAGAATCTCGGTGCGGCCGCTGCCGATCAGGCCAGCAAGGCCATGGATTTCCCCATCCATCAGCGAGAGGTCGACGCCGCGGAGACGGTCGTTGACGATTCCAGACAAAGCGAGAAGCTCACGCTTGCTCGAGGATGTGGCCGCGCCATCTGGCCTCTCGTCCTCTCGGGGCTCTTTCGCCTCAGCTTTCGCCAGCTTTGGTCCAACAATTGCGGCGACCAGCGTCCTCATGTCGGTCTCGGAGGTGTTGAACGTGCCTACATTGGCGCCATCGCGCAAGACGGTGACACGATTGGAGATACGGAACACCTCGTTCAGGCGATGGGTCACGTAGATGACGCCCACGTTCTGCCGGACGACCGTATCAACTGCGTCGAACAGGATCTGCTCTTCGTCACTGCTCAGCGCGGAGGTCGGCTCGTCCAGGATGAGCACGCGCACCCGCCCCATCAGCGCCTTGCAGATCTCGGTCATCTGCCGGTAGGCGAATGGCAACGAGCCGACCGTCGCCCGCGGATCAAGCGGAATATTGTGCTGTTTGATGAAATCCTCCGCCTCAGCCATGAGCTCTCTCTTCTTGAGAAAGCCGAAGCGAGTGGTCGGCTCACGGTTCAGCATCAGATTGGCGCCGACCGAGAGCGACTCGACAAGGCTCAAGTCCTGATAGACGACCGCGATCCCAGCGTTGCGCGATTCCGCTGGATTGTTGAAGGTCGCCGGCGCGCCGTCGATCTCAATTGCGCCGCTATCGAAGCTGTGCACGCCGCTGAGAATCTTGATCAGCGTTGACTTGCCAGCGCCGTTTTCCCCCAGAAGCGCATGGACCTCGCCGGCCTTCACCTCGAGGCTCACGCCCCGCAGCGCCTTCACGCCGCCGAAGCTCTTCGTCATTCCTGCCACGCGCACGAGCGGCGCGCCCGAAGATGCGGTTCGATCGACGTGGGGAGGAATCATGAGAAGCCGGGATCTCGTTGAATTGTTGGTCCCATGAAATTGTGGCGAACGTTTCACGCCCCCACAAAGTTCGTCAAGCTTTGTCGGGGCCGTCCGAGGACGATAGGATCGGAAACTGCGAATAGCGCCTCGCCTAGCCGCCCCGCTCCAAAGTTTCGCAAAACCGCTTGAATTCCGCCTGGGACGCATACGCTTTCTGGGTGCCGCGCCGGGTCACGGAGTCCGCGGCATAGCGCGCCGCTTGCTTCAAAGCAGCCTCGAGAGGAACGCCGTCGGCAAAGAAACGCGCAAAACTGCCCACGAAGGCGTCCCCGGCGCCTGTCGTATCGACCGCCTTCACCGGAACCGGCTCAATTTTGCGTGCTTCAGTCGGTGTCGTTAAAAGCGCGCCGCGCGAGCCGAGCGTGACAATGACTGTCCCAAAACCTTCGGCGAGCAGGCTTCGCGCGGCGGTCACGATGTTCGATTCCGTATCGACCGGCATGCCCGTCAGGATCGCAAGCTCGGTTTCGTTGGGGATGAAAAACGTCACATCGCGAATTCGATCCACATCGAGCGCCGCCGTGGCCGGAGCCGGGTTGAGGACTGTCTGCACTCCGTGACGCTTGCCGAAGGCGATGGTCGCGTAGACGGTTTCGAGCGGAACCTCGAGCTGCATGAGGATGAGATCGCAGGTCTTCAAAACATCCGCGGCGCGATCGATGTCGGCTGGCGAAAGATCGGCGTTCGCTCCTTTTACAATGAGGATCGAGTTCTCTCCCGACGGCTCGACCATGATCGGCGCAACCCCGCTTGGCTTTCCCTTCACGCGCCGGACATGGCTCGTATCGACCCCAACCGCCTCGAGATTGCGGATGGTGGCGTCGGCAAACATGTCGTCGCCGACGGCTGTGACCATCACAACCGAGGCGCCGAGCTTGGCTGCAGCCACAGCCTGATTGGCGCCCTTGCCGCCGTGTCCCATCTCGAAGCTTGGCGCCTCGACGGTCTCACCCTTGACCGGCATCCGATCCACGTAGGTGACGAGGTCCACCATATTGCTTCCGACGACGGCGATGCGCGGTCTATGGCCCTCGGTCATTTCCCCTCCCTTTCAACGTTTGCTTCTGCGGCGAGCGAACCGCCCAAACTGTTGGCGTCTGTCGCCTGCAATTTCCCCTGTCTCACTCGTCTCGGCGCTCGACGCCAATTCGTCAATGAACTACGCTGAGGCCTGACATCGCGCTCGAAATCACGTTTGGAGAGAAGAATGGCGTCGGTCGACGTTGTCAACGCACGCAAGGCCTATGGTGGCGTGGAAGTCATTCACGGCGTCTCGCTTTCAATCGCCGATGGGGAATTCGTCACGCTGGTGGGTCCGTCCGGCTGCGGGAAATCGACGCTTCTGCGGATGATTGCCGGCCTCGAGTCGATCACCGACGGAAAGGTCAAGATCGGACCTCGGGTGGTCAACAATTTGCCGCCGAGGGATCGCGATATTGCGATGGTTTTTCAGAACTACGCTCTTTACCCGCACAAAACCGTCGAACAGAACATGAGCTTCGGGCTGAAGCTGCGGAACACGCCAAAAGACGAGATTCAGGCGCGGGTTAAGCGGGCCGCCGACATCCTCCATGTCGCTCCTTATCTTTCGCGCTACCCGCGGCAGTTGTCGGGCGGCCAACGTCAGCGTGTCGCGATGGGGCGGGCGATCGTGCGCGATCCGCAGGTCTTTCTGTTCGACGAGCCGCTGTCAAATCTGGATGCTCAGCTGCGCGTACAGATGCGCGCCGAAATCAAGGAGCTGCATCAGCGCCTCAAGACCACGACCATCTATGTCACGCACGACCAGATCGAGGCCATGACGATGGCGGATCGAATCGTGGTCATGCGCGATGGCGTCGTGGAGCAACTCGGCGCTCCGCTCGACCTCTACGATCGACCGGCGACCCTCTTCGTCGCGAGCTTCATCGGATCGCCGTCGATGAACTTGCTCAAGGGGGCTGTCGTCGTGAAAGGCAAGCCCGTTTTCGTGACCGAAGGCGGTGTGGAGCTGCCTTTGAAATCGGCGCCGCCGAACGTCGACGGGCGCCCTTGCATCTACGGAATTCGGCCCGAGCATCTGGCCATCGGCAGCGACTTCAAGGCCGAGGTTTCGGTGGTCGAGCCGACCGGCTCGGAAACCCAGGTGTTCGCCAAGGTCGGAGGCCACCCGATCGTCACCGTCTTCCGTGACCGCATATCGGCTCAGCCGGGCCAAAGCCTGCTGCTTTCGCCAAACTTGGACGCGGTCCATCTGTTCGACGCTGAAAGCGGCAAGCGGCTGGAATAGAAGCGCGGGACGACGCTGGAGGCCTCGTGCGTTACGAATTGATGCTGCCGCATCAGATTCGCACGGCCATTGACGGCAATTGGCCCGTCGTCCTGCCCTTGGGGGTGCTCGAATACCACGGCGAGCACATGGCGGTGGGCATGGACACGCTCGCCGTAACCGGAATCCTCGAGATCCTGGAAAGTGAGGCAGACCTCGTGGTCCTGCCGCCTTTTCACTATGGCGCGGCCAGCTACGCCGTCGTACCGCCGAAACGCACGGGCACTCTTCATGTCGACGCCGAGGCGCTCATGCCCGTCGCCAAGGCGATGTTCACCGGTCTCCTGCGCATCGGCTTCCGAAACATTCACTTCGTCATCCATCATCAAACCGAGAACTTCACGGCCGGCATGCCGACGGACCTCGCTTTCAAGTTGGCTGCCCGCCAGGCCATCTTCGCCTTCCTCGAGGCGGAGCGAGGCGAGGGATGGTGGGGCGCGGAGTCGATGGCCGACTATTATCAGCAGCACTCGACCGGCGACGACCCCTTCAACTGGATCAAGGCGCACCCTCTCATGCCGTCTTCGGCTATGGAGGGATACCCGTTCGATCACGCCGGTCAGGGCGAAACCTCGCTGCTTATGGCGCTCTCACCCGAAGGCGTCGACAAGTCGCGTATCTCAGAGGACCAATGGTATTCCCGGTCCGCCCGCGAGGCGAGCATCGAGCTTGGGATAAAAGGGCGGGACCGCATTCTCGCGCACTTGCGCAAAGCGCTTGGCGTCGAGCGGGCGAATGCTCAGGGTGCGCGCAATTGACTTGCCGCGAAGCGCCCGCTTAAGTCTTGGAACTTGCGCTAGCTGCGCGTTGGGTAAGTGCGAGCATGGCGAGGCGTCCGCCTGTCCGGAACCGCCACGTCGGCGCATGAGGGAGGAATAATCGATGCGTGTCCAAGTCTACGAAATGCTCATGGCGATGCAGAGAAGCCGGCGCGATGTCCTGAAAGGGGCGGCTGGCGCGGCTGCACTGGCCGCAAGCTCGTCCGTTCTGTCGTCGACGCCGTCCTTTGCCGAGGACAGCATCGTCGCGCAGATCATGAAGATTCCGGGAGCCGGCAACGGCTCGCCGACCGACGCAGATTGGCAGAAGGTTGGCGCCCTCTGCCTCGGGCCGACCAAGGCTAACGTCAAGCAGGGCGAATTCGCCGGCGTCGAATTCTCCTTCATGGGGCTCAACAACCAGAACCTGCACAACTTCCTCTTCCGCGGCTTCCTGACGCCGTGGGAGGCCTACACCGGGGCAAAGATCAAGTGGATCGATCTCGCCCAGGGCGACTACAATGCCCGCCTTCAACAGTCGATCGCGACCGGCACCGTCGACTTCGACATCATCGAGATGGGCGCGCCGTTCGAAGGCGATATGGGCGTCAAGGATCTCCTGTCGGAAATGCCCGACTGGGTGAAAACGCAGGTCGATTTCGACGATTACGTCAACTATCTCAAGCCGCCGGTCGGCTCCTGGAACGGCAAGATTCATCGCGTGACCATCGACAGCGATTGCCACACGATCAACTTCCGCACCGACGTCTTCTCCGATCCCGACCTGGCGAAGCAGTGGAAGGACTCGGGCGGCCAGGGCGATTGGGGACCGCCGAAGACTTGGCAGCAGGTGCAGGCGATTACAAAATTCCTCAAGGGCAAGAAGTTCAAGGGCAAAGATATTTATGGCTTCCTGGATCAGCCCAAGCCCTGGGGCGGTTTCGGCTTCTATTTCCTTGCCAGCCGAGCCACGGCTTACGCGAAATATCCCGGCGAGAAAAACTGGCTGTTCGACGAAAACTTCAAGCCGCTGGTCAACAACCCCGCCTTCGTGCGCGCGATCCAGGATGTGGTCGACGCGCTGCCGTCCGAACCTCCGGACCAGATCAATGCCGACGGCAACACCACCGCTTTCCAGCAGTTCCTGCCCGGGACGGGCTCGCTGCTCGAATGGTGGGGCGACATCGGCACGATGGCGAGAACGAGCGACGCTTCGGTGATCGCCGACGTGCTCGACTTCGACATCCTCCCCGCATCGGACGACGTCTACAACTTCCGCAAAGGGGCATGGGAGAAACTCCCGACCGGCCCGAACGTCGCCCCGAACATGGCCTATCTCGGGTGGGGCATCTATGTGATGAAGACGGTCGACAGCGACGAGAAACGGCACAAGGCGGCGTGGAGCGCTGCAGCCCATCTCGGCGGCAAAGACCTCTCGATGTGGACCGCGGCTTATCCGTCGGGCTTCCAGCCCTACCGCAAGAGCCACACCAACCTCGACCTGTGGGCGCTGGCTGGTTACGACAAACACTATATCGGCCGCTATATGTACTCGCAGTCGACCTCCTACGACCACCCGAACTCGGCAATCGAGCCTCGCATTCCCGGTATTTTCCAATATTACAGCATCGCCGAAGACGAACTCAGCAAGGTCTATGCGGGCAAGGAGACCGCCCAGCAAGGCGCCGACAATGTCGCGGCCGCCTGGGAGAAGCTCACCGACAAGCTCGGTCGTGAGAACCAGGTCCAATACTATCGGATCGCGATGGGTCTGACTTAAAGGGCGCAACGCTTGGGGCAATTCCTCCGCGCGCTTCGCGCGTCGCGGACGGAATTGCCCCAATTTTTGCTTTTGAATTGTGAATCGCGAAGGCGGACAAGGCGCTTTGAGCAGCGGGAGACTTGAGGCAGCGCACGAAGAGGTTCTCCCCGAGCGGCTGTCGCTCGGCAAGTGGATCTTCCGCATCGCTTCGGCAATTCTCATCATTGTCGCAGCGTTACAAATCGCGGATGCGGCGGGTCTCGCCTCAATCGGCTTTGCCGACTGGCGTCCGACCCTCTACGCGTTCTTCGTTTGGTGCGTCGGGCTGGCGATCGCCCAAGTTCTGGAGCATGGCGTGCTCGGACAGCAACGATTGTTCGTGCTCCCGGCTCTCCTGTTCACCGGCGCCATGGTGATCTTCCCGACGATCTTCGGCCTCTCGATCGCCTTCACCGACTGGAACCTCAACGCGCAGGGCGGTCATCACTTCAACGGCCTCGACAATCTGCGCACGCTTTGGGCCGATTCCTATTTCTGGAACGCGCTTGGCAATATGGTCTTCTACGTGCTGACCGTCCTCGTTCAGTACGTGATCGCCTTCGGCCTTGCGCTCCTGCTCAACGCCGACATTCGCGGCCGCAAGTTCTTCCGCATTGCCTTTCTCATGCCGTTCATGCTGAGCCCGGTGGCGATCAGCTGGATGATCGGGAAGTCGCTGATGGAGAACCGCTTCGGACCTCTGGCCAATTTCGCCAGATGGCTCGGCTGGTCGAACGCAGCCTTTTTTACCGACCCCTGGATCGCCCGCACCGCCATCATAGCCATGGATGCGTGGGTCTGGATCCCCTTCATGGTGATCCTGCTGCTTGCGGGCTTGCAGGCGCTGCCCCATGAAGTGAAGGAGGCCGCGAAGGTCGACGGCGCGACCGGCTGGCAGTCGTTCTGGGAGATTACGTTTCCTCTGATGCTGCCGGTCAGCATAACGGCGGTCGTGCTGCGCACCATCTTCGAACTGAAACTCGCCGACATCGTCATCAACGTCACCGCAGGGGGGCCGGGCGGCGCGACGGACACAATCTCGAGCTTCGTCTACCGCGAATACCGCGATCGCTCGAATGTCGGCTATGCGACGATGGTGGCTGAGGTCTATCTCATCATCATCATCGTCTTCATCACGCTCATCCTGAACGTGGCCAATCGCTATGTGCGGAAGGTGACATGAGGCGCGCGATCAGGACGGAGAGCTGGCGATGACCGTCGACGCGGCCGCGGACGCCAGTGCGCTCGCTGAGCGCGACGACACCGTCGCGCCACGGAGTTTTGCCCGCCTTGTCGGACGCTTCGCAATCTACGCGCTCCTGATCGTCTGGACCTTCATCGCGCTCTTTCCCATCTACTGGACCCTCTCGACCTCGGTGAAGCTCGGGCGCGACGTGACGCAAGGCCATCTCATTCCTTGGGTCGATTTCATGCCGAGCTGGAGGGGATGGCAGTCGCTCGGCCTTTCGCCCGACACGTTTTTCAACACCTCGAACGTGCGTGAGGAGTTCCTGAGAAAATTCATCAACAGCGTCATCTGCTCGGTCGGCGCATCCGCCTTCGCGATTGTCATCGGCTCGCTTGCCGCTTACGGGCTCAGCCGTTTCGACTACAAGTTCGGCCCGTGGCGGAACAAGGACATCTCCTTCTTCTTCGTCTCGCAGCTCATTCTTCCGCCAGTCGTCCTCGCGCTTCCGTTTCTCGTTCTCTACAAGGGGCTGGCGCTGCTCGACACGCGGATCGGCCTCATCCTCATCTACACATTGATGGTTCTGCCGATCGTCATCTGGGTGATGCGTGATCAGTTCGACACCATCCCGATGGAGATGGAGCAAGCGGCGCTGGTGGATGGCTGCACGATCTGGGGAGCCTTCCTCCGCATCGTCTTGCCCATCGCGCTGCCGGGCATGGTCGCCGCCTTCATCCTGTCGCTCGTCCTCTGCTGGAACGAGTACTTCTTCGCCTCGCTCCTGACCGGCTCCGACGCGCAAACCCTGCCCGTCATGGTGGCGAGCCAGACGGGCTCGTCGGGCATCAACTGGTGGACAATTGCGGCGCTCGCGACAGCCGCGATCACGCCGCTTCTGCTCATCGGGATTTTTCTCGAACGCTACATCGTCATGGGCCTCACGGCGGGAGCGGGCAAATAGCCGGGGATGTAGTGTCTGGCGCCGGTCCGTCGCGTGAGCGCCTCCGCGCGCTCACGATGGAACTTATGCTCATCCCCGGCCTCAGCGGGCACGAAGGCCGCATCCGCCGGCGCCTCGCTGCGGAAATGGCTGGTTTAGGTCTCACGACCACGACCGATCGCCTCGGCAATTTGATCGCCACCGCGGAAGGCGACCCGAACCGGGCAAGCGTGATGCTGTTCGCCCACATGGACCAGCTCGGATTCGTCGTCCGGAAAATCGAGCCGAGCGGGTTCCTCCGACTCGAGCGTCTCGGCGGGGTCCCTGAACGAGCGCTCGCCGCGCAGGAGCTCCTCATCTGCGTTGGGGAGGGCCGCGACATCCGGGCGGTCATTGGCAACAAGAGCCACCACGCGACCTACCCTGAGGAAAAGTATCGCGTCGTCCCCTACCAGGAGATCGCCGTCGACGCCGGCTTCTCAAGCGCCGAAGCCGCCTTATCCGCGGGCGTCAAGATCGGTTCGCCCGTGGTCTACGCGCCGAAAGCCTTCGCCCTTGCCGAAGACAAGATCGCCGGAACCTCGGTCGACGATCGCGCCGGTTGCGCGGTGGTCCTCGAGGTCGCGCGCCTGCTCGCGCCTCTTCGTCAGCGACCGACGATCCATTTCGTTTTCTCAACCCAGGAAGAATACAATCTGCGCGGCGCGATGCCGGCAGCCCAGGCGCTCAAGCCCGACATCGCCATCCAGCTCGATCTCATGCTCGCCACCGACACGCCGGATATGCAGGCTCGCGGCGACCTTGCGCTTGGGCACGGCCCGGGCATGAGCCTCTACAGCTTCCATGGACGCGGCACGTTGAACGGCACGATTCCGCATCCCGCGCTCGTCTCGCTCTTTGAAGACGCCGCGCGCGACGCGGGCCTGCCGCTGCAGCGCAGCGCGCAAGTCGGCGTGCTCACCGACTCTTCGTATGTGCAACTGGTCCATGGCGGCGTCGCCGCGATCGACCTCGGCTTCCCTTGCCGCTACACGCACTCGGCTCTCGAGATCTGCGATCTTTCCGACCTTGTCAGCCTCTCGGCGCTCCTGGTCGCCGGACTCTCGAGCATTGAGGCTGACTTCAGCCTCAATCGCGACGACTATCCTGAATGAACGCCACTCTCGGCATTGACATCGGGACCTACGAATCGAAGGGCGTTCTCGTCGACGCCGAGGGACGGGTGTTGGCGAGCGCCGCCCGCGCGCATGAACTCATCGTGCCGAGAGCGGGTTGGGCTGAGCATCGCGCCGAGCAAGACTGGTGGGGCGACTTCGTCTGGCTCTGTCGAAAACTCCTCGCTGACAGCGGCCTTGACGCTTCGGAGGTGAAGGCCGTCGGCGCGAGCGCGATCGGCCCATGCATGCTGCCCGTTGACGCAGAGGGCGCGCCGCTTATGAACGCCGTGCTCTACGGCGTGGACACGCGCGCCGCTCGCGAGATCGAGGAGTTGACCGCCCGCATCGGCGCCGATCGCATCCTCTCGCACGGCGGCAATGCGCTGACCTCGCAGGCCGTTGGCCCGAAGATCCTGTGGCTCAAGCGCAACCGGCCGGACATCTACGCGAAGGCGTGCATGTTCCTCAACGCGACGTCATTCCTGGTTCACAGGCTGACCGGGCGCTTCGTGACCGACCATTACAGCGCTTCCAACATTGCACCCCTCTATGACATCGAACAGAGAGCATGGAGCCACTTGCTCACGCAGGACATCGCGGACCTCGAGCGCCTACCGGAAATTGCCTGGACGACCGAGATCGCGGGCGCCGTCACCCGGCAGGCCGCCGAAGAAACCGGGCTCGTCTTCGGAACGCCCGTCATCGTGGGGACGATCGACGCGGCGGCGGAGGCCATCAGCGTCGGCGTCCTCGATGCGGGCGAGATGATGCTGATGTACGGGTCGACCATCTTCACGATCCGGGTCGGGGACGAGCGCATCCGGGATCCACGGCTCTGGCATGCGCCGTGGCTTTTTGCTGATCAACACGTATGCATGGCCGGCCTCGCGACCAGCGGGACACTCACCCATTGGTTTGCCGACCAGCTTGCGCGAGATCTCAATCCGGAGGCGGCGATGGCCGCGCTCGCGGCGGAGGCTGCGACGTCCCCGCCCGGCGCCAACGGGCTCATTTTTCTCCCCTATTTTTCCGGCGAGCGGACGCCGATTCACGATCCGAACGCCAAGGGCGCAATCGTCGGTCTGAATCTGGCGCACGCGCGCGCGGATCTGTACCGGGCTCTCCTCGAGGGCATCGCCTTCGCGACCAACGCCATCTTCGACACTTACGCCGAGGCTGGGGCGCCGCCCTCGACGGTGGTCGCTGTGGGCGGAGGATTACGCAACCGGATCTGGACGCAAGCGACTTCCGATGTCTCCGGGCTCAAACAGGAGGCGCGAGGGATCGGCATCGGCGCTTCCTACGGCGACGCCTTTCTCGCAAGACTTGCGCTCGGCGACATCTCCAAATCAGCGATCAAGCAGTGGAACCCGGCCGCCTTCACCATTGAGCCTGATCCGCGCAACGCACGCCTTTACGAGAAGCGCTACGCGACCTTCCGCGAGCTTTATCCGCGCATCCGCGATTTGATGGGGGAACTCGGCCTCGGCAGCGAAACTGGAATGAGCAGCGCGAACTGATCGCCCAGCGCGGCAAAGCAACAGGTTCCCGCAACCCGCGCCCAGCCGATTCGAACTCTCCGGCAAAAGACTGCAGCAAATTCGGAGTTGCCAAAACCCTGAATCGTCGTTCTACTCCGATTGGATTGGCCAAAGTCGATCCGTCGCGCGCCAACGGTGCGGATAGGACGCCTCCCTGAGGCGCTCCAGCGTTCCGTTGAGACTGCGCGATCAAGAGCTGATCAGGAGGAGGAACGCTATGAAAAGAGGGCTAGGCGTCGCCGCGGCTGTCGCGGCATTTTGTCTCTGGGGCTCGGGAGCCTTCGCTCAGTCGGGCGCGATCAACAAGGCCGTCGGCGGCTATACGTGGGAAGACGCCTCGAAAGAGGGACCGACCACCAAGAAGGACGGCAAGCCGCTCACTTTCGCGATCATCACTCACACGGCAGGCAACGGCTTCTTCGATCCTGTCTATGTGGGGGCGCAGGTCGCCGCCAACGCTTTCGGAATCAACCTGATCAAGCTCGGGTCCGAAGCGCCGATCGATGACATCCCGCGCGAAATCCAGATCTTAAATCAAATCGTCAACGACCCGACCATCAATGGCGTGATCATGACCACGCCCCAGGTCGGCGCCTACAACGATCTCGTCAAGAAGCTGGAAGACCGCGGAGTCGTCGTCGCGACGATGAATTCGTATGACGGCACCCTGCTTGACCGGAACAACATCAGCCACACCGGTCAGCTCGCTTCAGCAGCCGCGATAGGCGGTGAAGCGATCGTGAAGTGCCTGATCAAGAACAACATCAAAGGCGGCTCGATCCTGTTTCCGAACACCGTCCCGGTTGGCAACATCGAGGTCAACAACCGCGTGACCGCGGCCTTCCAGGCGACGGTCAAGGCGCTCAAGGCCGCGAACCGTCTCCAGGATTTCAAGGTCGACGCCGGTCCCAACAATATCGGCGTCGATGTCGGCGCCGATATCACTCCCGCCCCGATCGTGCAGTTGATCGAAAGCCGCAAGGACGTGGTGGGACTGTTCGGGCCGAATGGCGGCGTGACGCCCGCGATCGGCGACGCGATCTCGCAGCTTAAGCTCAACAACAAGATCTGCTCGTTTGGCTTCGATCTTGGCCCCAAGCAACTCGAGCAGATCCGGACGGGCGCCTTGCAAGGCTCGCTCGGACAGCAACCCTTCCTGCAGGGCTTCTACCCGGTCATGCAGCTCTATCTGCAACTTGATCGCAACATTGCGGCCGCGAACCTGGACACGCGCGCACAGCTTGTGACCAAGGACAATGTCGACAAAGTCGGCAAGCGCTTCGAGAACTGATCGCTTTGTCCGCGCGCGTGAGAGGGGTTTGAGGCTTCGCTCACGCGCCTTCGACGCAGCACTCGTGCAGCGTCAGATCAACCAGCAGGGTCGATGACCGCTTTCACCAACGACGCAAGCGTTCGCGACATGGGGCGCGAAGCTCCCCTCCTCTTCGGAGGCTGGGAGGTCGGCCTTCTCGTCATTATGGCGTTTCTGTACGCGGCCGGGCTCTATCTCAATCCGGCTTTCTTCGGATCGACCGACGCGCTCTTTTCGGTTCTGCGCGACGCCTCGCGCTACGGCGTGCTCGCGATCGGCATGACCTTCGTCATCGTCAACAAGGAGTTGGATCTGTCGGTCGGGTCGACCTTCGGCCTCACGGCAACGATCTTCGGCATGATTTTCGCGCCGACCTATTTCGACATGGGCATCTGGACCGCCGTCGCCTGGTGCCTCGCTATGGGTCTGGCGATCGGACTGATCAACGGCTTCATGGTCACGGTCCTCGAAGTGCCGGCCTTCATCGCGACGCTGACGATGTTGTTCATCGGCCGCGGCGTCATCCTTGGCTTGACCGGCGGCAAGAACATCGCCTTCGAAATCAAGGCTGGAGATTATCCCGCTTTCTTCCATCTGGGCGAGATCAACGCGCTCGGCTTCAACAACCAGATCATCCTCTTCGTCGTCATCGCCGTGGTCGCTGCCGCGACGCTTGCCTACACCGCGATCGGCTGGACGACTTATTCCGTCGGCGGCAACGAGCAAGCCGCGCGTTATGCCGGCATCAACACGCGCTTCGTGCGCATGCGCTCTTATGTTCTCTCCTCGCTCTGCGCGGTCATCGCCGGTCTCATGAGCGTCGCGCAGAACAAGGACGCGGATCCACTGGCAGGCTTTGGTCTGGAGCTTATCGCCATCTCATCGGTGATCGTTGGCGGAGCGGCGATTTTCGGCGGCCGGGGACGGATCCTAGGCTCTTGCTTGGGCGCAATCCTCATCGGGCTCATCGACAAGGTTCTGCGCGAGGGCATCCCGACCACGCGCACGATCGACCTTGGCGACGGCGAGACCGTGCAGGTGGCGGCGGTGACGCAACTGCCGCCCGGCGCGGTTCCTGCCTGCCTTGGGATGATCCTCATCATCGCCGTGCTGATCGAGCCGTGGCTCGTCCGCCGCCGCGCGATCCCCCGTCTCTGGGCCCGGTTGCGCGGCCGTCCGGCGCCGCCGGTCCCTGATCTCGGCGGCGTCGCGATCATGGGCGTTCAGACCCGCGGCGCGAACGTGCAGGCGCGGGGCTTGGGCAAGCGCGGGATCGCCGCCTTCTTCTACCGGCGAGACGCGGCGGCCGTGATCCTGATGGTCGCGCTTTGGCTGTTCGGCTTGTGGGCGAGGCCTGATTTCTGGGGCGGCCTCGACAACAGCTTTGCGATTCTGCTCGCGTTCTCCGAAATCGCGCTGCTCGCTGTCGGCCTGACGTTTGTGATGGCCAACGGAGACATCGACCTTTCCGTCGGTTCACTGCTCGCGCTTTCCGGCGCCGTCGCCGCCGTGATTATGAAGGATACGAACTGGGGACCGCTGGCCGCGGTCGGCGGCGGAATCCTGGCTGGAGTCGTCGCCGGCGTCATCAACGGCTGGCTCACGGCTTACGTCGGCCTGCCAGCCTTCATCGCCACCCTGGGCACATTCTATTGGGCGCGCGGAATCGGGTCCTCGATTGTCGCCGGCACGCAGCTCAATGGCTTTCCGGAATCATTCAATCTCATCGGACGAAACCTTTACGAGCTCCTCGACGTCATGGGCCTTGCCCCGACTCGCGGCCTCTGGCTCGCCGTCGCCAAGGCGGTCAGCGTGCAGACCATCTTTGTCCTGCTCGTTGCGCTGATTGCCGGAATCGTGCTCGCTCACACCACCTTCGGGGAGAAAGTCTACGCCATCGGCGGCAACGAACGCGCCGCGAATTTTGCCGGCGTCAATACCCGACGGGTGCGTTTCACCTCGTTCCTGACCTCGTCGATCTGCGCCGCCTGCGCCGGGATCATTTACGACGCCTTCTATCGCAGCTTCATTCCAACCGCTGGACAATTGCGCGAGCTCGACAGCATCTCCTCGATCATCATCGGCGGCGGATCGATCTTCGGCGGCTACGGCACGATGATCGGCTCGCTTGCTGGCGCAGCGGTGATCACGCTCATCCGGTCGCTGCTATCGTTGCAGATCATTCTCAAGGACGGCTCGTCTTTCGTCCTGCCGCAGCAATGGCAGAACGTCTTCATCGGCCTCATTCTGATCGTCGCGGTGGTCGGCGACATCTGGCTGCGCCAGCACAATATCTTCGGCCAATGGTTCGGCCGAAGACGCGTCGCCGAAGAGCCGACGCGCGTCGAGCCCGTCAAGGAGGCCAAGGCATGAGCCGCCCGGTCGTGGAGATGCGTTCGATCGACAAGAGCTTCGGCCCGGTCAGAGCGCTGGTCGACGTGCATCTGACCCTGATGCCCGGAGAAGTCCTCGGTCTCGTCGGCGACAATTCGGCAGGCAAGTCGACGCTCATGAAAATCATGACCGGCGCGTACCAAAGAGATTCGGGCGACGTCATGGTCGACGGCGAGCCGGTGCATTTCAAGAGTCCGCACGAGAGCCGCGATCTCGGCATCGAGATGATCTACCAGGACTTCGCTCTGTGCGGAAATCTCGACGTCAGCCAGAACATCTTTCTCGGCCGATGGCCGCGCCGCTTGGGAATCTTCGTCGACCGCCCCCGTATGCATCACGATGCGCGCACAATCCTTGATCGGCTGAAGGTCGACGTGAACTCTGTCTATCAGAAGGTCGAAAGCCTGTCGGGCGGCCGCCAGCAATCCGTCGCGATTGCGCGCGCCATTTCCTTTGAACCCAAAGTCGTGATTTTCGACGAGCCGACCGCCAACCTCTCGGTGACCGCGACCAATCGCCTCTTGGAGACGATGCTCGAGCTGAAGCGGCACCGCGTCTCGCAGATCATCATCTCGCATCGCCTGAATGACATATTCGAGGTCGGCGATCGGGTGATGGTGCTGAAGCGCGGGCGCAATGTCGGCGAGCGTGCGATCGCTGACACGACGGAAAAGGAAGTGCTGGAGCTGATTGTCTCCGGCGTTCCAGAGACGGTCGGCGATGCGGCGTTGAGCGCCTAGCGCAAATTTGTATCTGGGCATCGCGCGCGACCTTCCGCCTCGTCCTGAGGGCCGCGCGAAGCGCGGCGTCTCGAAGGACGCTCCAGGAGGCGCGGGACCTGCGGCGCCAAATGGAGCATTCTTCGAGGCCGCCAAGGGCGGGCGCCTCAGAATGAGGGGTAAGCACACCCAAGCGCCGATCGGTCTGGAGGATCGCCGCCCCTAACCCCCGTAATTACTGTCAGTATTCTTCAGCTGCTTAAGCTTGACAGCACGGCGATGCGCTGGTCTGCTAGCCAGACCAGCAGCGCAGTTTGGACAAGCGGAGGCACGAGTTTGCGGGCGGCGCCAACCAGCATTTTCGCCCAAGTTCCGCTCCTGAGAGCAGAGATCGGCCGGCGCACCGTGCGCGAACGGATCAGCGACAAGCTTGCCTCGCTCATCGCGTCGGGCATCCTTCAGGTCGGCGAGGAACTGCCGAGCGAGCGAGAACTCGCTGCGCTCTTGTCGGTCAGTCGTGAGACCGTGCGCGGCGCAATCCAAACGCTGTCGGCGATCGGGGTTGTAGCGGTGAGCCACGGCTCACGGACCCGTGTCGTCAGCCGGAACATTGGCACGCTGAAGATCGGCGTCGCCAGCCCGAGCGCGATCAATGCCTATGAGCTCGATTCCGTGCATAAGTCGCGCCTGCTGATCGAGCGCGCCGTCGCCGCCGAGGCGGCCGTCCACATCGACGACACGACGCTTGCCCGCCTCGAACAGTCGCTCATGATCCAGAAGCAGACGATGCGCGATCCCGTCCACTTTCTGATCTGCGACCGGGAGTTTCATCTCACGATCTATCACAGCTGCGGCAACCCGCTGCTCGCGGACTTCGTCACCGATCTCTATACGTTCATGCTCGACCACCGCAGGACCGCTGTCTCTCAGGCCGGCGCGATCGAGAAGAGCTATCTCGATCATGTCGCGATCTTCAACGCTCTGAGCGCCCACGACCCGCAAGCGACGACCGACGCGATCGGGCGGCACATCGACCGAATCTACGCGACAACCGTCGAGATCCTCGCGGGCGAACCGAGGCCGAAGAAGACGGCTTGACTCTGACACCGCCGCATGAACAGAGCCGCAATCGTCAACGCCGGAAAGTCCGGCAAATTGGGAGGAAAGCAAATGAAACTGAGCCGTCGAGGTCTCATATCCGTCGTGTCGGCGCTCGCCGCGACAACGATGGGATTCGGCGTGCCCGCGCGCGCCGCCGACACGAAGGAAATTGTCTACCTGACGCCGGGACTGGATCTGCCGTTCTGGCGTTACCTCTCCAAGGGGATCGAGGCCGAAGCCAAGAAGGCCGGCTATTCCTATACGGCGCTCGATTCACACAACAGCGCCGAGACCCAGCTCAAGAATGCGCAGGACGCGATCGCGCGCGGCGTCGCCGGCATCGCGATTTCGCCCACTGACAGCTCGACAGCGCCAAGCGTTCTCGCGCTTGCCGCGCGCGCAAAGATTCCAGTCGTCGTCGCGGATATCGGCACCAACAGCGGCGAATATGTCTCGTTCGTCATCTCCGACAATTATCAAGGCGCGCACGGCGTTGGCGAGGCGCTGGCCGCGGCGCTCAAGGACAAGGGCTGGACCGACGGCTCCGTGGGCCTCATCACCATCTCGCAAGCGCGCAAGAACGGCCAGGCGCGCACGGCCGGCTTCCGCGACGCGATGAAGGCAGCCGGACTCACCAAGGAGGCTGGCCTGCAGCAGATGCAATCCTATACGGCCGACGAGACGTTCAAGTTCACTCAGGACATGCTGACCGCCAATCCGGACATGAAGGCCATGTTCATCCAGACCGACCAGCCGACTCTCGGCGCGCTGCGCGCCATCAAGGCGGGCCATCGCGACGGAACGCTACTTGTCGCCGCCTTCGACGGTATTCCGGAGTTCGTGGACCTTCTGAAGAAGGGCGAGATCGTCGCTTCCGGCATGCAGCAGCCCTATCTCATGGGGGTGAAATCGGGCGAAGCGTTAGCCGCGGCGCTGAAGGGCGAGACGCCTGAGAAGCAGATCCTGGTGCCGATCGTCGTCGCCACCAGCAAGAACATCGATGAGATCCTGCCGACCATCAAAGAGACCGTGTTCGCCAACGAGATACAGTAACCACAATAAGGGCCGGCGCGTGAGCGCCGGCTTCCGCACTGAGCCAAACCATGACAGACCCGGGCAGCCCGCTTCTGGAGGCGCGCGCGATCTCGAAGAGCTTCGCGCAGACGCGCGCGCTCGTCGGCGCCAATCTCACGTTGCGACCGGGCGTCACCCATGCGCTCCTGGGCGCCAATGGCGCGGGCAAGTCGACGCTCTCCCGCGTCATTTCCGGCCACGTCCGTCGCGACGGAGGGGAGATCCTCTATCGTGGCGAACCTAGGGACGTCCGTAGCCCGCGCGAGGCGCTGGATGCGGGCATCGCCATGGTCATGCAGGAGACCAGCCTCGCGCCGGACCTCTCGGTGCTCGAGAACATTTTCCTCCCCGATCTCGGCCGGCCCGGCAGGCTTTCGCGCCCGACGATGCGAAGGCGAGCAAGCGAAATTCTTGCCGATCTCGGTCAGGAGCACGCCGTCTCGCTCGACACGGAGGCGCGTGATCTTTCCGCCGCGCAGCGCCAGCTTGTCGAGATTGCGAAAGCGCTCGCGCTGAAAGCCAATCTGATCATTTTCGACGAACCAACGGCTTCCTTGAGCCCAAGCGAAGTCGAGCGCCTCTTCGACGTGATCGCGCGGCTCGAGGCTGCGCAATGCTCGATCGTATTCGTCTCGCACCGTCTGGAAGAGGTGTTCGCGATCTCCGACGAGATCACAGTGATGCGCGAAGGGCGCACGGTCGCGGCCTCGCGGCCGACGTCGAGCCTGAACCAGACCGAGCTCGTGCGCCTAATGGTTGGCCGCGATCTCGGCTCAATCTACGCGCCTTCCTCCGTTGCAATCGACAAGCGCGGCGAGCCCGTACTGTCCGTTCGCGCCCTTCGCGCGCCGCCGATGGTGCGCGACATATCCTTCGACTTGCATCGCGGCGAGATCTTAGGGCTCGGCGGGCTGGTTGGCGCCGGACGCTCTGAAACCGTAGAAACGCTCTTCGGCCTGCGCCCCCGCGCCGGAGGCGAAGTGCTTTACGACGGGCGGCCGTTCGCTCCGCGCGCTCCGTCCGACGCGATACGAGCGGGAATCGGCTTCGTCGCCGAGGATCGACGCCGCCAATCCATCGTTCCCGACCTTTCCGTGCGCGAGAATCTGCTTCTCGCCCATCTCGGCGCGCATCGCGGGTTCGGCCTCGGCTATGGCAAGCGGGAAAAGAAAATCGACGAACTGATGGCGCGTCTCGAATTACCCCACGGCCGACTGTCCGAGCCGAACCTCTTGAACTTCTCCGGCGGCATGCAGCAGAAGATCATCATCGCGCGATGGCTGCTGCTCGAGCCCAAGGTGCTGATCCTGGACGAACCGACCAAGGGCGTCGACATCGGCACGCGGGCCTCGATCTACGCCATCCTGCGCGACATCGCCGCGACCGGCGCCGCAATCCTCATCGTTTCCTCCGAATTCGAGGAACTGCTCGGGCTCGCCGATCGCGCGATCGTGGTCAGCGATGGCGCTTCGATCGCCGACGTACCCTCGGCTTATCTCGATGAAGAGAAGCTGACGCTGCTCGCCGCTCCGCGCGCCTCGATGGAGCGCTACCGGCGCCTTCTGCAAGAGCTCGCCAATCAGTGCGACGGCGCCGCGTTCTGGGCCATTCTCGACGACGAGCGGATATTCTGCCTCAATACCGCGACCGCAAATCCGAAGGCTGATCCCTCGCTCAGCGCGGGCGCCGCGCCGCGCTTCGAGGAGACGCCAATTTCGACGGCGTTAAAGGCGCGCTCCACGGACTTCGTTCTCGATCCGAAAAGCGGCTTGAAAAGTTTGGTTGTCGACGTCCGCAGCCATCGCGGCCATGAACTGGGATCGATCGGCGTCGTGATCCGGCCGGACAGCCCCGCCCCGCCGGCGGAGGCGATGCGTTCCCAGATTCAGGAACGTTTCCGCGCAACCCTATGACCCAGGAAACCACGAAACCAATCGGCGCCGTCGCCCCTGAGCCCACTTCCGGGAACCGCCCCGCGCGAGGCTTCAGCCTTCGTTCGGCCCCGCTAGAACTCAGGATGCTGGCGCTGGCGATCATCATCGCGGTCGCCTTGTCGCTTCTCTCGCCCTATTTCCTTAAGGCGAACAATCTTCTCAATCTGCTCGATCAATCCGTCGTCACCGGCATTCTGGCGATCGGCATGACGTTCGTCATCCTGACGGGCGGCATCGACCTTTCCGTGGGCTCCGTGGTCGGCCTCACCGGGGTCATCCTCGGCCTGGCGTTGCATCATTTCTCGATCCCCATCGCGATTGCGCTCGCAACGCTTGCGGGCGCGGGAATCGGACTCTTCTCAGGATTGTTGATCGCGTATTTCGACCTGGCCGCCTTTGTCATCACCCTCGGCGTGATGGCGATCGGACGGAGTCTGGCGTACATATTCTCGGGGCAGACGTCGATCAGCGACATTCCGCCGCAACTGAATGATCTCGTCTACACGACTGTGCTCGGGGTGCAGACGAACGTCTGGACTTTGCTTGTGCTTTATGCGCTCGCCTGGACCTACCTCACCTACACCAAGGGCGGGCGCACGATTTACGCGGTCGGCTCCAACCGCGAAGCGGCGCGCACCGCTGGCCTCAACGTGCTGTTCTACAGCGTCGTACCCTATGTCGTGTCCGGGGCGCTATCCGCGATTGCCGCGACACTCATGTCGTCCCAGATCCTGTCGATCGATCCGCTCGCCGGCACCGGGCTCGAACTGGACGCCATCGCCGCGGTGGTGATCGGCGGCGCGAGCCTCTATGGCGGCCGGGGCACGATCATTGGCACGCTGATCGGCGTGTTCATCATGGTGATGATCCGCAATGGCCTCAATCTGCTTGGCGTCTCGCCCTTCTGGCAAGGTTCCGCCATCGGCGCCATCATCATCGCGGCCGTTCTGGCGGAGCGGCTGTTGAGCCCGCGAACGCGACGCTAAAGTGAATTTGTATTCGGAGCGAACCGCTGGTCGTCATTGCGAGCCATAGGGCGTCGAGAGACGCCCGTCCTTCCGGACGGGCTACGGCGAGCAATCCAGGAGTCGCCGGGCGCTCGACGTCCCCTGGGTCGCCGCGTCGCTTCGCTCCTCGCGATGACGGTTCTGTCTGAACGTACGCTATAGCCTTATCGGAGCAAAAACATTGCCCAAGTTTGCCGCAAACCTGTCGATGATGTTCACCGAGCACGCGTTCCTCGACCGTTTCGACGCGGCGGCGGAAGCGGGCTTCGCCGCGGTCGAGTTTCTGTTTCCTTATGACCATGCCCCCGAGGCGATCGCCGAGCGGCTTGAGCGCAATCGCCTCACTCAGGCCTTGTTCAACCTGCCGCCGGGCCGCTGGGAGGATGGCGAGCGCGGTCTCGCGGCGCTGCCCGCACGGTTCGACGAATTCAAGTCCGGCCTCACCCGCGTGCTCGATTATGTCGCTGCGACCAAGGTTAGCCGTGTGCACATGATGGCCGGCAACGCCTCGCGTTCTGACGCGGAGGCTGAGGCGAGCTACCGGCGCGCGATTTCGTATGCAGCGCCGATCCTCGCCGAGCGCAACGTCGATCTCATTCTCGAGCCGATCAACACACGCAACATGCCCGCCTATTTCCTCAACGATTTCGCCTATACGAGCGCGCTCATCGGCAGCCTCGGCAGACCCAATGTGAAGCTTCAATTCGATGTGTATCATCGGCAAATCCTGCATGGGGACGTAACGATGTCGTTCCGCGCGTTGCAACCGATCGTCGGCCACATCCAGGTCGCCTCCGTCCCGTCGCGAAACGAGCCGGACGGCGAGGAGCTGAACTTCCCCTTCCTGTTCGCCGAGTTCGACCGGCTCGGCTACGACGGCTATATCGGCTGCGAATACAATCCCCGCGCCGCCACGCTCGAGGGGCTTGCCTGGTTCAAGCCCTACAGGAGGGTTTGACATGCCGCTTTTGTTGGGCGCCGTCGCCGACGACTATACCGGCGCCTCCGACCTCGCGAACACGCTCAATCGCAACGGCCTCTCCACCATTCAAACCATTGGCGTGCCTGCGCCCGGCCTGCAGGTCGACGATGCGGAAGCGATCGTGGTGGCGCTGAAGATCCGCTCGGTCGAGGCTAGCCAAGCGGTCGAGGCGGCCACAGCCGCTTATGATTGGCTCAGCGCGCGCGGCGCGCGGCATGTGATGTACAAGGTCTGCTCCACTTTCGACTCGACCGACGCCGGCAACATCGGTCCTGTCGCGGATGCCCTGGGCGCGAAGGCGCGCGGCGGTTGCGCGCTGGTGACGCCGGCCTTTCCAGAGACCGGCCGAACCGTCTATCTGGGCCACCTGTTCGTCGGCTTGACGCCCTTGAACGAGAGCCCGCTCAAGGATCATCCGCTCAATCCGATGCACGATTCCAATCTCGTGCGGGTGTTACAGCGGCAGTCGAAAGGGTCCGTCGGACTCATCGACCTCATGACTATCGCACAGGGCGGCGAGGCGGTCTCGCGTGCGCGCGCTGAGTTGACCGCACAAGGCTATGGGACGGCGATTGTCGACGCTGTGTTCGAGCGCGATCTCGAAGCCCTCGGCGACGCGGCTGCGGAGAGCGCCTTCTCTGTCGGCGCCTCGGGCCTCGGCCTGGGCCTTGCGCGCGCGCTCGCGCGCGGCCGGAACGCTACCTCGCACGCAAGCACGCTCGAAGCCGTCGGCGGACGCGCCGCGATCCTGGCGGGGTCGTGCTCCCGGGCGACGCTAGAACAGATCGCGGCGGTCGAGAGCGAAATTCCGGTGCTCCGGCTTTCCACGCAAAAGCTGATCGAGGATTCTGGTGAGATCGATCGCGCGCTTGGCTGGGCGAAAGAGCGCATAGAGGCAGGTCCGATTCTTATCGCCTCAAGCGAAGAGCCTGAGCAGGTCGCTGCTCTGCAAGCGCGCTACGGCCGAGACAAGTCCGGCCAGGCTATCGAACACGCGCTGGCGGAGATCACGTCCGGCCTCGTGGACTTAGGCGTGCGGCGGCTCGCCATCGCGGGAGGAGAGACGTCGGGCGCAGCCGTCGATCGGCTGGGCGTTTCGGCGTTTCGGCTTGGGCCGGAAATCGCGCCGGGCGTGCCGCTCATGCGAACGGTCGGGCGAAAGGGCGGCGAGCTGCAGATGGCGCTCAAATCAGGTAATTTCGGCGGCCGGGACTTTTTCAGCCGCGCTTTGTCCATGACTCGATAGAGGACGTGATCATGGGCGACGAGACGCGGGCGCGCGACGAGATCTGCGAGGTCGGACTCTCCCTCTTTTCCCGCGGGCTCACTTTCGGATCAACGGGCAACATCAGCGTCCGCCTTCCCGACGGCGGCTGGCTGATGACGCCGACCAACGCCTCGCTCGGCAAGCTCGATCCCGCGGACTTGTCCAGATTCGATCATGAGGGCCGCTTGCTCTCGGGCGGCAAGCCGACCAAGGAAGCGTTCCTACACTTTTGCATGTATGCAGAGCGACCGGACGCGCGCGCGGTGGTGCATCTTCATTCGACTCATTCGGTGGCGGTCAGCCTGCTCGCCGACGTCGACCCGCGCGACGCGCTGCCGCCGCTCACCGCCTATTTCGTGATGCGCGTCGGCCGGTTGCCGCTTGCGCCCTATTTTCCGCCAGGCGACGAAAGCCTGGCCAAGGCGGTTGGAGCGTTGGCCGGCGAGCACCACGCCGTGCTCCTCGCCAATCATGGGCCCGTCGTCGCCGGCACCTCGCTGGAAAACGCGCAATACGCGACCGAGGAGCTCGAGGAGACGGCCAAGCTGTTCCTGATGCTGCGCGGCCAGGCGATCCGGCCGTTGACGCCGGCCGAGGTGAGCGACTTGCGCGCGCGCTACAACCTGCGCTGACGGGCGTTGCGCCCACAACCTCGCCCTGAGGCGCCGTGAAGCGGCCTCGAAGGGCGCTCCAGTGAGCGGCGACCGCGTCTAACTTTTGTCGCTCGGCTGGACCATCCTTCGAGGCCCTTTGCCGTACGGCAAAGGGCGCCTCAGGATGAGGCCGTTGGATAAGATCATCCGAGTTTGAAGGCTAGCTTTGCGTCACCCGCTTTTCCGCGCGCAAACGTCGTGAGCCTGTACTAAGATCAGCGCGATATTCGAGGGACTCTACGATGGCTCTAATGGATGTGTTCTCGCGCGTCGTCGAAGGGATCGGCGAGGCGGCGATCATTTTGCGAGGGCAGGATGGCCGGAAGGTGACGCAGGCCTTCGGCGCCAATCCAACCATCCCCGCCGCCAAGGCGCAGGGCAACATTCCGACGCTCAAAATGCCGACCGCGAAGGGATGGAGCCGCGGACAAGCGCCGAACCCCGCCCCTGGTCTCAGGATCAACGCATTCGCGACTGATCTCAAGCACCCCCGATGGATCTGCGTGCTGCCGAATGGCGATGTGCTCGCAGCCGAGGCGCTCCTGACTCCGGAACCCGCAACCTCGCTTTTCGACTACGCCATGTTCAGCACGCTGAAGCGGGCGGCAGCCATGGGAGAGAGCCCGAACCGCATCACGCTCATGCGCGACGCCGATCACGACGGCGTCGCGGAAGTCCAAAACGTGTTCCTCGAGGGGCTCAGACAGCCGTTCGGAATGGCGCTCCTCGCCGACACGCTCTACGTCGGCAATACGGACGGCGTGGTTGCGTATCCCTACGCCACGGGGGCGAGCCGCATAGCCGAACCCGGTCGCAGGCTGACGACACACAATGGCGGCGGACACTGGACCCGCAGCCTGCTTCTGTCTCCCGACAAGACGAAGCTCTACATCGGCGTCGGCTCGCTGACCAACATTGCCGACAAGGGCATGGCGGTCGAGCAGGGCCGAGCCGCCATCCACGAACTCGATTTGGCGAGCGGCAAGAGCCGCATCTTTGCGTCCGGCCTGCGCAATCCTGTCGGGCTCGCCTGGGAGCCTCAGACCGGCGTGCTGTGGACGGTGGTCAACGAGCGCGACGGGCTGGGCGACGAGACGCCGCCCGACTATCTGACGTCCGTTCGCGAGGGGGGCTTCTATGGCTGGCCCTATTGCTACTGGGGCAAGACGGTTGACGACCGCGTGCCACAAGATGCGGCCTTGGTCGCGAGCGCAATTCAGCCGGACTATGCGCTTGGCGGACACACCGCGTCGCTGGGGCTCTGCTGGCTGCCCGCAGGCGTTCTCCCAGGCTTTCCCGAGGGCATGGTGATCGGGCAGCACGGCTCCTGGAACCGGAGCACGCTGAGCGGCTACAAGGTTATCTTCGTGCCGTTCGCGAACGGACGTCCCGTCGGGCCGTCGCGCGAGATTCTGAGCGGCTTTCTCGCGCCCGACGAGCGGTCCTCGTTCGGGCGACCCGTGGGCGTGGCGTTGGGACCGGACGGCTCGCTGCTGGTTGCCGATGATGTCGGCAATGCGATCTGGCGCGTGACGGGGGCGTGACGGCGCGTCGTCCGCTGAATTCGAAGTTTATGTGGGCGTCAACCAATTCGACGCACCACCGCCTCATGCCTCAAGGAGCGAGGCGAAGCCCCGCGTCTCGAAGGATGATCCAGGGGGCGGCGCCTCCTAACGCGTCCTTCGAGGCCGCTTCGCGGCGCCTAAGCGACTGTGTTGGCGGTCAAGCGGTTTCTGCGCACGGAAGCGTCGATTTCCGCATCAATCTCGGAGAGCTCCTTCTCGAGCGCTGCGATCAGGCGGGCGATGCTCTTGCGGATCCGCCTGACCGCGACGCGCTTCTCCCGATTGCGCTCGGCGACG
>Ga0209624_10000429_pt1 | contig 37092 bp, 27 predicted proteins | sample JacPinW_OM2H0_O1_FD_188565 | JGI IMG/M metagenome (GOLD analysis project Ga0209624, IMG submission 188565) | Forest soil microbial communities from Algoma, Ontario, Canada - Jack Pine, Ontario site 1_JW_OM2H0_O1 (SPAdes) (version 2) | ecosystem: Environmental > Terrestrial > Soil > Boreal...
CGGTCATGCCCCAGCCCTGCCGCACCTCGATGCCATAAAGTTCATCAAACTTCGCAATCAGCGCGAGCGGAACCGCAGAGCCGCCGGAGAGGACACGCCGCAGACTGGAAAACTTCAGGCCATGCTGTTCAACATACTGCAGCAATTGCAGCCACACGGTCGGCACACCGGCGCTCACCGTGACCTTTTCGTTCTCCATCATTTCGTAAAGGCCTGCGCCGTCCAGGCGCGGTCCGGGCAGCACCAGTTTGGCGCCGCCGATCAAGCATCCATAGGGTGCGCACCAGCCGTTGATGTGAAACATCGGCACCACGGGAAGCATTGAGTCTCTGGGTGACAGGCACAGCATCCCGGGCATGCAGATGGTCATGGCATTCAAAACAATGGCTCGATGCGAATACAGCGCGCCCTTCGGATTTCCCGTAGTGCCCGATGTGTAGCAGATGGCCGCGGCGGATCGTTCGTCGAACTGGGGCCACGGGAATTCCTCGCTTTGCGTCGCGATCAGTGTCTCGTAGCAATAGATGTTCGGAATCGCTTCGAGCACCGGCATGTTTTCTTCATCCGTCATGCATATCCACGCCCTGATGTTGGGGCAATCCTTGGCGATGCTCGTGATCAACGGCGCAAAACTCGTATCGAAAAAAAACACTTGGTCCTCAGCGTGATTCACGATGTAAATCAGCTGATCAAGGTGCAGGCGTGGATTGCAGGTATGAACGATCAAACCGCTGCCCGAGACGGCATAGTAGATCTCGACGTGGCGGTGGTTGTTCCAAGCCAGGGTTGCCACTGTCGATCCGGGAGGCAAGCCCAAATCGGCGAGCGCGTTGGCCAGCTTGCCGACTCGCAGCGCGCAGCCTAAGACCGTGTAGTGAAATACCGGGCCGTGCGTTTCGCGCGACACGATCTGCGTCTCGCCGTTCTGCGCCGCCGCGTGCTCGATGATCGAGGAAATCAGCAGCGGCCGATCCATCATGAGTCCTGGCTGGAGCATGATTTTTACTATTTGTGCGCGCCCGCGCTCTCCTGCGCGCGGTAAGCAATCCAACTCTGCTCGATCAAGTAGGCATGAACGTTGTCGGCATCCTTGTCGCTCAAAATATCGTTGAAGCGCTCCATTCCGGCGGGTGCAAGCGCACCGCGCATCAAAATATCTTTAAAGGCAACATGCAGCCCGTCGTTGAGCGTTCGAAGATCGGGCGTGGAGCTGGGGCCGAGTTGGTGGCAGCGTGTGCATTGCTCGATGAAGGTCACTTCGCCCGCATCGATTTGTGCCTGGGTGGCCTTTTGTTCGGGCGGCTTGGGGAAGGCCGGCTCGATGCGCGGCGGCGGAGTCGGTACCGCGCCTCCGCCGAGTTTGAACGCGATGATGCGATTGGTGTTTTGATACTTCAGGGCCGCGCTGCTCGGCGGGATTGGGCCCACCGTGATCGGCGTGCCGCCGTATCCCACCTGAACGGCGACGTACTGTTCGCCATTGACCGCGTAGGTCATGGGCGCCGCCATGATGTGGCTGCCGGTTTTCAGGACTTTCAATACCTTGCCGGTATCGGCAGCGTAAACCCATAACTCCCCGCTTCCCCTGCCTTGAAACACGAGGTTGCCCGCGGTCGACATCACGCCGCCGTCGTAGCCGCGTATGCCGGAAGAGGTTTCGTGTTCCCAAACCACCTTTTCAGCGACCGGGTCCCAGGCGCGAATCAGTTCTCGCACGGGTTTGACGTGGCGCATCGTCTTGATCGCCTGTTCATCGGGCACCGGACCGTATAGACGCGTGGCATCCTTTGAATCGTAAGTGTCATCGGGAATGATGCCCTGCGCCGTAAAAAATCCTTCGACATACTTCACCTTGCTGCCGTTATGCAGCAAGTCGACCCAGATCGTCGGGACATCGATGACCGGAATATAGGCCAAGTGCGTTTGCGGGCTATAGGACATCGGGTTCCAGGTATGGGCGCCGAACCAAGATGGATAAATGTTTTTTGCCGTCCCGTACCAATCCGCTTCCTTGGTGACGACAGGTCGTCCGGTCTTCATGTCGACATGCGTCGCCCAATTCATGAATGCATAGTTCTTGGCTGACAGCAATTTGCCCGTCTTGCGGTCCAACACGTAAAAGAAGGCGTTTTTCGACGCCTGCATGAGAACTGCGCGGGGCGCGCCATCGACCATGATGTCGGCCAGCACCATCTTTTGTACCGCGTCGTAGTCCCAACTGTCGTGCGGCGTTTCCTGGTAGTACCAAGCCATGCGCCCGGTTGTTGCATCGACGGCAATGATGCAGGTCGCGTAGAGGCTATCGAGTTTTTTAGGGCCGAGTTGTCGAAGATCGTATGGCGCTGCGTTCGCCGTGCCGAAATACAGAAGATTCAGTTTCGCATCGTAGGCAAATCCATCCCATACCGTCGCGCCGCCCTTGAACTCCGGTTTGCGGTGCGGATCCCAGGTCTTGTCCGCGGCAGCCAATTCCGGATTTTCATAGGGCTGGCCCACGGCCGGAGGAACGGTATAGAAGCGCCACTTGAGCGCACCGCTTTGAAGGTCGTACGCCGATATGTAGCCACGCACAGCGCCATGTCCCATGTCCGCGCCGCTGTTGCCGATGACGACCACGCTGCCGGCGATCTGCGGCGCGCCGGTGCTGGAATAGGGCAGCTTGCGATCGACGATGGTGTCGGCCTCCCAGATTTTTTTGCCCGTGGCCGCATCCAGCGCGTGCAGACGTCCATCCACGGAAGCGACGAATACTTTGCCGTTCCAAACGGCGACGCCGCGATTGACGAGGTCGCAGCAGGGATTTCGTCCCATGAAGAAATCGGCCTTCGGATCATAGCGCCACAGTTCTTTGCCGCTGGCGGCATCCACCGCGTAGACATAACCCCAGGTTCCCGATGTGTACATCACGCCATCGATGACCAGCGGTGTCGCTTCCTGACCTCGCTGCGGCTCGCCCAGATCGTAGCTCCAGGCAAGTCCCAACTGCTTGACATTGTTGGCGTCGATCGTCGTCAACGGCGAGTAATACGTGCCGTCTTTATCACGGCCGCCCGTAAACCAGTTCTGTGGCTCGAGGTCTGCTTGCTGCAGCCGCGCCGTGTCGACGCCGCCGGCGGCGGGGCCGGTTGCGCTAAGCGCCGGACCCGCGATCAATGCCAGTGCGGCGCCGCGGACCAATGTTCTATTTATTCGCAAGATGGATCTCCCTAAAGGCCCTAAAGCTTAACATCCGGTACGTAGGCTAACACCGACACCCGATGTAAGCAGCGGGCGATTGCCGTCCGCTGACCCCGTTCATAGCATCGCCGTTTCTGCCACCGATGAGGATAGCGTTATGCACCGACACTTTTGGAAACCAACATTACTCGCCCTATCCGTGTTTGCGATGAGCGGGTTGGCCCCGGCGCTTGTGAGCGCACAAGACCGGCCTGACGATCACCGTGCGATGCGCGCCGATGATCATCGAGACGATCATAAAGATGCGAAGGGCGACGATCGCCAAGCCGGTGACCCGGCTGAGAAATACCGTCATGATCACCCACACTCATCAGCTCGCTGTCACGACGGGTTTTTCACGTCCACAAAAGATCGGAATCGCGCGTGCACCAAGCACGGCGGCATCGACGTGTGGCTCGCGCTCTGATCCGGCGCTAAATCAACTGTGAACTCCCGGCCCGATGCGCAAGCATGGGGCCGGGTCGCATTGGCGCTCGGCACAATCGTGCCCGGAGCGACCCGGCCGCGAATAGGGTATCTTGTGCCGGCAAAGCCGACGTAAGAACAACGCGAATGGCCATCGGAACGTCATGCCAATGATGCTTAATATCGAGGATCTGCGCGAACTGGCGAAACGCCGGATTCCGCGCGCGATATTCGATTACGCCGATGGCGGTTCGTACGATGAACGCACTATTCGACGCAACGCCGCGGATCTCGACGCCATGACCTTTCGGCAGAGGGTGATGGTCGATGTGTCGAAAATATCCTTGGCCACGACCTTTCTCGGCTCGCCGGTATCCATGCCCTTAGGCATTGGTCCGACCGGTCTCGCCGGGCTGTTTCACGCGGATGGCGAAATTCTCGGCGCAAGAGCGGCTGCCGCCTGCGGTATTCCGTTCTGCCTCAGCACCATGTCGATCTGCTCGATCGAAGACGTTCGCGCGGCCACCCAGAAACCTTTCTGGTTCCAGCAATACCTGATGAAGGATCGGGGCTTCAATCAAGAGCTCATCGATCGCGCCGCGGCTGCACAGTGTTCGGCGCTGATGCTCACGCTCGATCTGCAGGTCATCGGCGAACGGCGCCGCGACCCGCGCAACGGACTGACCATTCCCCCGCGTTTGACGCTGCGAAATGCCTGGGATGTGGCGACGAAACCGACCTGGGCGCTGGGCGTGCTGTTCGGCAAACGGCGCACATTCGGCAATTTGGTGGGCCGCATCGGCGGGTCCAGCGGAATCAATACGCTGGCTGAGTGGACTGCGACCCAATTCGATGCGTCAGCCAACTGGCGCGATGTCGAATGGGTGCGAAGCCGCTGGCCCGGGAAACTCATTCTGAAAGGCGTGCTCGATGCTCAAGACGCGCGCCTCGGCGTTGCCGCCGGCGCCGATGCCATCGTCGTATCCAATCACGGCGGGCGCCAGCTTGACGGGGCTCCGTCCTCGATCTCGGTCCTGAGCGAAATTGTCGATGCGGTTGCAGGAAGCTGCGAGGTGATGTTCGACGGCGGTGTACGCTCCGGTCAAGACATCGCGAAGGCACTGGCGCTTGGCGCGCGCGGCGCGCTCATCGGCAAGTCCTTTCTTTATGCGCTGTCGGCGGCAGGGGAGGCGGGCGTCACGAAGGCAATCGAAATCATGCGCAACGAACTGCGCGTGACGTTGGCGCTGACCGGAACATCCACCATCGACGCCGTCGGGCCGCACATTTTGCGAACTTGACCTGCGATACCGCGCCCTTTAGATCATCGGCAGTCCGCGCGGCGCTTTTCCAAGCGGAAATGCCGCGTCAATCCTGGCAATTTCGGACTCGCTCAATTGCAGCGTACTTGCCCCGGCATTTTCGCTCACATGCGAAACATCGGACGCCTTTGGAATCACAAAGGTCTCGGGGTGTCGCAGCAGAAAACGCAATGCCACCTGCCGCGGAGTCGCCTTATGCGCATCGGCAATCTCGCGCAGCACGCCGCTCTGTTTTGATCCACCGTCGAAAAGCCGCGGCGATTGGCCGAAGGGCGTATAGGCGACCACGGCACTGCCGTGCTTGCGGCACCAGGGAAGTACGGCATGTTCGATCGCGCGCTCTTGCAAGTGATACAGCACCTGATTACAGGCCGGGTGGCCCTTGCCGGCGATGGCAGCCGCCTCGTCAAGATCCTCGACATCGAAATTGCTGACACCCCAGGACAATATTTTGCCTTGCCGCACGAGAGTTTCGAATGCGGCAATGGTTTCCTCCAGAGGAAAGCTCCCGCGCCAATGAAGCAGGTAGCAATCCAGCCGGTCGGTGCGCAGGCGCGCCAATGATTTTTCGCAGGCGGCCATCGTGCCGTGTTTCGAGGCGTTGCCCGGCAGCACTTTGGAAACCAAAAAAACCTCGTCGCGCCTGCCTTCGATCGCTTGGCCGACAATTCGTTCCGACGTACCTGACCCGTACATTTCCGCGGTGTCAATGTGCGTCAGGCCGAGATCGAGTCCGCGTCGCAGCGCCGTGATGGCGCCGGCGGCGGCCGATCCCTCCATTTTCCATGTGCCTTGCCCGACGCAGGCGACATGTCGCCGCGTCGCGCCGAATGAGCGGGTGGTGCTTTCAATGGCCATTTCGCTTTTGGAGTATTACAAGAAACAAGCGCACAATCACGTCAATACAAGGAGGTCCAATCGTGCCGACGCCAACCGCGCCAATCGCGCCAGACCGGCAATCCGGCCTTGAATGGGATTTCATGCGCCAGGGATATGCGAAGGGCGCCGTCTCTTTAGCCGCCTTTGCAGCGCTATACCTGATCGCGGTGTGGATGGGCTTGGTGCTGCATGAGAGCGCCGAGGCACTGACGATTATCTGGCCGGCTGCCGGTCTTTTGTTCATGGCGCTGTGGCTGGCGCCGCGCCGCCTCTGGGTCTGGATCCTGGCCATACAACTGCTCGTCGAAGTGTTCGCCGACGCCGCGACGTCCGACCATTTCACTCTGCGAGGCTACCTGCCCTTCGCGCTTGCCAACTCGATCGACGGCATGGCCGGCGCCTTCGTTGCCTCACGACTCATTTCGACGCCAAGAGTGCCGCGGCTGCGAAACGTGCTGCTGTTCATCATCTCGGTCGCGATCGGTTCGGCGGCCAGTGCGATCTTCGGGGCCTTCGCCACGACTCACGAGCTCGGTGGACCTGCGTACCTGCGTGAATTGCAGCTGTGGTGGGCGGGCAATTGGCTGGGATCACTGTGCATTGCGCCGATCGTGATGGGCTGGGCGGTACGCTTGCACGCTCGGCAACATTCCGCGCCGGCCGGGCACGCGGTTGAAATGATGCTCATCGGCTTCGGGATGCTGGCCATGACGAGCTGGGTGTTCTCGGCGCCGCCGGGTGGTGTCACCACCATCCTGGATATGCCGTTCGTCATATTGGCATTCGTGGTCATCGCGGCATTTCGCATGCCGGCGCGATGGTCAACTATCTTCGCTGCCGCAACCGCCATTTTGGTGTCCTACTTCGCGAGCCGCGGCCTCGGACCCTTCGCGGGCGATTCGGATCCTTTCGTGCGGGTCGGCGCCGTCCAGCTGTATCTTGCGACTCTCGTCGTGATTAATTTTCTCCTCACCGTCGTGCTGCTCGAGAAGCGCAATGCGTTTCAGCTGTTGCACACCAGCGATGAGCGGTATCGCAACTTCATCGAACACAGTTCCGAGGCCGTGTGGCGCGTTGAATTGTCGGAGCCCATGGATCCGCATCTGCCGGTGGGCGATCAAATCGCCTGGCTGCAGACGCACGCCTACGTTGCCGAGACCAACTTAAGTTACCTGCGCTTGAATCGGCAGATGGGCATTTCAGACCTCGATGCGCATCAGTGGCGCAGCGATGCGCCCTGGATGCAGACCTTCATTGATCATTTGGGCGCAGCGTCGCATCAGGGCTATTCAATGGACGGACTGCAATTCACGATAGCGGCGCGGTCGCAGCAGCTCACCTATATCAGCGGATTTCGCGGTGTCATCGAACAGGACAGGCTGGTGCGGGTGTGGGGCGTTGCACGCGATGTGACGGAGCTGGTCGAACTCAACGAGCGTCTGCGCCAAAAGCAGGAGCGATTGAAACTCTATGCGCGCGAATTGGTGGGTGCCGAAGAGCGGGCGCGGCGGGCAACCGCCGTCGACCTGCACGACGGCATCGGCCAGCAGCTGGTCGGACTGTCGATGACCCTCGATGCCCTCGTGGCGCGTTCGCCGCCCGACATTCGCCTGCTTCTCGGCGAGGCGACCAAGACTGTGCGCGAGGTGCAGGCCATTGCGCAAAAAGTCATAGCCGACTTGAGTCCTCCGGGCCTGTATGAACTGGGTTTGGAGCCGGCGCTGAAGTGGCTCAGCGTCTACATGCGAAGCAAGGACAATCTGCAGGTTGAACTACATGTCACCGCGGATGAGTCAGGCATCGATATCGATCTGCGGGTACTCGTGTTCAAGGTCATCAGGGAACTGCTGCGCAACGTCGTCAGGCATTCGGGCGTACAAGCGGCCACGGTCACGATAACGCGCGACCGCGACGAATTGCGCGCCGTTGTGGAAGATCGCGGCGTCGGATTCGAATGGCAACTGAGTTTGTTCGAACCGCGGGCGCACGGATTCGGCCTGTGGAGCGTCGCCGATCGCGTGCGGGACGCCGCCGGTGAAATGACCGTCGATACCGGCCCCGGCCGCGGATGCCGCGTGACGGTGACCTTCCCGCTGGGCGCTGCCAAACTGCGGGCTCAGCCAACCGAGCAGGGCAGTGAGAGCAAGGTTCCCGGGCGCGCCCGATCCGCCTGATATAAGGTCAAGTCTTTGCCAGGTGCCGCGACATTCGCAGCGCCGCTTCGCGGCCCTGGTAGTAGCCTTGCACGATCCCTAATTGATCGAAGCCCAGGCGCGCGTAGAAAATTCGCGCCGCCTCGTTGTGGGTCCGCAATTCCAGATTGATGCGAAACACACCGGCTTCGAGCGCGGTCCCGGTCAGCCACTCCATGAGCTGGGACCCGATACCCTGACGCCGATGTTCCGGCGCCACCGCCAGCAGATTTAAATGCGCGACGTCGTCGCCGAAATGCATGATCGCGAATGCCGCAATCCGTTGCTCGCGGCGCGCGACAACGACGGAAGATTCGGGCCCCGAAATAAAATGCTGCACGCGTGCCGGCGTCCACGACCAGGTCAATCCCTGTTCGATGAGGTCGCGGGACATCTCGGCAATTTCGCGGGCATCGCTCACTCGCGCCAAACCAATAGAGGCGAGTTCTGACACGCTCAATGCACCTCGGATTTGACGGGTGAAGCGGGTCGATGCGGCAAGCCGCCCGGCGTCATCGGCAAAAGTTTCAAGAGTTCCTGAATACCGCGCTCCAATTGGGGGTCGTGTCCCTTCGATACGGCGAGCGGATCCTGTTCGACCACGATGTCCGGATCGACGCCGTGTCCTTCAATAATCCAACTGCCGTTTTCATCCGCTGTACCGAACTCTGGCACAAATACCTTGCCGCCGTCGAGTAAAGTTCCATGGTCGGTAATCCCCACCACGCCGCCCCAGGTGCGCTTGCCGATCAGCCGGCCGATTTTCCATTGCCGAAATTGATACGAGAAGATATCGCCGTCCGACGAGGTGCCTTCGTTGATCAGCGCAACTTTGGGGCCAGGCTGCACCACGCTGGGATAGGTGCCGGTGGCCTCCTGATTGCGCACGAAGCGGGTCTCATGCAAAGCGCCGGCCAGGCGTTCGATCAGCATTTCCGAGACATTGCCGCCGCCGTTGTCGCGTACGTCGACGACCAGGCCCTCCTTGCGGACCTGCGGATACCACCACTTGATGAACTCGCGAATGCCTGCCTCACCCATGTCAGGCAGATGAATGTAGCCCAAACGGCCGTGACTCAAAGTGTCGACGCGCGCCCGGTTCTGCGTGACCCAGTCGAGATAGAGAAGACCGGTCTCCGTGTGCAGCGGCTGGTAACGAATGGTGCGCGCCGCCGCGCCGTCGGCAGTCGCCGCCACGCGCCATTCCACCGGCTGGTTCGCCGGCGCCTGCAACAATTCATAGGGATCCGTTCCACTCTTGAGTTCCCGGCCATTGATCGACAAAACGTAGTCGCCGACATGCACATCGACACCCACCTCCGTGAGCGGCGAGCGGTAGAGTTCCTCCTCATTCTCGCCGGCGAGTATTTTGGCGATTCGATAGCGGCCGGATTTCGCATCGAGTTCGAAGCGCGCGCCCGGCAATGCCACGAACGGCCTCTTCGGCAATCCCAAGTCGCCCCCCTCGATGTAGGCATGCTGCACCGTCAGCTCGGCGATCATCTCGCTGATCACGTAGTTAAGATCGGCACGGTGGCCGACATGGTCGAGCAGCGGTTGGTATTTGGCGCGAAGTTTTTCCCAGTCGTAGCCGTGCATGTTCTCGACGTAGAAAAAATCCCGATAACGGCGCCAGACCTCGGCGAAAATCTCGCGCCACTCAGCGGCAGGAATCCGGTAGGTCAGCAGACCCGCAAGCGATACGGCCTTGGCATCGTCGCTCTTGCCGACTTCGAAATACTTGAATTCCTTGGAGGACATTTCTGCGAGCACATGTTTGCCGTCCGAGGTTGCGGACCAATTGGCGACATCTTCCGCCACGGGTTTTGCCTCGCGCTCCTTGATGGAGTAGCTCATGACGGTCGGTTTGCTGCCCGGTTCGCGCCCGTAGTAGAACGCGCCGCTGCGCAGGTACAACAGATTCTCATCGCCGACGCGCAAATTGCTGATGTTGTCCGCCTCGAGGGGAACTCGAACGGTGCGATGTTCGATGCTGTCGAACTCGATCTTCACGTCGGGCTTCGGCTTCGCTTTGCTTTTGTCGGCCTTCTTGTCCTTGGGTTTGTCCTTCTCCGCATCGCCGTCTTTGTTCTCACCCGGTTCGTCGTCGCGAATGCCGAACGGATTTTTGACGTCCTTGCGCAGCGTCACCGCAAAGATTCCGGTCTGTCGATCCGTGGCGAAATTGAATTCGATGGTGCTGATGATCGGCTGGTACTCGCGTTGACTCAAAAAGTAGAGCAATTCGCCGTTCGGCGACCAAGCGGGCGATTGCGCGGCGAAGGATTGCGGCGTGATCCGGTGCGATTGCCCATCCGCCACGGACCAGACGAAGACACTCGAAAAGTTATTCGGTTCATTGAGGGAATAGGCGAGGAAGCGGCCTTCGGGCGACCAGCGATAATCGGGCGCAAGACCGATGGGATCTTGAGCCACGACGATGCGCCTTTTACCGGCGATGTCGACGACGTTCAGGCGGTTGCTGTTGTCAGCGAATGCAATCCGCTTGTCATCGCCTGACCAAACCGGCGCCGAATAGCGTCCCGTGGAGTTGGCGGTCAACGCGACGGCGGGACTGTTGCCGTCCTGCGCCTGCACATAAAGCTCCTCTTCTCCGCTTCGATCCGAGACGTATGCCAATCGCATGCCGTCATTTGACCAGGCGGCCTCGCGGTCATGCGCATTCGACGATTGGGTGAGATTGCGCGACACCCCGTGTTCCACCGGGACCGTGAACACATCGCCGCGCGCCACGATGCCGACGCGCTCGCCGCCGGGGCTTAAACTGAATCCCTCGATATTATCCGCAGCGTTGACCGCTTGCGGCAGCGTCGTCGTGCTGTCTGCCGGCACGTTGATCGACAGGCCGCGATCCTGGTTGCTGCGGCTGTCGTAAATATGCAATTCGCCGTTTGATTCATAGACTATTTGGCCATCCGCATCCGCGCTCGGCCAACGCACATCCCAATCCGTGTAGTGCGTGAGTTGCCGGGTTTGCCGCGTTCCAATGTCGTAGCGATAGAGGTTGAACGTGCCGGTCCGATCGGAATTGAAATAAATCGCATCACCTATCCACATCGGATCGCGATCGGTCCGCAAATCATGGCTGATTGGCTGAAGCGAGGGATTCGCCAGGTCAAAAATGTACAGAGCGTTGGCGAGGCCGCCGGCGTAACGCTTTTCGCTGCGAAAATCGCGCCACAGGGGTGAGTAGACAATTTTGCTGCCGTCCGGAGAAAAATTGCCGGCACCCGACTTCGGCATGGGCAGCGCAACCGCGGCACCGCCGTTCATCGAAACCGTATACAGCTTCGCATCCGTCAAAATGTAGCCATCGCGGGCCGATCTGAAGAGAACGGATTTGCCGTCCGGCGTCCACCCGTACACTTGATTGTCGTAGCCCCAGCGCTCCGCCAGCGGGCCGGGGGCCGGATAAAACGTGAGTTGCTTGGGCGTTCCGCCCAAGGAGGGCATGACATAGACCTGTTCATCGCCGCCATACTGTCCGGTGAAGGCGATGTAGCGGCCGTCGGGCGAGAATTTCGCGAACAACTCCAATCCGGAGTGCGAGGTAAGCCGTGTCGCGGTGCCTCCTTGCGTGCCGACAGTCCACAGGTCTCCCGCGTAGCTGAAGACGATGCGGTCATGCAGCACGTTGGGAAATCGCAGCAATTTAGTACCCGGTACGCTTCCCGGGTTACCCACCTGTGCCGATGCGGACGAGAACAGGAAGATTGCCGCGGCCAGCGCGGCGCAAGTATTAAAGCGCATTCAACGCCTGGATCTCGTTAGCGGCTTCGATATCGATCGGTCGCCAGAACGAGTTCATGAGCATTGCCCGGCTCGAACGCCGAGTGTCCGGCGTCCTGCACCATTCGGAAATCCGCCTCCGGCCACGCGCGGTGTAAATCCCACGCGCTGGTCGCAGGACACACGACGTCGTAGCGGCCCTGCACGATGGTTGTCGGTATATGCCGAATGCGCGGTACATCGTCGATCAATTGGCTCTCGCTGCGCAGGAAACCGCGATTCACGAAGTAGTGGCATTCGATGCGCGCGACCGACACGGCGAACTGATCTTCGCCCCATTTCTTGATGTTATCGACGTTGCTGTGCAGAAAGCTGCAAGCGGCCTCCCACATTGACCATGCGCGCGCCGCGGCCAACGCCGCACGCTGATCGGTGCCGGTGAGGCGCTTGTGATAAGCGCTCAAGTAATCGTCCCGTTCGTCCAGGGGGATCGCGTCGCGATAGGTTTCCCAGAAATCGGGAAATATATCTGAGGCGCCGTGCTGATAGAACCAGCGTATTTCGGCATAGCGCAGCAGGAAAATTCCGCGCAGTACTATTTCAGTCACGCGCTCCGGGTGAGCCTCGGCATACGCCAGTGCCAGCGTGCTGCCCCAGGATCCACCGAACACCAGCCAGCGCTCGATGTTCAAGTGTTTGCGCAACCGCTCGATGTCCGCGACCAGGTGCCAGGTCGTATTCTCAATCAGGCTGGCGCTCGGGCGGCTGCGTCCGCAGCCGCGCTGGTCGAATACGACGATCCGGTAATGCCGCGGGTCGAAGAATTGCCGCGCGCGTCTGTCGGAGCCTGCACCGGGTCCGCCATGCAAGAACACGGCAGGTTTGCCCGCGGGATTGCCGCTTTCTTCGTAATAAATTTCATGAATATCCGAGACGCGCAGGTGGCCGTGTCGATATGGCTCGAGCGCGGGATACAACTCGCGTCGCGGTACGCTGCGGGGACTCGGGCGGGATATTTCGCGAGCCTTGAGCCCGCGCGTGGATTTTGCCGCGCTGACCGAGGGTTTTTTGACCGAGCGCCGTGAGACGGTGCGTGATTTGGCTTGTGCGGCCTTCTTCTTCATCGCTGGTCCTCTTTTAGTCGCATTCATACTCGTGCCACCATGGGCCCAAGGGGCCGCCCGCCCAAAAGATGCACGTGTAGGTGGTACACCTCCTGTCCGCCATGCGCATTGCAATTGATAATCAGACGGTAGCCGCTTTCGGCGATCCCCTGCTGTCGTGCGAGATCGCGCGCCACGATGAACATGTGGCCAATCAGCGATTCATCCTCGTCGGCAATATCATTGGCTGTGGGAATGGGTTTATTCGGGACGATTAGTATATGCACCGGAGCCGCAGGGCGGATATCCAAAAAGGCGATCACGCGCGGGTCGCGGTAGAGCACGGTCGCCGGCAGGTCTCCGGCGATGATTTTCTCAAAAAGCGTAGGCATTTCATACGCCTCCGATGGTTCAGGGTTGTTAAGACTATCAGATGGGATTTGTGACCCCGTAATAGTAATGGGAACGATTCTCATGTAGAATCGCGTTCATGTTGGTTTCCAAAGATATCCCACTGATGGAACTGGCCCCAGGGGCCTCGGCGCGGGTGGTTTCCGTGTCGGGGGCCGATTCTAAGGGACCCGCCGATGTGGGGCATCGCTTGGCCGAGCTGGGCTTCCTGCCGGGCGAGGCGGTACGCATCGTAGCCCGGGGGCTGTTGGCGCGAGCGCCCATCGCCGTGCGCATCGGAACAGGCACCTTTGCGCTGCGACTTTTCGAGGCCGCCTGTATCCGCGTATGTCCGGAGCAGCCGCAGCTCCCGTAAATTTCTATGGACGCCGCGACAAGCGCTCCGAGCCCTCTGATCGCGTTGGTGGGCAATCCCAACTGCGGTAAGACAGCGCTTTTCAATATTCTGACCGGCAGCCGCCAAAAGGTTGCCAATTACGCCGGCGTAACCGTCGAACGCAAAGAAGGTTCGCTGCTCACTCCATCCGGCCTGCGTATACGAATTCTGGATTTACCCGGCGCATACAGCCTGGACCCGCTGACTCCCGACGAACAAGTGACGGCCGACGTGCTCTTGGGCAGACGCAGCGGCGAAACCGCGCCGGATTTCGTGGTCTGCGTCACCGACGCGACGAATCTTCGCCAAAACTTAAGATTGGTTTTGAGTCTGAAGCGGTTGGGTTTGCCCATGGTGGTGGCGCTCAACATGACAGACATTGCGCGCCGCAAGGGCATTGTCATCGACGCCGAGCGCTTAGGCGTGGAGTTGGGCGTGCCGGTGGTTGAAACGGTCGGCGTCAAGACCGCCGGTGTGCGCGCGTTGATCAAAGTGCTCGATGCGACGGCCATGCCCGAACGCAGGACGCGCAACGCTGTCTGGCAACCGTTGACGAGATCTGCGATCGAGCACGATCAAGCCGAAGTACGCAGGATTCTGGGAGTGGTGGGCGGTGATCGGCTCGATGGCGTGACCTTCAGTGATCGCCTCGATGCCTTGGTGCTGCACCCGGTGTTGGGGCCCGTGATTCTGGCCGTGATTCTGTTCCTGGTGTTCCAGGCGGTGTTTGCCTGGGCGCAAGCGCCGATGGACGAAATCAAACTGGGCGTCGCGGCCTTCGGCAATTGGCTGGGAGCGGCGCTGCCGACCAGCCTGCTGAAGGACTTGGCGATCAACGGCATCCTCGCCGGCGTCGGCAGCGTGCTGGTGTTTTTGCCGCAGATCATCATCCTGTTCTTCTTCATCCTGATTCTCGAAGACTCAGGATATCTGCCGCGCGCCGCATTCCTGCTCGATCGGGTGATGGGCAGTGTCGGACTGTCGGGGCGGGCCTTCATCCCCTTGCTGTCGAGCTTTGCGTGTGCCATCCCCGGGATCATGGCGACTCGCACCATTCAAAATCCGCGCGATCGACTGACCACGATTATGATTGCGCCGCTGATGACCTGCTCGGCGCGCTTACCCGTCTACGCGCTGATCATCGCTGCCTTCATTCCGCGCCGCAGCGTGTGGGGCGGACTGGAATTGCAGGGCGTGGTGCTGTTCGCGCTGTATATCGCCGGCATCGTGAGCGCGATGGCGGTGGCGTTCGTGCTCAAGCGCCGCGGCAAGGGCGGCGGATTTCAGGCCCTCATGCTCGAGCTGCCGGCATATCACTGGCCGAATTTGCGCAATCTAGGCATCGGGCTGTGGCAGCGCGTGGAGATCTTCATGAGCCGCGTCGGCACCATCATTCTGGCGCTGATGGTGATCCTCTGGGCCTTGAGCTCATTTCCGGCGCCGCCGCCGGGCGCGACGGGGCCGGCCATTCAGTACAGTATTGCCGGGCATTTGGGCGCGTGGCTCGCCGTGCTATTCAAGCCCATCGGCTTCAATTGGCAGATTTCCATTGCCTTGGTGCCGGGTCTTGCGGCGCGAGAGGTTGCGGTGGGGGCATTGGGAACGGTTTATGCGCTGTCCGCGACGGGCAACGACATCAGCAGCGCCTTGACGCCGCTGATCACGCAGTCGTGGAGCTTGCCGACGGCGCTCTCGCTGCTGGCCTGGTACGTATTCGCTCCGCAGTGCCTCTCCACGCTGGCGACGGTCAAGCGCGAGACCAATTCCTGGCGCTACCCGATTATCATGGCGGCGTATTTATTCGCGATGGCTTACGTCGGATCATGGATCACGTTTCGTGTAGCGACGGCGCTGAGCTGATCATGAAATCATGAACGCAGTACTCGATAATTTTCTGGTGGGCGTGCTGCTGCTCGCGAGCGTGAGCTATGCCGTGTACAAGCTCGGGCCGCGGACACTGAAGCGACGCATTCTGCAGACCTTGGGCCGCGCGATGGCTGCCGCCCCGGTTTTTTTAAAGCTCGGCCGAGCCGCGCAAAAGCTTGACGCCGCGTCCGCCGCCGGCAAGGCGCTGGGTGCGTGCGGCGGTTGTGACAACTGCGGCACCGAGTCTTCCTCCGAGCCGCAGTCGTCGGCCGCCGAAATCAAAGTACCAGTCGAGAAAATCGGCCGGCGCGCGTAGCCGACTACACTACTTGGGCGCCAACGCACCCTTCAGAATCACGGCCCCGCTGACCGTCTTCGGATCGACCGTAATCTCCTTGAGCTTGGCGGCCACATCTGCGGGCACGTCTTTCTGGCTACGGCCCCCGAGGTACTGCGCGAAGAAATCCTCTGATGCCGTTATGTACGCCAAGGTGTTGATGGGCCGCGCAAAACCATGACCTTCATCCGGCGCCACAATGTATTTGACCGGCTTGCCGTTGTCGCGCACCGCCGCGACGATCTGATCGCTCTCGCGGACATTGACACGCGGATCGTTTTTGCCCTGTACCACCAACAGGGGGGTGACGATCGCCTTGGCTTGGGTCAGGGGCGACTCTGCGATCAACAATGACTTGCCTTGCGCGGTCGTAGGATCGCCCATGCGGGTGTACATCTGCTTGCGTCCCGCTTCCCAATAGGGCGGTATCGCGTCCAGCAAGGTGATCAAATTGGAGGGCGCCACGTAGGCAACCGCCGCGGCGTAAACAGTCGGCGTAAACGCCACACCGGCCAGCGTGGCATAGCCGCCATAGGAGCCGCCCGAGATGCCGACGCGTTTCGCATCGACGATCCCGGCCGCGACCAGCGACTTCACGCCCCACGTAATGTCGTCCTGCATTTTTCGGCCCCACTCGCCATTGCCGGCGTTCAGGAATTTCTTGCCGTAACCGGTGGAGGCGCGGAAGTTGGGCTGCAATACGGCATAGCCGCGATTGGCGAGAAACTGGGCGTTCGTGTCGTAGCCGAACGAGTCGCGGGCCCAGGGTCCGCCATGCGGATACACCACGAGCGGCAGATTCTTTGCCGGCAGCCCTTTCGGCAGCGTCAGATAGGCTGGGATATCCAGGCCGTCGGAAGACTTGTAGTGGTACGGTTTGCGCTGCGCCAGCGCGTCGCGGGGAATCTCCTCGCGCACGTGATACTGCAACGCCAGGGTCTTCGCCTGGCGGTTCCAGACATAAACAATGCCCGGCTCGGTATCGCTATGCGCGGTGACGATCCAAATATTCTCGTCATTCGATCTCGCGCCGAAGCTGACTTCGAGTCCCGGGAGCTTCGATTGCAGCCAGTGGAAGTCATTTTCGAAGGGATGGTCTTTGAAGTAGCGCCGGAACGCGTCGTCTTCGTATTCGGTAAAGAGAATGCGATGGTCGACTTGCGAGATCTCGACGTTGTACAGATCGACGCGCTTGTCCGGATCTCCTTCGACCTTGGTCGTGGAGCCCGTGGCCACGTCCATCATGTCCAACTCGGTCAGGTCCAAAGCGCCTTTGTTGGTGGCGAGATGGACGTTTTTGCCGCTTGCGTCAAAATCGAACGCGCCGCAGTTTTCCAGCACGCTGCAGCTGTAGATTTGCTTGAAGCCGTCTGCATCGACGCGCAACGTCTCGGTGTCGCCGGCCTTGGTCGTGCGCACCGCGAGCCGCAGCGTTCCCAAGTCATCGAATTGCCACACGGCGATCTCTTCCGTGTTCTTGCGCAGCAGTTTTTTCTCGCCGGTCGAGATGCTGAGTTCATAGAGGTCGTGCCACTTCGGATCGCGGTCATTCAGTCCGATGTACAGAATGTCCGGCTTCGCCTTCGGTACCGAGAAAATCTGAGTTCGCACGCCCTTTAAGTTGGTGAGCGCGCGTGTCGGCGGGACGCCGGTTTTCGCATCCGCCGGCAACTTCGGATCGATTGCGTAGACATTGAAATTCTCATCACCGCCGGAATCCTGGACGTACAAAATATACTTCGAATCGTGGCTCCAGAAATAACTTCGGATGGGCCGGGTTGCCTCGGCGCTCACGGGGTGCGCGGCGCTGAAGGGCTCGTCCGCTCCCTTGACCCAAATATTGCGGGTGCCTTTGTAGGGTTTTAAGAACGAAAGATAATGGCCATCGGGCGACACTTGCGCACCGGCGATCGCCACCTCGCCGTAGAACAGATTCCGATCGATGAGGGGCGGCTGATCAGCGAGCGCCGCCAAGGGTGATGCGAGAGCGGCCAGCACAGTGAAGGCCAATACGATGTGTTTCAATTTATTATCCCGTTGCAGTGTAGGTGTTCCCCCGAGTGCGCCATAATGCCAGACAGTGCATCGGAAACCGAGTTTCAAGAACCTCTCTGATATATAAATGCCAATTCCCAACCTTTTGCGCGATCGCCTTCGATTACCCGTCATCGGCGCGCCCATGTTCATCGTTTCGACTCCACGCTTGGTACTCGCACAGTGCAAAGCCGGCATCGTGGGTGCCTTCCCGGCACTGAATGCGCGGCCGGCCTCTCAGCTCGATGAGTGGCTCGCCCAAATCACGGAGGAACTGGCTGCATTTCAGCGAGCCAATCCACAAGCAAAGGTCGCGCCCTACGCTGTCAACCAGATCGTGCACGGCAGCAACAATCGCTTGGAAGAGGACGTTGCGCTGTGTGTGAAACACAAAGTCCCCATCATCATCACGAGTCTGCGGCCGCCCTCTGAAGTGGTTGCTGCCGTGCATGGCTACGGCGGCATCGTGTTCCATGACGTCATCAATTTGCGCCACGCCGAAAAGGCGGCCGCTCAGGGCGTGGACGGCATCATTGCGGTGTGTGCGGGAGCGGGCGGGCACGCAGGCGTGTTGAGCCCCTTCGCCTTGGTGAAACAGATTCGCGAGGTGTATCCGGGCACCATCATTCTGTCGGGTGCCATGAGCAGCGGCGCCGACGTATTGGCCGCGCGCGCCCTGGGGGCGGATCTTGCCTACCTCGGTACGCGTTTCATCGCGACGGATGAGGGCAATGCGCCGCCTGAGTACAAACAAATGCTCATCGAGAGCGGCGCCGAGGATATCGTCTACACATCGTTGTTCAGCGGCGTCAACGGCAATTACCTGCGCGGCAGTGTCGCGCACGCGGGTCTCGACCCCGAGCACCTGCCCGAGGCGGACAAGACAAAAATGAATTTCGGCACCGGCGGCAATACGGCGGCGAAGGCGTGGCGGGACATATGGAGCGCCGGCCAGAGCGTCAGCGGCATCCACGATATCGAAGCGGTGGATGCACTCGTCGCACGGATGGAACGCGAATATGCAGCGGCGCGCGAGAGCTTTAGCTATTAGGGTGCGCGCTGAACAATTGGCGGCCGCGCTGGCGCGGGGTTTGGCCGGGATCTACTTGGTTTCCGGCGATGAGCCTCTTCTTGTCGGTGAAGCCGCGGATGCGATTCGTGCCGCTGCGCGCGCGGCGGGGTATGCAGACCGCCGGGTATTCTTCATCGACCGCAGTTTTAGCTGGGATGAGCTGCGTCTTGCCACCCAATCCCTGTCGCTGTTCGCGGAACGGCGACTGTTCGAGTTGCGCATGCCCAGCGGCAAACCCGACAAGGGCGCCGCGCTGCTTGCTGAACTTGCGGCTCAATCGGCCGCCGACCTGACTTACCTGGTTGTTACCGACAAGCTCGATCGAAAAGCCGGCGAAGCTCCCTGGGTACAGGCGATCGAGAAGCACGGCGCCTGGGTGCCGATCCTGCCGGTCGATACGGCCGCGCTGCCGGCTTGGCTGCGCGGCCGGGCGAAAATGTTGCAAATAGATATCAGTGCGGAGGCCTCTTCGCTGATCGTCGATCGCGTCGAGGGCAATCTCCTGGCTGCGCAGCAGGAACTGGAGAAACTGAAGCTGCTGGCGAACGGCGGTTTGATCGATGTCGACTTGGTCCTTCGCTCGGTCGGCGACAGTGCTCGCTACGATGTGTTCCAGGTTGCGGAGGCTGCCGCCGCCGGTGACGCTGCGCGCGCCTTGCGGGTGTTGCTGGGGTTGAAGAGCGAGGGAGTGGAACCAACGCTGATCTTATGGGCGCTGCTGCGTGAGCTGCGCGGAATGTGGCAGGCGCGTGAACGCGACCGTCTGCGCTCTTCGGCCCGGGGCAGTGGTTGGAACCTGGCGGCGACACCGTCGGCGCGCGCGCTGTCCCGCCTGAAGAAGCTGCCGTTGGCGCCGCTGTTGTTGCAGGCCAGCCATACCGACCGCGTCATTAAGGGCTTAGCTGCAGGCGATGCGTGGAGCGCGCTCACCGGTCTCACCGGCGCGTTCGCCGGTGCTTTGCAAGCCACTGCGGATTCAGGCAGGGTAGGCTCATGAACCCGATGGGCATCTTTGGCGGAACCTTCGATCCCATTCACTATGCGCACCTGCGTACGGCCTTTGAGCTGCAGCAGGCCCTGCGACTGAAGGAAATTCGGTTTCTGCCCGCAGGCAATCCTCCGCATCGCGATCAACCCATTGCGGACGCGCAGCTGCGTCTGCAAATGGTGCAGTTGGCGACGGCGGGGCAGCCCGGATTCGTCGTCGATGATCGTGAGGTCCGCAAGGAGAGCCCCTCGTATTCCGTGGAGACTTTGGCGGAGCTCAGGCACGAATATGCGGATCGGAGCCTTTGTCTCATCGTCGGTATGGATGCGTTCTTGAGCCTGCCCAAATGGCATCAGTGGCAGGAACTGCTGCAATTGGCGCACTTGGTCGTGGCGCATCGACCAGGCTGGCGCGCGCCGGGAATGGGCCCCTTAGGGGAGTTGCTGGTGGACCGAGGCACCGGCCGCATCAACGATCTGCACGAGTCGCGCTCAGGTTGCATCTTTATTCACGCGGTGACTCAACTGGAGATCTCTTCCACCGAAGTCAGGCAGTTAATTGCGATGGGCCGTGATCCGCGCTTCCTCATGCCCGATCCAGTGCGTAAACTCATCCTGGATACCCACTGCTACTCTAGGAACCGGACTTAGTGCCAATAAAGCGAAAGAAATCGACCAGCAAGACAGTAGACGGCAAAAAGGCCGTCGCCAACCCTAAGACGCCGCGCAAGCCAAAAACGGCGGCCCCCGGCAAAGCCGGCAGCGCCAGACTCTCCCTTAAGACCGTCGTCATCGATGCCCTCGCCGACATGAAGGCGCTGGACGTGAAGTTCCTGGACGTTCGGGGCCTGACCGACATCGCGGACTTCATGGTGATTGCGAGCGGAACCTCCGATCGTCACGTGCGCTCGGTGGCGCAACGCGTGGTCGAAAAGGCCAAGGAAGCAGGCTTCCGGCCGCATGGCGTCGAGGGCCAGCAAGACGGCGACTGGGTGCTCATCGATTTGAACGAGATGATTGTGCATGTCATGCTGCCGCGCGTCCGCGAGTTCTACGGGCTGGAGAGATTGTGGGACTTGACTGTCATGAAGCGCGCGGCGCGCGCTTGACGCCAGGCTCCTAGATGAAATGCCGGTTGATCGCTGCCGGTACCCGTCTCCCCGACTGGGTCAACGGTGGATTCCTTGAATATCAGAAGCGCGTGCGCACACCACTGGTTCTCGAACTGCATGAAATTTCCGTGGCGACTCGAAGCGCGGGTGAGAATCCGCAGCGCGCCGTGCAGCGGGAAGGCGCCGATATGCTGGCGGCCATCGGCAAGGATGACTACGTGGTGGCGCTTGATATCGGGGGCAAATCGATGAGCACTGAACAAGTGAGTGCGTGGCTGGCCGAGCGCTTGCGGGATGCGCGGCCGCTGGCGCTGTTGATCGGCGGTCCGGACGGCCTGGCGCCGTCGTGCCGGGAACGCGCCGACTACACCTGGTCCCTATCGCCTTTGACGCTGCCCCATGGGCTGGTCAGGGTCGTGGTTGCCGAACAGATTTACAGGGCGATGAGCCTGCTCGCCGGGCATCCCTATCATCGCGCATAAGGCGTGCGCATAAGCCCGCACGAAGCGGACGGCCTTCGGTATCCTGGGGTGATGTCCGCCGACTTCATCTTCCTTGCCTCAGGTTCTCCGCGCCGGCGCGAATTGCTGCAGCAAATCGGCGTGGCGTTCAGGGTGGTGGAAACCGAATTGGATGAGACGCCTCGCCTAAGCGAGGCCCCAGTGGCCTACGTCTCGCGTCTGGCCGCCGCAAAGGCCGATGCCGGGTGGCTGCGCAGCCGCGGCGCGGCAAACGCGCCGGTCCTGGCAGCGGACACCGCCGTGGTGCTGGATGGAGCCATTCTGGGAAAACCACGGGATAGGGACGATGCTGAGCACACGCTGCTGCAGTTATCAGGCCGCACGCATGAGGTATTGACCGCCGTTGCGGCGCGCTCGGCGGCCGGCAATGAGATCAAAGTCAGCCACAGTTTGGTTACTTTTCGAAACCTTGATGCCGCCGAAGCCCGTGCCTACTGGGACACCGGGGAGCCGTGCGACAAGGCAGGCGCCTATGCGATCCAGGGCTATGCAGCTATTTTTATTGCAGATTTAAGGGGCAGCTACTCCGGCGTGATGGGATTGCCGCTGTTCGAAACCGCGCAGCTGCTGCAGGCCTTGGGCGTAAGGCTCGGGGTGTGTGGTGCGATCAGGTCATGAGCACCGAGATTCTGATCAATGCCAGCACGCATGAAGCGCGCGCTGCCGTCGTCGAAAACGGCGTGCTGCAGGAGGTCTTTCTCGAGCGGGCCAGCCGCCGCGGACTGATCAGCAACATTTATAAGGGGCGCGTTTCCCGGGTGTTGCCGGGCATGCAAGCGGCCTTCATCGATATCGGCATGGATCGCACAGCATTCCTGCACGCCTCCGACATATTCGACCCCCGGCATGCGGATACGGGCATCGAACCGCCGCACACCGAAAACATTCGTGCGCTGGTTGCCGAAGGCAACGAAATTCTGGTTCAGGTCGTCAAGGATCCCTTGGGGACCAAAGGCGCGAGACTCACCACGTACATTACTTTGCCTTCTCGATACATGGTGTTTATGCCCAAGGGTCGCGGTGTGGGCGTGTCGGCGCGCATCGAGGAGGAAACTGAGCGCGAGCGCCTGAGGGCTGCAGTGGAGGCGGGCATCGAACCGCAAGACCCTGGAGGATTCATCGTGCGCACCGCGGCCGAAGATTCCACCCCGGAAGCCTTGCGTGCCGACATGATCTACCTGCGCAAATTGTGGGGCTTCGTCAGCCAGAAGGGCTTGCGCACGCAACCGGGCAACTTGGTGCATGCGGACCTGCCCTTGCATTTGCGCGTGCTTCGCGACTTTGTGCACCCGGATGTCGACAAAGTATTGATCGATCAGCCCAGCGCCCATCGGGAGATGCAGGAGTTCGCCGCCACGTTCATGCCCGAGGCGCTGGCGCGCATCGATTTATATGGCGATCCGCGGCCGCTGTTCGAGCTGCATCACGTCGAGGAGGAAATCCAAAAAGCGCTGGATCGCAAAGTGTCGCTGAAGTCCGGCGGCCATTTGATCATCGATCAAACCGAGGCCATGACGACCATCGACGTCAACACCGGCGCATTTGTGGGTCATCGAAACCTCGAGGAAACCATATTTCGCACCAATCTCGAGGCGGCGGTGACCATCGCGCGGCAGCTGCGTCTGCGCAACCTGGGCGGCATCATCATCATCGATTTTATCGACATGGAGGAGCCTGAACACCGTCGACAAGTCATCCAAGCGCTGGAACGTGCGTTGAATGAGGATCACGTCAAAACCAACATCTCCTCGGTGTCACCTTTGGGCTTGGTGGAAATGACGCGTAAGCGCACGCGCGAGAGCCTGGAACATCTCTTGTGCCATTCTTGCCCTACTTGCGAAGGCCGGGGATTTGTGAAAACGGTGGAAACGGTCTGCTACGAGGTATTTCGTGAAATCGTCCGGCAGTCGCGCCAGTTCGAGTGCCAACAATTGATGGTGCTGGCGCATCAGGACGTCATTGAGCGTCTACTCGACGAGGAGTCCTCGGCCTTGGGTGAACTGGAACTGGTCACGGGCAAACCCATACGGCTGCAGACCGAAGCCCTCTACACCGTCGATCAATACGACGTTGTGCTGATGTAAATGATGATCCGCAAGATCGGCAAAGTCTTGGGGTTCTGTTTCGTGGGGCTGGTGGTTCTGGTGCTGCTGTTGATGCTGGCGCTCAAAGTGGCGCTCGACCGGGCACCTCACTACGAAGCGCAGATCAAGCAATGGGTTCATGCGCAGACCGGATACCACATTGCTTTCGCGAGTGTCTCACCGGCGTTTCGTTGGTACGGTCCGGAGCTTTATTTCGATCGGCTGGAACTTCGCTCCAAGGATGATCAGCGCGTGTTGGCGCGCGCCGCCGGAGGCCGGGTTGCCGCGGATATTTGGCAGCTGATACGCAACGGTAAACTGCTGGCGGGCCGAATCGAAGTCGACTCACCGGTCATTGCGGTCGCGCGCACAGGTCCCCACAGCTTTGCCGTGGCCTCGGAGATTGAACTGGGCGGTGAGGATTCCTCCTCGTTGGGTAAGTTCAAGCTCAATGACTTGCCGGCCGGAAGGGTGGTGATTCGTCACGCCGTGCTGACGATGCAAGGCTGGAACGCGGCGCTGCCGCAGTTGATTTTGCAAGACGTCGACATTGACGCGCTGCGCGACCATGAGACGCTCGCACTTGAGTTCAGCGCTCTGCTGCCCGGGGTGCTGGGCGGAACCGTGACCTTCAACGGAACCGCGCGCGGCAGCGGCGATGTGCAGACCCTGGCCTGGGATGCGCTTGCACGGGTGCGCGATATCTCTTTTGCGGGCTGGCATCAGCTGCTGCCGAACATCTTGAGCAACCTGGATTCAGGGGTGGGCGCGTTTGAGGTGGCCGCAAACGGCCACGGTGCGGTGCTATCGCGTGCCGATGTTGAATTCGGGGCAATCAATATTGTCACGCAACTGCCCGAGGGCCCCATCGCGAAGTTCGACCAAATGAACGGCGCGCTGACCCTGGTGCACACGGGCGATCTTTGGACCCTCACGGGCAAGCGAGTTCGCGTCGGGCGCCGCGATCCGGAGTCCGCCTTCGAGGTCAGTTGGCAGGAAGGCGAAGCCGGCCTGTTGGCTGTGCGCGCCCGCGCCGACTATTTGCGCGTGGAGACCCTGCTGCCGCTCACGGGCTTTTTGCCGAAGAAAGATCTTCGGGACCGGCTTCGCGCGATTGCGCCGAGCGGCGAGTGGACCGATACCTCGATCGCGTTGGAGCGTGGCAATGTGACCGATCCGTGGCGCATGCAAGTTCAGGCGAAATTTCAGCACGCGGGCTACGCATCGGTCGGCGGCTCGCCCGGATTGCGCGGTGTGGCAGGTTCGATTGCCGGCAATGAGAGCGGCGGACAGGTCATCATCGATACGAACGCTGCAGTGTTTCATTGGCCCACTCAGTTTCCGCAAGAAGTGGACTTGCAGCGCCTGAAGGTAAACGTGTATTGGAAGCGAACCGCGCAGGAGCTGCTGATTGCCTCACCCGACTGGGAGGTAAAAACTCGCGACGCCGATATTCGGGGGCAAGTGGCTTGGCACCAACCGTCCAATGATTCCTCACCGCGGCTCACGCTGGTCAGCACCATCCAGAACGGCAATGTGGCCAATGCGCGCAATTACTTGCCGAGGGGATTGATCTCCCCCGGGGGCCTTGCATGGCTGAATCGGGCATTCCTGGCGGGCCGCATGGTACGAGCCAACGTCTTGTTTCAAGGCCCGGTGCGGAGTTTTCCGTTTCGCGAGGGCGGCGGTATCTTTCTGGCGCGCTGTACCATCGAGGGAATGACCTTGGATTACAGCGAGGGCTGGCGGCCGGCTGAAAATCTCACCACGAACGCCGAATTTCGCAATGAGGGAATGAGCGCGCACCTATCGGGCGCGCACATCGGCGATCTCGTGTTCGAATCGGGGGACGCCCGCTTTCCCGACTTCAGCACCGGCGAGTTGAAGATCCACATCGACGGACATGGCGATGCGGCGAGCGCGCTTGGCTTTTTGCGCTCAACGCCGCTCGATGCGATCGCGGAGCATGCGTTCTCCAACGTGGAAGCCACGGGGCCACTGCAGGCCGCGGTGGATCTGTTCTTGCCGTTCAAAGACTTTGCGCACCACCAGGTGTTGGTTCATGGGCGTTTGGACGACGCCAACATCAATAAATCCGGCTCGACCATCATGGCCACCGAGGTGACGGGCGACTTCGATATCGATAACGGGCAAGTGGCGCGCGCCGATATTCACGGCCAACTGCTCGGCGGCGGTTTCCAAATGCAGGCGCGAACCGCGCGCAACAAGCCGGTCACCCGCACGCAGCTCGAGTTTCGCGGCACCACGAGCGCCGATGCCCTGCGCGCGGCGTTCTCGATTCCGGCAGCTGTGTCCATCACCGGTCAAACCGATTGGAGAGGCGTTCTCAAAATCACGCCGGAGCCGGCTCGCGAACGATCCCTGCGCCTCAGCAGCACGCTGGTGGGCTTCGAGATGAAGCTGCCGGCGCCGCTGGACAAGACCGCCGCCGCGCCCTTGCCGAGCTGGCTCGAGATTCAGTGGCCGGCGTCGGGCGGACCGCAGGGCTCATTCGCGCTCGGGTCCTTGGTCAGCAGCACCTACGCGCTGGAATCCGATCAGAGCGGGATGCGCCTCGCGCAGGTGTCAATGACCTTCGGCGCCGGCGACGCTACGCCAAGCGGGTCGCAGATACTGAATGTGGGGGGAGCCGTGGAGCGCTTGGATTTAGGCGGCTGGCTGCACTTGAGCACGCCTGACAAGGACGCCAAGCCGCTGTCGTACTACATGCGCGCGGCGCGGCTCAACGTGGCCGAATTGGATTATCTTGGACTGGTGTTTCGCGATGTCTCTCTGGATCTGGCCGTCGCCGAACGCAACTGGCGCATCAACGTCGGCGGTCCCAATGTCATCGGCGCGATCACTATTCCGAGCGCCGCCGGTTCTACGGAACCCTGGAATCTGCAGTTCGACCGATTGCATTTCGATGTTGCGGGGAGCGAGGATTCGAGCGGTCCTGATGCCGGCGCCGGCGCCAGCGCCGGCGCCAGCGAGGCGGCGGATCTGCCCGTCGATGCGGATCCGCGCACGGTTCCAAACATCTACTTTCATGCCACGGAGCTGATCTGGGGCGAACGCCAGTTCGGCGATGTGACTGCGACGCTCGCTAAACAAGACTTTGGCGTCGCGTTGAAATCCTTGGGCGTGGTAGGCAGCAGCTTTACGGTCAGCGCGCAGGGCGAATGGCGCGCCAAAGATGCCGGCGTCAGCCGCATCAAGGGCACCCTGGCCAGTACCGACGTACAGAGCACGCTGAAAGATCTGGGTTACGCGGATGTGATTCAGGGGAAATCAGGCAAGATGGAATTCGACCTCACATGGGACGGCGCACCGACGCGCGCGGCGTTCGCACAAGTGATCGGACATGTGCAGCTATCGCTGGAGAAGGGGCAGGTGACCGGCATCAAACCCGGCGCGGGGCGCGTGATGGGGCTGGCGAGCATCGCGGCGTTGCCTCGAAGGCTGGCACTGGATTTCAGCGACCTGACCGACAAAGGTCTGGCGTTCGACAGCGTTCACGGCGATTTCGATCTACGGGATGGCAACGCCTACACCGAAAACGTGCTGCTCAAGGGTCCGGCTGCCGAAATCGGCCTGATTGGCCGGGTCGGCTTGAAAAACAGGGATTATGACCAAACTGCAGTGGTTACCGGAAGCGTCGGCAATTCCCTGTCGATCCCGGTCGCGAGCACGCTGGTATGCGGGCCGGTATGCGGCGCGGCAGCGCTGTTGTTCACCCAGGTGTTCAAACAGCCGCTGAAAGGCTTGGCTCGGGGGTATTATCGTATTACCGGCAGCTGGGATAATCCGACTGTCGAACGCATCAAGAGCGCAGACGCAGCAGCGGCGACTCCAGAGGCACCGAAGTAGATGGGCAAAGTAGCCGCAATACAAATGACGTCGAGCCATGTGGTGGCCGAAAACCTGGCCTCGGCGGAAGCGTTTTTGCGCGAGGCCAAGGATGCCGGGGCGCTCATTGCCTGTCTGCCGGAGAATTTTTCGTTCATCGGACTGAAGGATGCGGACAAGCTGCAAGTCGCGGAGCCGGATGGCAATGGGCCGGTCCAGGCGTTCTTGAGCGAGACCGCCGCCAAACTCAAGCTGTGGATCTTGGGCGGCACCATCGTGATCCGCACGAATGACTCGAGCCGCGTTGCCAATTCGTCGCTTTTGATCGACGCGGACGGCGAGCGGGTCGCGCGTTACGATAAGATTCACTTGTTCGATGTCACCATCCCGGGGCGCAACGAGCAATATCGAGAATCCAGCCACGTGCTCCCGGGCCGCGATCCGGTCATTGCGGACACGCCGGTCGGCAAGCTCGGCCTCTCAGTGTGCTACGACATGCGATTTCCAGAGCTGTATCGTGAGCTGGTGCTCAAGGGCGCGGAGTGGCTGGCGATGCCGGCAGCGTTCACCGTGCCGACCGGGCGGGCGCACTGGGAGACGCTGCTGCGGGCCCGAGCCATCGAGAATTTATGCTACGTGGTGGCGCCGGCACAGTCCGGCTTGCATACCAGCGGCCGTGAGACCTATGGGGATTCGCTGATCGTGGATTATTGGGGTCAGGTGCTGTCGCGCCTGGCAAAGGGTACCGGAGTGATCACAGCAGACATTGATCTTGCAAGCCAGGCGGAATCGCGCGCTCGTTTTCCCGCACTCGATAATCGCCAGCTGGGATTGGCCACTGCCGCCGCGGTATTGACATGAACGCACGCGCCGCTGAGCTAAGTTTGCCCACGTTTGCGGTGGCCGAGAAAATGATCTTGGCGCCTTCAGGCCTCGATGAGCGCAGGCTTGGTCAAGTGCTCGACACCCTCATGAGCCGCGGTGTCGATTATGCGGATCTGTATTTCGAACTGTCGCGCGAGGAATCCTGGTCGTTGGAGGATGGCATCGTCAAGGAAGGCTCGCACAGCATCGAACAAGGCGTCGGTGTGCGTGCCATCAGCGGCGAGAAAACCGGCTTCGCCTACACCGACGAAGTGCTATTGCCGGCTCTGCTCGAGGCTTCCGATGCGGCACGCGCGATTGCCCGAAGCGGAGGCAGGAATGCGGTCAAAACCTGGCAGCGTCCTTTGACTCACCGGCTTTACTTGGCCGTGGATCCGCTCGACGCGATCAAGGACGAGGACAAGGTGGCTTGGTTGATGCGGATCGATGCCGATACGCGCCGCCTCGATCCTCGAGTCAAACAAGTCATGGCCTCATTGGCTGCCGTTCATGAGATCGTGCTGATCGCTTCCAGCGACGGCACGCTGGCGGCGGACGTGCGTCCCCTGGTGCGGGTCAATGTATCCGTCATCGTCGAGCAGAATGGCCGGCGCGAGCAGGGCTACAGCGGCGGAGGCGGCCGTTTCGGTCTCGACGAGCTGTTGCACGGCGACGGACCGTTCGAACATGGGCGCGAGGCTGTGCGCCAGGCGCTGGTCAATCTCGAGGCGGTGGCTGCGCCTGCGGGCTCCATGACGGTGGTGTTGGGGCCGGGCTGGCCCGGCATTTTGCTGCATGAAGCCATCGGCCATGGATTGGAGGGCGACTTCAACCGCAAGGGTACCTCTGCATTCTCGGGTCGCATCGGCCAGAAAGTCGGTGCTGACGACGTGACGGTGGTCGATGACGGCACGCTGAATCGGCGCCGCGGCTCATTGAATGTCGACGACGAGGGCACGCCGACGCAGTGCACGACCCTCATCGAAAACGGCATTCTGCGCGGTTACATCCAAGACAAGATGAACGCCAAGCTCATGGGCATGGCGCCGACCGGCAACGGCCGGCGCGAGTCGTTCGCGCATATGACGTTGCCGCGCATGACCAACACCTACATGCGAGCCGGCTCGCGGGCGCCCGAAGAGATCATTGCGTCGGTGGAGAAGGGTCTGTATGCCGTCAATTTCGGCGGCGGACAAGTGGACATCACATCCGGCAAGTTTGTGTTCTCTGCAAGCGAAGCCTATATGATCGAGAACGGCAAAGTCGGCGCGCCCGTCAAAGGCGCGACGCTGATTGGCAACGGACCCGACGTGCTCACCAGAGTCAGCATGGTCGGCAACGATTTGAAGCTCGACAGCGGCGTGGGGACTTGCGGCAAGGAAGGACAATCGATCCCTGTCGGAGTCGGTCAACCCACGCTGCGCATCGATGCGCTCACGGTGGGCGGTACCGGCTGAGTTCCTCCCTTTCTGCACATTCTCGCCGCGATTGCCGCTTCCACGAGCGCGCCTCGCGTGAAAAAATTCTTCGCGCGGCAACCAGGGAGGAAAGCCCGAACTTTCGGATTGCAGGATGCTTCAACGCCGCAGCGCGGGTGGGGTGTTCAAGGCCGAAACGCCTTGCCCGCGCTTTATCCGTAAGCGGCAGCCGGCCCGCGAAATATGACATGATCGCGGTCCTCGGACGCCCCGAGGATTCGGAGTCGATACGATGAATATCTACCGACCGGCGATGCTGGTCCTGGGTCTAAGTTTCGGACTGCTCTTTATCACTGCGGAGGCCGCCGATATGGGGCCGCAGCTGGGGCTTCCGGCAAACGTCACGGCGTCGATGCAGGGTATCGATGCGCATCGCATCGCTGAGCACGTGCGATTTCTCTCCAATGACCTGCTCGAGGGGCGTGGTACCGGCACTCGCGGCGGCGACATTGCCGCGAACTACATTGCCGCGCAGTTTGCGTTGTACGGCTTGAAGCCGGCCGGCGACAACGGCAGCTATCTGCAAAAAGTTGAATTCGTCGGCGTAAAAACCTTGCCCAGCACCACCGCTGCGCTGCAGCCCGCGCATGGCCCGACGATGGACTTGAAGCTTGCCGAGGATTACGTCGCAGGCAATCAAACGCAGACCGACAGCGTCGATATCGACGCGCCCATCGTGTTCGTGGGCTACGGCATCGAAGCACCCGAATACAAATGGAATGACTTCAAGGGGGTGGATGTCAAGGGCAAGGTGGTGCTCGTCATCGTCAACGAACCCCCGTCGAAGGATCCGAAATTCTTCAATGCCGAAGCGCTGACCTACTACGGGCGCTGGACGTACAAGTTCGAACAGGCGGCGCGCAAGGGAGCGGTCGGCGCCTTGATCATTCACCGCACCGATCTGGCGAGCTATGGATGGGACGTGGTGCGCAATTCCTGGAGCGGGGAGCAGGTGTACTTGGGCAATGACAAGGATCCCAAACTCAAGGCCGCATCGTGGATTCAACTCGAGATCGCGCGCAAATTATTCGCGGCATCGAACCTCAATTTGGAGGAGATGATAACGGCCGCCGGCACGCGGCAATTCCAAGCGAGAGAACTGCCGGTCCGCTTCAAGGCACACATCGAGAGCAAGGTGCGCAAGTTCGACTCATATAATGTGCTCGGGCTCCTGCCGGGCAAGGACAGCGGTGGCAGTCAGGCCGTCGCGTACTCGGCTCACTACGATCATCTCGGCATCGATCCGGCGATGAGCGGCGATAATATTTACAATGGCGCGGTCGACAATGGCACGGGCTGCGGCATTCTGTTGGAAATGGCGCACGCCTTCACCACATCCGCGGCGCGGCCGCCGTCGCCGGTGCTGTTTGCCGCGGTTACCGCGGAAGAAAAGGGACTGCTGGGATCCAATTATCTCGGCAAGCATTTGCCGATTCCCGCGGGCAAGATCGCGTTGGATTTGAACTACGACGCCATTCTGCCGATGGGCATGCCGCAATCCGTCAACGTCACGGGCGCCGAGCGAACTTCGTTCTACCCCACGGTTGAAAAGACGGCTGCCGTTTTTGGATTTGAGATTCAAGCGGATGCCGAGCCCGGTGCCGGCCACTACTACCGCTCCGATCACTTCAGCATGGCGCGGGCCGGTGTACCGGCGTTCTCCATCAATACCGGCGTGAAATTTGCGGGTCATCCGCCGGAGTGGGGAAAAGCGCAGCACGAAGAATACACTGCCAAGCGCTACCATCGTCCCAGCGACGAATTTACGCCGGATATGGATTTCACCAGCGATGCAGCGGTTGCGAAATTCGGCTTCGCCTTGGGTTGGCAAGCGATGCTGGCGAAGGGCACCGTGAACTGGCTGCCGGGCGATGAGTTCGAGGCGACGCGACTGCACGGAACCGCGCACTAGCTGCTGCGACATCAAACTACTGCGACATCAAGTTGCTGCGCTTCATACGAGCTTGAGACGCACGGCTGAACTGCCGAATCACAAGTGGTGATACTCGCGGACGGCGCCGATGGGCTGACTGCGCACGTCCTGCTGCAGGTGCGATGTGCCGTGGTCGATGGGCGTCTGGAAAATCTGTTGTGCACATGAACAAATACTCTTCTTGACATTTCTTTTCGGTGGATCGAAGCTTTGTCTCGCGGGCGTTCTTAAAGGATTTGCCCGCCACCCGGTTTTTATTGACGCGAGGGATCGCAACGCATGGGTACTCCCCAGCCCCCCACCGCTCCCGCCCCGGCACTGCCGCCCATCTGCAGCGTCGTTCTCATGCTGAAGGCCACATGAGCGCGATAGACACAATAAACGCAGGGTTGGCGGCCGGGTGTGTCGTGTCTGACACCCAATTATTCAAGAATGCCCTGATCGTCTCGGAAGTGCGATTCCTCCGCGACAGCCTGGTCGCGATTTTGCAGGGCGAAACGAGTCTCGGTGTCTGCGCGCAGGCTGCAACATTGGAGGAGGCCGTGGTCTCTGCCAAGGCGAGTCAGCCGGCTGTCGTGCTGCTGGACGTCGCCTTTCCCGGAGGTACGAAGACCGTGGCGCAACTACGCTGCACCTTGCTTCAAAGCAAAATCATCGCCTTCGGCATCCGCGAAACCGAGGAGCATGTGCTGGCGTGGGCGGAAGCCGGCATCGCGGGCTATGTACCCAACACCGCATCGGTCGAGGATTTGATTTCCTTGGTGGAACAAATCAGTCGCGGCGAACAATCCTGCCCGTCGCGCATTGCGGGAAGCCTGCTGCGCCGTATCGCCTCCGGGGGACGCCGCGCAACGCTGCAGCCGGAATCGACGGCACTGACTCGCCGCGAATCTGAAATCATGCGCCTGGTTACCGCGGGATATAGCAACAAGGATATCGCTCGTCAGCTTCGCATCAGCTTGGGAACCACGAAGTCGCACGTGCATAATCTTTTGGGCAAGCTCAGTTTGCGTCGTCGCACCGATGTGATGGCGCGGATGCATGGCGTTCGACACGAGGGTATCGACTTCGACGGCAGCTGACCGCTCCATCTTACCTCCATCCTCCGATTGATGACGTTCGCGGCGGCGCCCCGGTAGTGTGTCGCCACTCAAGGAGAGGAAGATGCGCGAGCTTCGCACCGTGCTGGTGATGGTATCCCCACTATTGACTGGTCTGATCCAGTACGTCGCGGAGTCGCGCATCAGACAGCCGCACGCGCGACTATCCATCATCGCGGAAATTAGCGACCTTGAGCATTTGCCGCGCGAGCTCCGTGAAATGAAACCCGATCTCGTCATCTTTGGGCCGGCGAGCGATGCAGCGCAGCGCGCCGCGGCCTCGGCGGCGGCGCGCGCCCGAGTGCTGACGCTGTCGGAAAATCTCAGCTCGGTGTTGGGACCTGGTCCCGACGACGTCGACTCACTCACGCTCGACACGTTGACGAAGCGACTGAGCGACATCCTGCAAGAGACTTAAAGTGCGCGGGATGACACGGTGAAGCGCTGCCAATAGCGCTGGGAGGATCGCATGTGGTTGGAAAAATTGAGCTGGATCGCGGCGGTGGTTGGGTTTCCTCTGCTCGGTTGGCAGTTGTTCGTCGCGCGCTCACAGCGCCGCGACGCGATCCGCTTGAGCACGAGTCAGGTCTTACTGGCCGCGGACGCGGTTCTCGCGACGCATGCGGAGGTCGCCGCAAAGTTGCGCGGCGGCGAATGGGCGTTTGAAGCGGGGACTCGGCATCCGACCGACAGTGAACTGCCCCTCGTGGAGCCGTACTTGGGCGTATTCGAGCGCATCTATATCGCCTACCAAGCAGGTCAGGTCGATGCGGACACCGTGGATCATCTCTACGGCTATCGCCTCGCCAACATCTGGGCAAACCGACGCATCGTCGAGACCAAGCTGCAGCATGCGGTCAGAAAAAAGATGTGGAGCCGTGTCATCGCCCTCACGTATGTAGTCGAGGCACATCGGGGCGAGCGCATGCCGTTGCACACCGACGAATACTTTCCCGAAGAGCTGTTCGATTGGCGCTCGGCCCGCAGGATCCGAAAACGAGTACCGCCGCCAAACGTAAGGATCTAGATCCTTCGCCGAGATTCATCCTTCCTAAGATGGATAGTCACCGCAGCCGCTCGAATCCAAAATGAAGTTCCGTCGTGGCTCGCGCCGGGCGTTGTCCCCGGGTTCAGAAGGGAGAACTCGTTTGTCGATCGGAATACAAGGAGTCGTGTTCTTGGCAATCAGCTTCGGGGATCAGGTCCTTGCGTTTTTTGCGGTGGCAGCAAACCAGGCCCAATTCGCTACCCTGACGGGTTTGGCTGCGTTCGCGTCGACATCGTTCACGAGCAAGTACGGTCAGAACGGATTCCAGGTCACTGCCGTGACGTTAGGTGCGGCCGCCGATTTTCGATTCCAGGAACCCTTCAATTGCGAAGCACGGCTCTCTGGATTTCGCGAAAGGCGCAGCGAACAGCCGCGACGAGATTGGTACCAACTCAAGCTGGGTCGGGAAGCGCCATCCTGGGTGGACGTCGTCGCCACCGTACCGGTGCAGCTTGCGGTACAACCGGTGCCGGGCTCGATCCAACTCGGGTCGGCAGGCGGTCTGACGCAGGCCGGCGTAACCGATCCGGCCCCGACGGTTCACGATTTCCAGTTTCAAGTTGCCGTGGACACCACCGCGCTGACCTTGAATTACCAGGCGAATTGCTTCGTCTTTGCGACGGCCGATCCATCTCCCGTCAACGATCTGCAACGAATTACGGCAGTTCGACAACTCATCGAGCAGGACGGCGCGTTTCTTGCCTCGCTCGACGGAACGCCGGACCAAACACCCAATTTTTTCGTTCAGTTGTATCCGACCGGTGTTTTGCCCGCGACACCGGTGAGTCAGCAGGCGGTGGTCGCCGCGTTCGCGGCGTCTGACACGTTGGCCGCGTTTCTCACGGTTCCCAACATCTGATGGCGAGGCTGCGACCCATCGTATCGTTCAATCATTTTAGCAGGAGCTTGCCGAATGGGAATTCAGTACGTCACAGTAAAAATTGATACCAGCGGCCTCTATCAACCGCTAGCATCCTCGGTCGGCGTGGTGGGCATCATTGGCCCTGCGCCCTCAGCCGGCGCCGGCTTCTCAAACCCCACGCTGTTCGCGCGTCCGCTCGTCGGCGCTCCGGGCGAGCCGTACGCACGCGTGGTTCCGGTGCTCAGGGTCGCGCAGCTCTCCAGTGCCGCGCAATCCTTGTCGGTCAACGGCACGCCGACCGCCGGCACTTTCACGCTGACCTTCGGCGGTCAAACAACCGCCGCGATCCCCTTCAACGCCACCGCGGCACAGGTGCAATCGGCGCTCACGGCGATCAGCAGCATCGGCGCCGGCAATGTCACCTGCAGCGCCGGCCCCCTGCCGGCCAGCAGCGTCCTGATCAGCTTCGCGGGCACCATGGCGTTTCGCTCGCAGGCGCCGATCTCCGTCGGCACGAATGGTTTGAACGCGGGCGCGAGTCCCGCCATCGCGCAGGCCGGTGCCGGCGCGTTGGTGAGCGACGTACAGACATTGTCGCTCGCCAACAATCCGACTGCGGGAACCTTTACGCTCAGCTTTCTCGGACAGACAACGCCACCCCTGCCGTTCAACGCCACCGCAGCGCAAGTGCAGGCAGCCCTGGCGGCGCTGTCCAACATTGGAGCCGGCAACGTCAGCTGCTCGAGCGGTCCGCTGCCGGGGAGTGTCACCGTCACCTTCACCGGGGGGCTTTCATCCGGCGCGCAGCCGGTGCTTATGGCGGGACCGAGTACGCTCACAGGCGCGACGAGTCCGGCGGCTAGCGTTGCCTCCACCACGACCGGCGCGAGCGCCGCCGCCGTTCAGACGCTGACGCTCACCGGCATTCCCACCGGCGGCACATTCATGCTGAGCTTCGGCGGGCAGACGACCTCGGCCATACCGTTCAACGCCACCAGTGCTCAAGTGCAGGCAGCGCTCGCGGCCCTATCCACAATCGGCGCGGGAAATCTCAACTGCGCCGGGGCCGCCCTGCCGGCGGGCCCGGTCACGATGACCTTTGCGGGTACCTTGGCCTCCGGACCGCAACCCCTGATCGGCGCCGGAACAAACGCCCTGACCGGCGGCACCACGCCGGCGCCGCAAATCGCATCGACGACCGCCGGGGTGGCTACTGCCGCCGTGCAAACCTTGTCGGTGAGCAACAATCCCAATGCGGGGTCCTTCACCTTAACCTTCGGCGGCCTCGCCACCGCACCGATTCCCTTCAACGCGACCAGTGCGCAGGTGCAGGCGGCACTCGCAGGATTGGCGACCATCGGCGCCGGCAATGTGGCCTGTACGGGCGGGCCGCTACCCGGTACGAGCGTAGTCATTACTTTCGCCGGTCAACTGGCACCCGGATCGCAACCCACCCTCACCGCGAATTCCGCGAGCTTGGTTGGCGCGGGCAGTCCGCAGGTGACAGTGGTCCATACGACGGTTGGCCAGGGCGTCGCCGCGTTTGTTTTGCCGGTCGATCCGGACAATGTCGTCATCCCCAACGTGGGCTGGGACCCGGCGCGATTCGTGCTCATCGATACGGTCTCTGGCAATCCTCTCTCGGTCAACACCGCGACGGGCACGCTGCAGTACACCACCGGTCAGGCATTCCAGAACGGCAGCGAAAACGCCACGATCGTTCTGGACGGGTATTCGATCCTGGCCCCGACTGTCGCCGCGCCCTCGGCGGTGTGGGGTGTGCCGCTCGACACCGACGGACAACCGGTGCCCAATCTGCTGATGCGCCCGGACGCGCCGCCTGCCGGCGCCTTCGTCGACTTTTCCGGCAATGTGCTCAATATTGACGGCACGCTCGGCAGCTCCAGCGGCGGTACCGGCAAGCCCGTGGCCGCCAATGGCAGCATCTATTACACCGTGACTTTCGGTCTGTGCACACTGGCGACCTCCATCAACCTAGCGCTGAACAACGGCGCCTTGCAGGTGTGGGGCTACAATTTACCGCCCGGTCAGCCATTCGACGGTACGGCGGCGTTCGCGGATTTCAGCAACCGCCAAATCAACATCGTCTGCCTGTCCTCGGATTCGAACCCGGACGACATCACGGCGCTGCGCACCCACGTCGAGTCCGCGTCTCCCAACGATGCGGGCGGCGGCGGCATCCGGCCGCGCATCGGCGTGGCCATGCTGCCCATGGGCGGCATCACCGATGCCAATGGCAACCTGACCAA
>Ga0209624_10000430_pt1 | contig 37031 bp, 35 predicted proteins | sample JacPinW_OM2H0_O1_FD_188565 | JGI IMG/M metagenome (GOLD analysis project Ga0209624, IMG submission 188565) | Forest soil microbial communities from Algoma, Ontario, Canada - Jack Pine, Ontario site 1_JW_OM2H0_O1 (SPAdes) (version 2) | ecosystem: Environmental > Terrestrial > Soil > Boreal...
CATCGCTGCGAGTTCTTGGAAGACGCCCACAATGTCGTCCTGGTCGGCGGCCCCGGCACAGGCAAGACGCATCTCGCCACCGCAATCGGCGTCCAGGCGATCGAGCATCACCGCAAGCGCGTTCGGTTCTTCTCCACGGTCGAACTCGTCAATGCTCTCGAACAAGAGAAGCTTCAGGGCAAACCGGGCCAGATCGCGGCCCGGCTCACTCACTCCGATCTCGTCATCCTCGACGAGCTTGGCTACCTGCCGTTCAGCGCCTCCGGCGGGGCGTTGCTCTTCCATCTGCTGAGCAAGCTCTACGAGCGCGCCAGCGTCATCATCACGACTAATCTCAGCTTCGGCGAGTGGGCAACCGTGTTCGGCGACGCCAAGATGACGACCGCGCTACTCGATCGTCTCACCCACCGCTGTCATATCCTCGAAACCGGAAACGACAGCTTCCGCTTCAAAAACAGCTCGGCTAAAGCCGCCAAACCCGCAAAGGAGAAATTGCGAAACTTGACGAACGCCTGACCCCAAAACCATCATCAAGCCGGGTCAGTTCTCAATGGAAATCCCGGGTCAAATCTCAGCGGAAATCGACAGACGTGTCACTCCCCGAGATCGCGATCACTCGCCAAACTGCCGATTGCGGAGATTGAGGTTCCTGACCTTCGCCCGCGGCTTTGCGATCTCTTGATCTGCTGCGAGCGCCGTTGCCTTCTTGAAGTAGGGCAAGAGTGCGTTTTCGATCGCCAGAATATCGACGCCCGCGGCGATGGCGTTGGACGGCGCGCCCGCAGCGCAAATCGTCTGCGCCTGGGCCTAAGCATTCTTGGCGTCGGCGTTCATCGTCGCGGAGGCCGGACCGAGCGCCGGCAGCGCGTCGCACACGTCGTTGTAGGCGGTATTGATCGCGGCCGATGCGCTGGGCGTGAGCTGGCCGGCGGACGTGCAGCCGGCGAGCGCGCTGCATAGCGCGACGAGCGCCAAGACGGACTTGAAGGGAGTCATTCGAGTCTCCTTGAGAGCATCGGAACGTTGGATTGCGGGTCACAAAACCCCGCGCTTGCGACGATCGACCCCAACCGGCGGTGGGTTCCGAAAATCCGCGGCGGCCGAAGCTTCGAGTGGTTGACCGATCGCCGCCGTTAGCGAGGCGATGGCCCACTGAGCTTCGACCGCCGCCTCGCACGACGCCGCGGCGTCAGCGATCCTTTGGTCCATTCGAGAGCCCTCGCTGCGGCGGGGCGTCGGGACTTCAAAAGTGCGACGGTTGAGCGTTTAAACTAGCTGGCCGGCGGCAGCGCTTCAGAAGGGCGGCGGACCGGGATTGGCGAGGCTAAGCTTGGTGAGCGCGAGCGCGCGCTCATGAGGAGGCAGCGAAGCCAAATGCCGAATGGCGTCATCGGCGCTGACCAGAGCGCCGTCAGCGCCGTCGGCCGACTTGGTTACGGAGCGCAGCGCGGCCTTGGCTGGCAGCGGCTGGGCTTCAAGCGCCGCGATGCGCTTCTTCATCTCCGTGAGCGAGGGCGTGAGATCGTCGAGCGCCTTGCGCAGGCTTGCGTTTTCCGCCGTCGCACGGTCGAGCTTCGAAGCGGCGTAGGTAAGGGCCTTAGCCAGCGCACCGGACGCGTGCGCAGCGCCTAGCGGAGCGGAGACACCGGCTGCCTTATCGGCCGTTTCCGCCGTCCAGTCGTCTGGCACGGCGTTGTCAGCGCCGATCGCCTTGGCGCGCGCAACAATGTGGGCCTTGACGTCGGCCTTCTCGCCGCTGCGACAGCAGTCCCTCACGGCGTTCGCAACGTCTTTGGCGGACCGGATCGGATAGGAGCCGTCGGGCATGGCGACGCCCTCTTCGGCGTCCTTCTCACGCTGCGCGGCTGAAAACTCACGCTTGTCGGCGTCGAGATCTTCGTCGCCCGCATCGACGTCAGCATCAGCTGAGTCGTTCGCTTCGGGGGGGCGCGAGGCGAACGAGCGCTTTTCGACCATGCCATCCTTGACCACGTCGAAGGTCGCGTCGGGCACGCAGGGCAGATCGACGAGCGAGATTTCGTGCGGATCGGCGGTATAGCGGGTGAGCCCGCTGTCGCCGTCCGCCCACCGCTTCACATAGCGGCCACCCTGGCTGAACCCGGTATAGACGCCTTCCTGAACTTTTCGCCATTCGTCGTCGTCGACGATCTTGGCTACGACCGTGATCCGCTTTGCGTCATCATCGAAGGCGATGTCGGTCAGCTTGCCCGCGGCGATCGGGCTATGCATGGCGCGAACCGCGCCGAATGATTTGCCGCCGCTTGCCGCGGCGGTCTCAGCCGACCATTTCTCGAAATAGGGTTTGCTTGAGGCGTAGTCGAAAATTTTGCCGGAGCGATCAGGCGTTTCCGCCGTCGCAACGCCGGTCACGAGGCGTCGATCGAGATCGACCTTGGCGAGTGGCAGGAACAAGTCGAGAGCGGACATGCAGGCTCCGGAGGAAGCAAGCGAAATCACGCCCAGTGGACGGGCGCGCGACGAACGAGTTTTTCGGAAAGGTGGGGAAGGGCAGGGCCTGATCGCCTCCGCCACTTCTCCCACTGTAGATGACTATGCCACGAGCGGCGTAAGCGGTCAAGAAAATGTTCTCTTTTTGTTCTGGGCCCCCGGAAACGCTGGGGTCTGCGCTCGCATGGGCTGTCGCATCTGCAGACGCAACAGCGTCTGTGAGGGTTTGCGCGGCTGCGCCCGCCGGCGCAAGCCCCAGATCGGCCCTTGCCTCCTCGCGCGTCTTGATCCCCGCGCCGACCAGGATCTGCAGCGTCTGCGCCTGCTCGAGCGGGTCGATCGCATCGTCGCCGACCCAGACGAACTCGAGCCCGGGCTCGTTCATGCACTCCCGGATCACATGGTCGAGCGCGTTCTTCACCCAGGCCTTGAGCGGCACCAGGCCTTCCTGCGTCGCCTGCTGACGCAGGGTCTCGCCCGTCGCGCGGTTGACCTGGCTCACGAACGGCGAGACGGGAACCGAGAAGGCGTAGCAGATGATGCGCGCCAGCCACTCGTCGTACTGGTCCTTGAGCGGCGGCTGGCGGGCCTCGATCAGCTTGAAGTCGGCGGGCATGAACTTGGTCTGGCGCCGGCGCGCCAGATTGCCGCTCATCAGCGCGTCGAAATAGTCCTGGAACGAGCGGATCTGGTCGGCCGTCCATTCCTTGGGCAAGGTGGCGGTGGATATTATTTTGGAAATGGAAATCCGAGATCGTCTATAAAGGCCGGATAAACATATATCTCGGTGCTATTGATATCTACTTTGTATTCTTCAGTTTCATCGAATTCTAAATCCTTTGAGAACGTAGCGAAAACGAGTCGCTTAGCGATCCGAAAAAAGCGTCCGCTCTGTATTTGTATTGCATCGCTTATCTTCACTGAATTGTAGTCGTAGTGTGGTCCTTTAACAATTTGTATTTGTCCCGTTTTGCCTCGTGCCCGTATCCACAACAGCCAAGGTGATCATCGGAATAATAGTTTCCGAGTCTTCGAGATCTTTGACGGCAAAAAACTTGTCAGCTTCCAGGCGCTTTAACATTCGGTCAGTTGCGAGCAAATTGCTGTAGATTTTGGTCATTGAACGTCTCTTTAGTTCGGGTTCGCGGCGGTCCGTGGGCAAAAACCATTATTGCCGGGTAGTTGAAAATAATCGCCAGACACGTTTGATCGATATATGCAAACCGTAATTCCTCCGCCGAGATTCTGTTTGGCGACAAGCGTTCCGAGATCTACAAGTGCCGTTCGTTGTGTGTCGTCACTTACGCCGCCGTGGACGGGGAAGTCGGGGCTGTTGCAGCGTTATCCGACGTAAGGCTGGGGCCAGTCTGCTGCAGAGCAGCGTTATCCGCGGTTCCGCCGTCGACGGTTGCGTCAGTCGCGACGTCTGCCGCATTGGTCGCGACCTGAACGCCCGTGGGCCGCGGCTTGCGCGTAGGCTTGCCCACAGGTCCGGCCGCATTGTCCGCGGTCGCGAACAGCCCTCGCTCGTCGTGATGCGGATTGTGCTTCCCCAAGCCTGCCGGGGGCTTGCCCGGCGCCCCGCCCGCCGGCGCAAGCCCCAGATCGGCCCTTGCCTCCTCGCGCGTCTTGATCCCCGCGCCGACCAGGATCTGCAGCGTCTGCGCCTGCTCGAGCGGGTCGAGCGCGTCGTCGCCGACCCAGACGAATTCGAGCCCGGGCTCGTTCATGCAGACGTGGATCACGTGGTCGAGGGCGTTCTTGAGCCAGAGTTTCAGCGGCACCAGCCCTTCCTGCGTCGCCTGCTGGCGCATGGTCTCGCCCGTCGCCCGGTTGACCTGGCTGACGAACGGCGAGACGGGCACCGAGAAGGCGTAGCAGATGATGCGCGCCAGCCACTCGTCGTACTGGTCCTTGAGCGGGGGCTGGCGCGCCTCGATCAGCTTGAAGTCGGCGGGCATGAACTTGGTCTGGCGCCGGCGCGCCAGGTTGCCGCTCATCAAAGCGTCGAAATAATCCTGGAACGAGCGGATCTGATCGGCCGTCCATTCCTTGGGCAAAGTGGCGAAGGCGTCCGGCGACGAGCCGGCGCGGTAATAGTCGAGGGTCGAGGCGTCGCGCCTGAGCGCGATGTTGACGGTGAGCGCGATCTGCTCGACCGGGCTCATGCCATAGAGCCGATGCGCGCGGAGGTTGCGCGGCAGATAGAGCAATTCCTCAGCCGAGAAGTCCGCGGCGGGGATGCCCTTGAGGATCTGCTGATAGGCGGGATCGGGCGGCTCGGGCGCGCGCCCGTCCTCGCCGATCAGCGGCTTGATCGTCGCCCCATCGATGATGTCGAGCGCATAGAGCGAGCCGCCGCGATTGTAGCGCGGATAGATTGTCGCCGCGTCGATGACCAGCATCTCCTCGAGCAGCATCCTGAGCCAGTCGGCGAACGAACGGCGCCGGTCGGGACGGGCGAAGAAGCGCGTGACCTGATCGATCGCCTGAGAGCTTGCCGGCGAATCCTCGCGGTTGCGCGAGCGGATGGCGAAGCTCTGCGCCGCGATCTGGTCCTTTCGGGTCTCGATCACGGCGCGCAGGAGCGGCAGCGCGTCGGCGAGCCCGCGCAATTCGGCGAACGAAACGCCGTCGTCGGAGCGCGGGATGTAGTTGAGGTTGGCGCCGAACGGATAGTCCCATTGGCGTCCCTTGACCTCGGGCGGCGCCATCGGCGCGAGCGGCTGCAGCGGCCCGAACCAGGTGTCCGGCGACACGCCGGTGATTACATAACGCGTCGCGTCGGCGAGCCGGGCGAAAACGCTTGGGGGCAGGGCGCGTCTGACAGGTTCCGACATTGATCGTTTCCTTGGGTCTCCAGCACCCGTGTCCGTCTTTTGACGGGCCATGGCGGGAGAAGGGTGGGTGAGAGGCCTTCGCATTCCGTTAGGGATTGGCGCCTAGGTTCGCGCGCGCGGGGCTCACGCGAGCAGAGAGGGGCGATGCGCATTTCGATAGCGCTGGTCGCAATCGTCGTTTCTCTGCCGGCTGTCGCCCTCGCTCAGCCGCGCTGGACCTTCTGCATCGCTTCGTCAAAAAGCGGCGCCGACGTTTGGATCACCGACGTGTTCGCCGCCGAGCGCGATCGCGTTGAGCTCGAGAGCGCGTTCAAGACGATGCTGGGGCGCACCGGCGCTGCGGGCGCCGATGCTCAATGTCCGATGCCGCGCGAGGACAAGACGGAAGCCGTCAACGCCCGATTCGAGGCCGAAGAGTTCAACCGTAAACTCGGCGCGACGCTGCATGCCGTGTTGGCCGGCGGTTTACCGCCGCGGCGTTAGCGGCTACTCGGAAATCCGCGTGACCGCCGGCTCCTTATCGCCGGACCATTCCATTCGATAAACGGCGCCGGGCGCGACGGATTGGACCGCGTGCGGCCTTAAAGCCACGATGCACGTTCCTCCCGCCTGCCGGACGGACGGATAGATGATCCCGTTGAGCCCTTGCGCCCGCGCAGCGTCGGCAATCGCGTTTCCGATCGGATAGCCGACCGCCGGGTCGGGATCGAGACAGGGCTGGGCGGGCGTCTGCAGAAGATCGACGAATTCCCCGGCCATGCTGGCGAACATCTCGGAATATTCGACGACGCCCTTCAATTGGCCTGAACGCGCGAGAAACTCGCTCATATGATGGGCGACCTCGCGGATGCAGGTCTCGACAACGAGCGCCGCGTACCAGGCGCCGCGGGCTGCATTGAAGCGGTTGGCTTCCCGCGGCTTCCAATAGGCGAAGGCGGCGTTGACGAAACTCGCATAAGGCACGCCGTGAATGAGCTCACCGCGACCGATCCCCTCCGCTCCTCGGCTCTCCGCCAACAGGCGATTGCTGGTCGCTCCTTCGATTTCAGCGAGCGCCGCGGCGTCCTCGCCCGAAACGAGCGCTTCCAGAACTGGCGGACGGAGGCGCGCCGTCGATACGAGCCGGACGGTTCGTGGAAAGGCTTCCCGGACGACCGGCAGGTCGTTGAGCATGCCTGTTAGCCCCGGCCTCGTCCTGAGGAGCGCCAGAGGCGCGTCTCGAAGGACGCTTCAGGCGACGCGGAACCGGCGAGCCCAACTGGACCATTCCCTTCGACAAGCTCAGGGCAGGCTTTCGAGGCCCCGCTGAGGCGGGGCGCCTCAGAATGAGGGGCTGAACTCACAAGCCGCCGCGGACGGCGTCGACGTAGCGGCGGACCTCGAGCATCCTTGGAATGCCGCCTTCGATCATCGCCCGAATTGGGGTGTCGCGGTCGAACAGCGGCCCGCTATTGGGCCGTCGCGCCCATTCGTCCGCCGTCTCGTCGGCAAACAAAAGGTGAAGTCCCTTGTAAACGCCGACCAATGCGGAGACGCGCGTCAGCTGGTCCTGGCTCAAGGTCGGGCAGGAGCCGCGCTTCATGCGGTCGAGCGTGCTCGCTGAAACCCCGAGAAGCGCGGAGGCCTCCGCGTTGGACAAGTCCCAAGCTTTTATGAGCGCAACGAACGCTTTAAGGGCGACTGCAGAGAGGCGCGCCCGGTCGCGCTCGTTCGCAAAGGTCTGGGGTCCGAGGGCGCCCAGCTCCGCTTGTCTGGTTTCAACGGTGGTGACAGGCATTCGCGTCTCCTGACGAGGAGATACGCGTCATTTGACACGATGTCCAGCGGGAATTGCCCGTTCGTAAACCCCGCGGGGCGCGCGCAGACGCCAAACGCGAGGATAGGACGGACCTGTCAACGCGCAGTTCGAGGCCAAAGTTTTCAATCGCATGCCTCGCGCAGCACCGCACGCGGTGCCGGCGGGCGAATTCCAGCGGCGGTGAGCGAGCGGAAGGTATTCCCGATTGGTTGCTCAGAAAGAAACTCGCCGAGTTGTGTCGGCTTCCGCTAGGGGTAGCTTTGGGCTGCCTCGCGATCGGCAGTTGTCACCCCGGGGGTATTACTCCTATTTGTAATAGAAGTCGGGCATTAGTCGGAGGGGTGACGTCGTGGGCTCTATATTTCCTCAGGTCATTGTCGTTCAGGCCGCTGATCACTCGTGGTTGGAGATTATTTTCTGGATTTCGCAGATTATCTTGATGATAATTGCGGCGGCGGCGGCAGTGTTTGCGTACAGCCATGTTCAAGAGGCAAAAGACAGCGTCAAGCGAATGGACATTTGCGGCTCCTCGCTTTGCACATCGTGACTTAGCACGGATTGCCCAGAACACAATATCACCGACTACCTAACTTTTTGGTCATGAAATTGTTCCAAAGTGTGCCGCTGGGCTGCCATGGTGCCAGCGCCGGCACGTGTCTCCGGGCGTCTTCCACTTACCGTCGCCTTGGTCACCACTGCAGGCGCAGCGCGGATTATCCGCTACGCCGTGCCGTGCGGCAGCACAGATGGCGCACGAAGAGCACCTTTGCGGGATCGCTTCTCCTCTCGCGCTGATTCTACCTGCTCGCCTGCGTCGAATAAAACTCCATCATCCCCCCCGCGCCCCCGCCGCCTACGCCAAGCAAGTCGGCTAGCGCCCAGACCAGCGCGTCCGCCCGGTCGGGCGAGTATCCCATGGCGCGGCGGTCGAAGTCGGGGGTCAAGGCGCAGAGCTGGTCCTCGAGCTTGCTGAACGTCCCAATGTGAAACACGAGCCCCCGCTCGTAGGCTGCGGCGATTGGCTCGGCGCGGAGGAACTTGCCGCGCGTCGCGTGAACCGCGTGCACCGGCAGGTTGGGCTCGCTCTGGCGCAAAACCTCCGTCACCATGTCGCCGCCTTGGTTGATTTCCGCGACCACCCGATTGGCCTTGAAGTTGCGGAAGGCGGCGCCGACCCGTGCGCCCCAGGCGCCCGGCGTCTCGCCCTGGCTGGTGAGGTCAGCGAGCACGTAGAAAAGCCCGTTTTCCGCTTTTGCGGCGACTATGAGCCCGCATTCGTCGGATTTTGTTCCTGAGCGCGCCGGTGGATCGACCGCGACCACGATCTCGGCGAATTCCTTCGGCGCGGCTTCCGGCGCAACGCGTTGGCGCTCGAGCAGCGCCCGCGACCAGAGGGCGCCGGGCGTCTCCTCGACGATTTCGGCGAACAGCTCCTGCCGGCCGATCGCGCGGCCCTTGTACCGCGCCGTGATGCGGTCGAAGAACGCTCGCGCCAGATGAGCCTTGTTGTCGAAGGTCGAGCCGCGGGTGACGATGGTGTCCTTGCCGGCGGCGAGGGCTTTGATGATCTTCGTCGGACGCGGCGTGGTGGTGACGATCGCCTGCGGTCTGTCTCCGAGGCGCAAGCCCAGCATCGCCTGATCGAAGGCGTCGGGCTGACGCCAGGCGGCGAGCTCGTCGCACCACAATTTCATGTGCTGCTTGCCCCTGAGCCGGTCGGGCTCCTCGGCTGAGAACAGCGTGCTCACCGCACCGTTGGGCCATTCGAGCCGGAGATCCGTTGCATGGAATTGGGGGCGCTCGTCGCGCCGGCAGCAGGCGAGAATGCCGGATTCGCCCCTCACCATAATGTCGCGGGCGTCCGCGAGCGTGGCCCCGATCAGGTTGACGATCGGGTAGTCCTGCACCCAGGTGCGCACCGCCTCCGCGCCAGCCCGCGTCTTGCCGGCGCCGCGTCCGGCGAGGATGAGCCAGATGATCCAGTCGCCGTCCGGCGGAGCCTGGTCGGGGCGGGCCCAGAACGCCCAGTCGTGAAACAATTGCGCGCATTCGCGCGGCGTCATCTCCTCCATCAGACGCACGCGCGTGTCGAGTGCGAGGTTCAGAAAATCCGAGGCGCTTTTGACCCGGCCGCCCGTATCGGGACGAGTGGGCGCACGCCTGGCGCCCCGCGCCCGGCCGGATCGCCCCGTTTCGCCCGTCATTCAGCGGGGTGCTCGGGCTGGAGACGGTCCACGATCTCATTGACCTTCTTCAAGAGTCGGGCGCGCTCCTCGTCGCCGTACTGTTCAGGGATCCGCTTCGCCTTCGTGAATCCGTGATAGCGGTCGAGCCGGTCGACGATCTTCAGCGCGCGGTCGATCGCCTTGAGGTCGCCGTTCTGGAGCCGCTCGAGGAGCTTGAGGATCATCTGCTCAAGCCGGGCGATCTGCAGCCGGGCGAAGTCTTCAGCCGGCGCGACCCAACGGTTGCGCAGCTCCTGACGCAGAATGCTCTCGGTTCGTTTCGGGGTCAGCCGTTCCGTCGCGGCGATTTCGTCGACCCCGGCGCCGGCAATGAGGGAAGCGAGAACCCGCTGGGCGCGGGTCACCCTCGCGCGTTTCGATCGGGTCGGGGGGGTTGCGTGGGACATGGGCGCCTCGAGGAATTGTTGAACGGAGAAGTCCACGCAAGCCGAACGGCCCCTCCGCGGCGTGCGCGGTCGAGGTGTCGGGCGGGGCAAGATTTTGGGAGGGGCGGATTTGGCGGGAAACGAGAGCGATCGCTTTCCGGGCGCGGCTCTCGAACTTCCCTCACTATGCCTTGACCGGCGTCAAAGCGCAAGCTTTTGTTCTTGTTTTGTCCCAAAATGACGCCGCCTATTGCGGATTAACTTAGCAATATCAAAATGTTATGATGACGTCTGGCGTTACCGTCGAAGCATATCAAGCTCGGATTGCCGGAAGCGGCGCCTCTTGCGCCCTTTGGTCAAAAAAGCTCCAACAGGAAACAATTGCGTACCAGGCGCATGTGATGTAAATTATCAGTATATCTGTACAACGATCTGGAAAAGCTTCATTTTGAGGAAACCTTGGGGCGTCACCTCCTTTTCGCAATGCTCGCTGAAACTCAGAGCAGATCTCCAGATCTCGATGTGCGCCCTCGAGCGGAAGCGATGAGACGATCGAGTTGCAGAAAAAGGGACCTAACACCTTGAAAGCGCTTGAGCGCGTGCAGAAATGGCGCCTCCCGTTCTGAGCCGCGACGGGCTCGCTCATGGCCCAAGCTGGCGGTAGGCAAAGCGAGGAGAGTTCATGTATTTCCTCCGGAGCGCTTTGGCTGGAGCGGGGGAGAGCCGTGCTGATTGTCCACTATGCCGTCAATACCGACCCCGGCGCGGCGACCGCGCCAAGCGTCGGGCTCGAGCGGAAGATTCTGGACCCCGTCGAACCAATTCCGCCCGGCGCGGTCTGGATCGACATGGTCGAGCCGACCGTGGATGAGGACCAGAAGGTGGAGCGCTATCTTGGCTCCAAGGTGCCGTCACGCTCCGATCCGGACTACGCTCAGCCCGCCGAATCCTACTACGCCGAAAATGGCGTGCGCTACCTGCACGCCTGCGTCGTCAGCGAAGCCGAAGGCACGCCCGACGTCGCCGACGTCACGTTTGTCCTGGGTCCCAAGGCGCTTGTCACGGTACGCTACGATCCCGGCGAAGCCTTCGATCTTTTCGGCCAGAGGCTGGGCAAAATTCCGACCCAGGCGCTGCATCCCGACGCGGTGGCGGTCGGTCTTATCAACGCCATTGTCGATCGCTCCGCCCGGGCGCTGAACAAGGTCGGAAACGAGCTCGATTCGATCGCGAGCCAGGTCTTTCGAGCCAAGGGCGACCAAAGCGCGAGGAGCAAGATCTATTCTGCGACCCTCGGCGCGCTCGGCCGGGAAGACGAGAAGATCTCGAACCTGCGCGAAAGCCTGGTCGAGCTCGAGCGGCTCGTGCTGTTCCTGATGTCGGAAGGGCGCTCCGCGGACGCGCCAAAACCAGTGCGTGAGGCGACGAAGTCCGCTTTGCGCGACCTGCAGGCGCTTGAGCAGGACGCGAACTTCAAGGCGCAGAAAGTGCAGTTCCTGCTCGACGCGACCCTCGGCTTCATCAACCTCGCGCAGAACGACATCATCAAGCTGTTCTCCGTGCTGGCGGTCATCTTCATGCCGCCGACGATGATCGCCTCCGTCTACGGCATGAATTTCAAGGTAATGCCCGAGCCGACTGGTCCTGGGGTTATCCGTTGGCCCTCCTTCTGATGGTGGCCGTCGCGGTTGGGCCCTACGTGTTCTTCCGGTGGAAGAAGTGGCTATGAGGCGCGTCGCGGCCGGGCTGACTGGCCGGCGCCCATTTTGAACGTCGTGTGACATCTAGCCTTCATCCGCGGCTGGTAGCTGGCGGGTGGGAGCGGGCGATGACGGCACAACCGGCGCGAATTGATCTGGCGGACCTCGGACCGGGCGTCGCCTGGGCGTTCCAGTTCGATGAGAATGGACGCGGGCGCGTGGTCAACGGCAATTCCTCGATCGACCTCATGCACGGGCGTCGATTTGTCTGGGTGCACTTGATCTTGGGAAACGTGCGGACGCGCGAGTGGATCGGCGCGCAAGAGGCCCTTCCTCCCGAAGCCCGCGAGGTGTTCTTATCCAAGGATCGCCATCCGAGCCTGCACTGGGGCGGGGAAGCTTTGTGGGGAACGCTCCACGACGTCCGGCACGAAGACCAAGCGGGAATGGAGGCGACCGATCTCCGTTTCGCCCTGTGGCCGCAGTTCCTCCTGACGGCGCGCCACCACGCAGCGCGCTCCGCCATGGCGGTTAAAGACCAGGCGGAGAAGGGCGTCACCTTTGAAGACAGCGCCGCGCTGTTTGAGAGCATGCTGATCGCCGCCGCCGACTCGATCGGCGAGGCCGCGCAACAGATCGCCGCCGAGCTCGATCAGATCGAAGACCGCGTTTTGTCAGACAGCTTGAGCGACGAAAGCGCGGCGCTCTTGAAGTTGCGAAGAGGTATTTCTCGCCAGGAGCGGCTGGTTCAAGCAGCTCATAGCGTGCTGGCGCAACTCGAACAAAACCGCGGAGAGAGCGTCCTTCAGGCGTATCGCGATCTGGGCTCCAGAGTGCGGCAGCGGGTCGACGCTTTTCGGGCCGACCTCTATCTACAGGCGGAGCTGGCGCGGCTTCTGCAGGAGGAAGTGGCTGGCGCAGCTCGCGACCGCTACCAATCGCAACCTTTTCGCTCTCACGGTGGTCACGACCCTGCTGCTGCCCCCGGCCTTCGTCACCGGATTTTTCGGCATGAACACGAAAGGGCTGCCGTTCGGCGACTCGGACTATGGAACAGTCTACGCCACTATTCTCTGCCTACTCGCGGCGGGTGTCGCTTATCTGCTGATCCGCCGCTACCGGGCGGTCTCTTGAAGCGGCTTCGCCTTGTGAACTTTCGCGCGCGGCGGCCAGCGCAGCGTCAGGCGATTTATCCCACCTGAAACCAGGCTCCCACTCCGGCTGCGCGGTGCTCGGGGATCGCTGATTCGAGCGGCCATTTGCCCGGGTTATCGGCGACAAACGCGACATGGGCGGTGCGGCCGGGCTGGATGAGAAAGGTGTCGCGCCAATAGGGCTCCCAGCCGTCGTCCATTGAGTGCAAGAGCCGCGCGACGTGGCCCCAAAGCCGGATCGCCTGGACGACCGCCGTCTTGTTGACGATGGCGAACACAGCAGGTTGGCCGCGCGGGATGACATAAGCCGGCTTCGGCGCCCAATCGGCAAACGGGACGCCGTTGATCGCGAACGGCGCGGAGCCGCCGCCGTTGATGGTAAAGTCGCAGCGCCTTGCGGATTCGAGGGCGATTTCCGACGGTAGTCGCGGATTGGCCGCAAGCCGCGACGGCTCGGAGCGCGAGGCGACCGGCTCGCCTTCGGGCATGAGCGCGATGAACGGGCGGTCGTCGCCGCCGGCGCCGTGCAGGTCAAGGCGGACGCCCGCGCCAAGGTTGTGCGGCATATCGAACATCAATTCGAATCGTGCGCCGGGACCGATCGGAAACTGGTTATTGAGCGGTTCGAAGGGCTCGCTTGGCTGACCGTCGACCGCAACGATGAGGGTTCTTGCGCCGTCGATCGCGACCGTCGCCAGGCGCGCGGTCGCGGCGCTACCCAGACGCAGCCTCACACGCGCGCCGGGCCGGGCCTTGAGCGTGAACGGCGCCGCCGCGCCATTTGCGAAGACGACTTCGCACTTGCGCCCGCTCCCTCGGCTGATGACGGGATCGGCGAAATCGTCCTTGATCCGCCCGCTCGCGTCGACGTTCCAGTCGGACAGCACGACCGCCGCATCGAAATCGACGTCCGGCGCCTTCGCCTCGTCGACGATGATCGGCCCGAATAGCCCACGTCCCTGCTGGGAGGCGTCGGTCGAACCGGCGCGCGGCAGATAAAGATTGAAGCCGGAATCTGGGGGGGTGAAGCGGATGTCCGCGCTGGCGCCTGGCTTCAGTCGTTCCTGGGTGAGGCCAGCAATGCCTGCGGCCGAGTTCGCCGCCCGTAAGCCTGGAAAGCTCAGCGTCGTTGGCTCGGCGAGCTTGTTGGCGAATTTGAGTCTCAGTTCCTCGCCTTGCGTGAGCCTGATGGGCGGGCCCGGAATCGCGCCGGCATAGGCGTAAGCCGCCGCCGGTTCGGCCGGGGCCGGGGCGAGTTGAAGCCTCGCCGGCGCGGCTTCGAAGTTGAAAATGCCCTCAGCCGCCGGCGCAGGAGCGTCTCCTCGCGCTCGAGCGCCGAGGCGCCATAGGGCTGCCGCAAGGCCGCCGACCAAAGCCATGCGGCGGGTGGGAGTCACGCCATTTGTCCCATTTTGGCGCATTACGTGCGGCGCCGAGAATGCTGGCGAATGATTTGCGGCGAAAAGGGTCCATCCATGCGTGAGGTCGCCGTATCCCTAGGTTTTGCCGCCATTTTTGTCGCGTTAGGGCGTTTTCTGTTCGCGCCGCTCTTCTTAGCCGGGCGCGCCGATGGCGCAACCGGCATTCTGCTCGCAGCAGGTCTCTTCACCATCGCCATCGCCGCTGTGGTGCCCAAATGAGCCGACAGGCGGGTCAGGTCCGTATTTTTTTATGGCGCAGAACGAGAAGCTGATATAGAGCGCCGAAAGCAAATCGGCCTCGTCAAGCCGGCGCTCGCGGCGGGCGTGGCGGAACTGGTAGACGCGCCGGATTTAGGTTCCGGTGGCGAAAGTCGTGGGGGTTCGAGTCCCTCCGCCCGCACCATTTCCTTCGCGACCGCGAACGTTCGGGGCCGATTTGACGATCGGACGGTTGATAAATATCGGCGCGTAGCAGCTATCAGCGGCGACGACCACAAGGCGGAACGCAAGATGCAGGTGACCGAGACGCTTAGCCAGGGACTTAAGCGGGAGTATGACATTTCGTTGCCGGCGAGCGACCTGGCGGCCAAGCTCAATGGGCAGTTGGCGGACCTGAGAGCAAAGGTCCGCATCAACGGTTTCCGCCCCGGCAAGGTGCCGGTCGAGCATTTGCGCAAGGTTTACGGCAAGTCGGTGATGGCCGACGTGATGCAGGAAGCCATCGCAAGCGCGAACAAGAAGATCATCGACGACAACCACCTGCGCCTCGCCCGCGAGCCGAAAGTCGAGCTTCCGACCGATCAGGCGACGATCGACGCCGCCCTCGAGGCCCGCGGCGACCTCAACTTCAAGGTCGCGCTCGAGGTGCTCCCAGTGTTCGAGATTGGCGATTTCTCGCAGATTTCACTCGAGCGTCTGACGGCCGATGTCGAGCCCTCGGACGTCGAGACCGCGCTCGATCGCTTGGTTGAGGAGCGCCGCGCCTACAGCGAGAAGCCGGTGGGCGCCACGGCCGAGGTCCACGACCGCATCACGATCGACTTTGACGGAACGATCGACGGAGTTCCCTTCGAGGGTGGTGAAGGAAGGGATATCCAGGTAGCGTTGGGCTCGAACACGTTTCTACCTGGGTTTGAGGACCAGCTCATCGGCGTCGCCGTGGGGGATAAGCGCACTGTTCGTGCGACGTTCCCGGAGGCTTACGCCGCTCGCGCGCTCGCGGGGAAAGCCGCCGAATTCGACGTGACGGTGAAGGGCGTCGCCGCGCGCGACCCGTTCGCCCTCGACGATGAATTTGCCAAAGGCATGGGCTCGGAGAGTCTCGACAAGCTCAGGGAGACGATCCGAGATCGAATCGCTGCCGAGTATGCGCGAGTCTCCCGCGACAAACTCAAGCGTGAGCTGCTTGACCGGCTTGACCGGCTCTATTCCTTCGAGCTACCGGAAGGTTTGGTCAATCAGGAGTTCAATTCCATCTGGGAACAAGTGACCCGCGAGCAGCAGGCCTCGGGCCGCGGCTTTGCCGAGGAGAACACTACGGAAGAGGCGGCGCGGGCCGACTATCGTAAGATCGCCGAACGGCGGGTCCGCCTCGGGCTCCTGCTGGCCGAGGTCGGAACGAGGTCCGAGGTCAAGGTCTCGGATGAGGAGATGACCCAAGCGATGGTCGCCCGGGCGCGGTCGTTTCCGGGCCAGGAAAAACAGGTTTGGGATTTCTACCGTAACAACAGCCAGGCATTGGCCGAATTGCGCGCTCCGATTTACGAAGAGAAAGTTGTCGACCATATCCTCGGCCTCGCCAAGGTCGAGGCGCGCAAAGTGACGAGAGAAGAGCTCCTTAAGCCGATCGATGATGAGCTTCCAAGCGAGCCATCGAATTGAATGACAGGGGCGCCGATGTCTGACGCTGACTGGGACAGCCGCCTCTTTTCGGGACGGCTATGGGCGCCTATGTTGAGCTCGCGGCTGATAGCCGGGCGCGGGTTGGTTCCGGCGAGAGAAAGGTTCTGATGCGCGATCCGGTCGACTATTACACCAATAATCTCGTGCCGATTGTTATCGAGCAGTCGGCGCGAGGCGAGCGTTCGTTCGATATCTTCTCGCGGCTCTTGCGCGAGCGCATCATTTTCATGATCGGTCCGGTCGACGATCTATCAGCTTCTCTGGTGGTCGCTCAACTGCTCTTTCTCGAGGCTGACAATCCGAAGAAGGAAATTGCCCTTTACGTCAATTCTCCGGGCGGCGTTGTCACGGCGGGGCTCTCCATCTACGACACGATGCAGTTTATTCGTCCAAAAGTGACGACTATGTGCATCGGGCAAGCGGCCTCGATGGGCTCGCTTCTGCTTGCCGCAGGCGAGAAGGGTTCGCGGTTTGCTCTGCCTAATTCCCGCATCATGGTCCATCAGCCGTCAGGCGGTTTCCAGGGGCAGGCGTCCGATATCCAGAGGCACGCGGAGGATATTCTGAAGGTCAAGCGGCGACTCAACGAGATTTACGTAAATCATACCGGCCAATCCTACGAAGCCATTGAAAGAACGCTGGATCGGGATCATTTCATGTCGGCCGAGGAGGCGAAGGCCTTCGGCATCGTCGATGAGGTGACAACCAAGCGCGCAGTCGAGTTGGAAGAGGCGAAGGCATAGCCCGCGGGCCAGCCGAGGCGCGAGTTTTTTCTGGCTTTGGCGGTCTGCCGCGATGAATTTTGCGGTGTGGCCTTGATTTTGCGTACAATTTGGTGGTTGCTTGTCAAATCCCAGTCTGACCCAATCGGGTAGGGGAACACGAGGCAGGGCCGAAGGCTACGTTTCGTTAGGGTGGTTTGGTTAGGCTGCTCGGTCAAGCGTTTGACGACTCGCTTCGGCGGAAGCGGCCTAAATGGAGAAAAGCGATGGCCAAGGCCGAAGGCGACGCCAAAAATACGCTCTATTGCTCCTTCTGCGGCAAGAGCCAGCATGAAGTGCGCAAGCTCATCGCCGGGCCGACCGTATTCATCTGCGATGAATGCGTTGAATTGTGTATGGATATCATCCGCGAGGAGAGCAAGACCGCGCTGGTCAAAAGCAAGGACGGCATTCCAACCCCTCGCGAAATATGCAAGGTTCTTGACGACTACGTGATCGGCCAGCCCCAAGCCAAACGAGTGCTGTCGGTCGCCGTCCATAACCATTATAAGCGCCTCAATCACGCCACCAAGCACGGCGATGTGGAGCTGGCGAAATCGAACATTCTGTTGATTGGCCCGACGGGCTCGGGCAAGACGCTGCTCGCCCAGACTCTGGCGCGTATCCTCGATGTCCCGTTCACGATGGCCGACGCCACCACTCTGACCGAAGCCGGCTATGTCGGCGAGGACGTTGAGAACATCATTCTGAAGCTGTTGCAGGCTTCCGACTATAACGTCGAGCGAGCGCAGCGCGGCATCGTCTACATCGACGAGATCGACAAGATCAGCCGCAAGTCCGACAATCCGTCGATTACCCGCGACGTGTCGGGCGAAGGCGTGCAGCAGGCCCTGCTTAAGATCATGGAGGGTACGATTGCGAGCGTTCCCCCCCAGGGCGGACGCAAGCATCCTCAGCAGGAATTCCTGCAGGTCGACACGACCAATATCCTGTTCATTTGCGGCGGAGCTTTCTCCGGTCTCGAGCGAATCATCTCGGCGCGCGGCAAGGGCACCTCGATCGGCTTTTCCGCCAAGGTCCAGTCGCCCGACGATCGGCGCACGGGTGAAGTGTTCCGTGAGGTCGAGCCGGAGGATCTGCTGAAATTCGGCCTCATTCCCGAATTTGTCGGCCGTCTACCGGTCATTGCGACCCTCGAGGATCTCGACGAGGACGCGCTGAAGAAGATCCTGACCGAGCCAAAGAACGCGCTCGTCAAACAATATCAGCGCCTGTTCGAGATGGAGAACACCGACCTGACGATTCAGGAAGACGCGCTGGGGGTGGTCGCCAAGAAGGCGATCGAGCGGCGCACAGGCGCCCGGGGCCTGCGTTCGATCATGGAAAGCATCTTGCTTGACACGATGTTTGAACTGCCCGGCCTGGACGGCGTCGAACAAGTAGTGATCGGTCCTGAGGTCGTCGAAGGCAAGGCTCGCCCCCTTTACATCTATGCCGAGCGCGCCGAGCGCGCGAGCTAATCCCGGGGTCGACGCGCCGCTTGAAACTTGCGCGGCGCGCGCCCATGTTTCGATAGGGATTATCGATTCTCCCGTGCCGTTCGGGCGCGAAAGCTTCGTCCGCGAAACTGGTGGGCTTTCCGCGAAAGTGCGGCGCGTCCGTTGTTCTCGCGGGGACGAGGTTGAGTCGAAGGACTGTAACTAAGAGAATGCGGGGCGAAGGGAACGTCGGCTCGCGAGATTCAGGATAGCCATGACCAACCAACACAAGTCCATCGTCCCCGGTACGCTCGACGTCTATCCGGTCCTCCCATTGCGCGACATCGTCGTGTTCCCGCACATGATCGTTCCACTGTTCGTCGGGCGCGAGAAGTCGATTCGCGCGCTCGAAGAGGTGATGAAGTCCGACAAGCCGATTCTGCTTGCGACCCAGAAGAACGCGGCCGACGACGATCCCGCGCCCGACGCCATTTTCTCCGCCGGCACGCTGGCGAGCGTTCTGCAGTTGCTCAAGCTGCCCGACGGCACGGTCAAGGTGCTCGTCGAAGGCTCGACGCGCGCCCAGGTAACTCGGTTCGTGTCTAGCGACGGTTTCTTCCAGGCTGAGGCCCTGGCGATCGCTGACGAGCCGATCGAAAAGATCGAGGCCGAAGCCCTGTCGCGCTCAGTCGTGTCCGAGTTCGAGAGCTACGTGAAGCTCAACAAGAAGATTTCGCCTGAAGTCGTGACCGCGGTCAATCAGATCGACGACTATGGCAAGCTCGCCGACACTATCGCCTCCCATCTCGCGGTCAAACTCTCCGACAAGCAGGCGATCCTAGAGATGCGTTCCATCGCGAAGCGCTTCGAAAAGTGCCTCGCGCTGATGGAGAGCGAGATTTCGGTGCTTCAAGTTGAGAAGCGCATCCGAACGCGCGTTAAGCGGCAGATGGAGAAGACTCAGCGAGAATACTATCTCAACGAGCAGATGAAGGCGATCCAGAAGGAACTCGGCGACGAGGATGGCAAAGACGAAATGTCTGAGCTCGAGGAGCGCATCAAGTCGACGAGACTCACCAAAGAAGCGCGGGAGAAGGCGCTCGCTGAGGTCAAGAAGCTCAGGCAGATGTCCCCCATGTCGGCTGAAGCCACGGTCGTCCGCAATTATCTTGATTGGCTGCTGTCGATCCCTTGGCAGAAGCGGTCGAAGATCAAGAAGGACCTACCGGCCGCGCAAACGATTCTTGACGCCGATCATTTCGGCTTAGACAAAGTCAAGGAGCGCATCGTCGAGTACCTCGCCGTCCAGCAGCGCGCCAACAAGCTGACCGGTCCCATTTTGTGTCTCGTCGGTCCGCCGGGCGTCGGCAAGACCTCGCTCGGCAAGTCGATCGCGAGAGCGACGGGCCGCGAATTCGTGCGTATGTCGCTTGGCGGCGTGCGCGACGAGGCGGAGATTCGTGGCCATCGGCGGACCTACATCGGCTCGATGCCGGGGAAGGTTATCCAGTCGATGCGCAAGGCCAAGACGTCTAATCCGCTTTTCCTGCTCGACGAGATCGATAAGATGGGCATGGATTTCCGCGGCGATCCGTCGTCGGCCCTGCTCGAAGTGCTAGATCCCGAACAGAACTCGACGTTCAATGACCACTATCTTGAAGTCGACTATGACCTGTCGGGCGTTATGTTCGTGACTACTGCCAACACGCTCAACATCCCGCCCGCCCTCATGGACCGGATGGAGATCATCCGCATCGCCGGCTACACGGAAGACGAGAAGCTCGAGATCGCCAAGCGGCACCTGTTGCCCCATTCGATGATCAAGCACGGGCTCGACGCCAAGGAATGGGTGATCGAGGACAGCGCCATCATGGAGCTCATCCGGCGCTATACGCGAGAAGCCGGCGTCCGTAACCTCGAGCGCGAGATTTCTAATCTTGCGCGCAAGGCGGTGAAAGAGATCCTCACTCACAAAAGCAAGGTGATCGTCGTCAACGGCGAGAACGTCGCCGAGTTCCTTGGGCCGCCAAAGTTCCGCTACGGCGAGATCGAAGCCGACGATCAGGTCGGACTCGTGACTGGGCTCGCTTGGACGGAGGTTGGGGGCGAATTGCTGACGATTGAAGGCGTCATGATGCCGGGCAAAGGCCGCATGACGGTGACCGGAAATCTCAAGGACGTGATGAAGGAGTCGATTTCGGCCGCGGCGTCCTACGTACGTTCGCGCGCCGTCGATTTCGGAATTGAGCCGCCCTTGTTCGATAAGCGCGACATCCATGTGCACGTGCCCGAGGGCGCAACGCCCAAGGACGGGCCGTCCGCGGGCGTTGGCATGGCGACCGTGATCGTCTCGATGCTGACTGGCGTTCCGGTGCGACGCGACATCGCAATGACCGGCGAGATCACGCTGCGCGGTCGGGTCCTTCCCATCGGGGGACTCAAGGAGAAGCTGTTGGCGGCGCTAAGAGGTGGCATTAAGAAAGTCCTCATACCGGAGGACAACGTCAAGGACTTGGCCGAGATTCCTAGCTCGGTAAAGAACGGCCTCGAAATCGTGCCTGTTTCCCGAATGGACGAGGTGCTCGCGCACGCCCTGGTCCGTCGGCCACCCTCGATCGTATGGGAGGAGGATGTGGCTGCGCCGCCTCCTTCGGGTCCGCCCGAAGACGACGGCCAAGGTCTCGTCGCGCACTGAGGGCCGATTATCCCGGTGCAGGAGATGCGCGTTTTCGGCCCCCCGAAGTTAGCCGTTTGGTAAGATCGCCGCGAATTCTCAGGAATTCGCGGCTTTTTTTCCGCGTATGGGCCAGTTTTAGGCTCTTTTTTTCTCGTTGTTCTCCGCGAACGCTTGCGTTCCTTCTGCGAAACGGCGAGCTATAAATCGAACTCTGCTGTTCGATTCGCCTGGGGCGGCGATGGGCGCCTTCGAGGGGGAGGGACGGGTATGAGCGGGCGGCGGCGCGAGGCGCCGCTTACAGCGGCGTTGAAGGCGCCGGACTTCAGAATTGGCGCCGAACAACCCAGCGCCGCAGTCGAATGGAGAGGCCATAATGAACAAGCTTGAGCTCGTCGATCATATCGCCACGGAAGCGGAATTGACTAAGGTTTCCGCCGCCGCCGCGCTTGAGGCCGTGCTGGAAGGCATCATCAGCACCTTAAGGAAGGGCGAGGAAGTGCGGCTCGTCGGATTCGGCACCTTCTCGGTGCGCGAGCGCGCCGCCGGAAAGGGGCGTAACCCGGCGACCGGCAAGGAAATTAAAATCGCGGCGTCAAGAAACGCGCGCTTCAAGCCCGGCGCCGCCCTAAAGGCGAGCCTCAATAAGAAGTCGGCCAAGAAATAGATCGATTCGCGCAGTCTGCGGCGCGCGACCGTAGGGTCGCTTGGTCGTCTGCCCATCGCTGCTCTTCACGCAGGGCGCCTGCTGGCGCTTGGCGAGGCCGCCGCCAGCCTGTTATCCTGGCGCCGCCGGACCAGGCGGCCGGCGGTACCAAGGGCGGTTAGCTCAGTTGGCAGAGCATCTCGTTTACACCGAGAGGGTCGGCGGTTCGAGCCCGTCACCGCCCACCAGTCCCAGGTCGCGGAGGGCGTCTGCGCTGGCCACGGCGTTCGCCCTCGTGGGGCTCGTGGTCACGCCTGCCACGGCCCAACAGCACGGCCTGTCGATGAGTTTCCGCGTTGCGCCGCTCGAATCCCACGAATGCGGACGACATTGTCCCGATGTCATCGTGGCCGACGGCGTGATCGAGGCTCAGACGCCGCAGACCTTTGTCAATTTTCTCAAGTCTGGCAGCTCGGACTCCAAGTTGCGGCGCATCGTTTTTTTCAACTCCCGCGGCGGCAATGTCGTCGCTTCGATGGTGTTCGGTCATATTCTGCGGGGCCTGCGCATTGCCGGCGTCGTCGGGCGGTTCGACGCGGACGGCGATCCGGGACCATACGTCGGCGAGTGTCTGTCGGCCTGCGTCTACGCGTTGATGGGCGCCGTGCGCCGTGTCGCGCCTCCAGGCAGCGAGGTGGGGCTGCATCGAATGTCGATTGTCGAAAGCGAGGGGGGCGGTCTTTTCGGATCGCATGTGCAGCGCAGTTTCGCGGACCCGCCGATGGTCGCCGTGCTGGGGCGCTACGCGCGGCGAATGGGCGTCGACCCGGCGCTGGTGCAGAGGGCAGAATCGTTGCCTCCCGACACTGTCCACGTTCTAACGCGTGACGAAATGCGGCGCTGGTCATTGGCGACAAGTCAATTCTAACCCTGTAGGCGTGCGGAGCACGTGTTGGGTCTGCAGTCGAGGTTCGCGGTCACTTGCGATCCTTGACTTGGAAACGCGCCTGGCTTATCCGGTCGCGCTCCCGCGGGGGAGTAGCTCAGTTGGTTAGAGCGCCGGCCTGTCACGCCGGAGGTCGCGGGTTCAAGTCCCGTCTCTCTCGCCATTTTCCGCCATTCATCGATTGCTTGAGGCGCTCACTCGCCGGGCGTTCGCCCAGCTCACTCGGCTCGGCCGCGGGCTTGAAATTGTACGCGCGGGCGCAGTGTACGATTTTGCGCGCGACTCAATCTTTTCAGTCGCTTAACCTCATTTTTCTGTAACTCGAAACAATAATAATACATCTTTTAATAGCATTAAAGCGGTGCTTTAAAATACGCTGCGTTCAGATGGAGTCGTCATCGCGAGAACTCCTGGGTTTGGGGCCCTGGCCACGTGGCGATGCGGGGGGCCGTGCGGACCCCGACAACTCCTGGTCGCTGCCCCACGCACTTGATCCGGGCGCCGTTCGCGATGACGATCGCGGGTTCGACCCCATTGCAGTTTGCGGTCGCCGGACGGACTGCTCACTTGCAAGGCCTCGGCTCGCCTCAATCACAGCCTTCCGCCTTGCATGCTACGCTGCGCTGCGATACGCGTTAACGGGGCGCGCGAGCGCCTTCCCGCGGCGCATGCCCGGAGCCCCGCATACGATCAGCTGAAGAGCGAGGCCATGCCGAGCCTTATTTCCGACTACCTGCCTCTGGTCGTGTTCATCGTCATTGCCGCTCTGATAAGCGGAGCGCTCTTGGTCGCGCCTTTTCTCGTGGCCTACCGGGCCCCGGACACCGAGAAGCTCTCGCCCTACGAGTGCGGTTTTCCTCCGTTCGACGATGCTCGTATGCGCTTTGACGCGCGTTTCTACCTTGTCTCGCTCCTCTTCATCATCTTCGATCTTGAAGTGGCGTTCCTGTTTCCTTGGGCGATCGTCTTCCACGACCTTGGCGCGCTAGGATTCTGGTCGATGATGATGTTTCTGGCGGTGCTGACCATCGGGTTTGTGTACGAATGGAACAAAGGAGCGCTGGAATGGGATTGAGCGCCAGCCCGACCGTCACGCTTGGCGCGGCCGACCTCCTCAACCCGCTGACCGGTAAGCCGCTTCGGCCCGAGGATCGGTACTACGGCTCGATCAGCGATGAGCTCGCCGACAAAGGCTTTCTCGTCACCACAACCGACGATCTCATCCAATGGGCGCGCACTGGTTCGCTGATGTGGATGACCTTCGGGCTTGCGTGCTGTGCGGTCGAGATGATGCAGCTGTCGATGCCGCGCTACGACGTTGAGCGCTTCGGCTTCGCGCCGCGCGCGAGTCCGCGCCAGTCAGACGTGATGATTGTCGCCGGCACGCTGACCAACAAGATGGCGCCGGCGTTGCGCAAGGTCTACGACCAGATGCCAGAGCCGCGCTATGTCATTTCGATGGGGTCGTGCGCCAACGGCGGCGGCTACTACCACTATTCTTATTCGGTCGTGCGCGGGTGCGACCGTATCGTTCCCGTCGATATCTACGTGCCTGGCTGTCCGCCTACCGCCGAGGCGCTGCTCTACGGGGTGCTGATGTTGCAGAAGAAAATCCGCCGCACCGGGACGATCGAGCGCTGAGGACAGGCCGGAGCGAGGCAAAAGGCGAGACTTGAGCAAATGGATGACCAGCTTCAGACCATCGCGACGAGACTTGCCGCCGCCGCGCCCGGCGCGGTCATGGAATCCGATTTCGCGTTTGGCGAGCTGACGCTAACTGTCGATCCAGCGCAGCTCATTGAGACGCTCCAATTTCTTCGGGACGATCCCGCTGCTCAATTCGTTTCGATCATCGATATTTCGGGGGTCGATTATCCGCAGCGCGAGAAGCGCTTCGATGTCGTCTATCATTTGCTGTCGCCAAAGGTGAACCGGCGAATCCGGGTCAAGGTCGCGACCGATGAGGAAACGCCGGTCATGAGCGCGACCGCCGTCTATCACGGGGCCGACTGGTTCGAGCGCGAGGTCTACGATCTGTTCGGCGTGGTGTTCGATGCCCATCCGGACTTGCGGCGCATTCTGACCGACTACGGCTTCGACGGTCACCCGCTGCGCAAGGACTTCCCGATGACGGGTTTCGTTGAGGTGCGCTACGACGATGCGGAAAAGCGTGTGCGCTACGACTCGGTACGGCTCAATCAGGAATTTCGTCAGTTCGACTTCCTGAGCCCGTGGGAGGGCCCGCCGCTGCCAGGGGATGAGAAGGCGAAAGACGGCGATCGGCAGTAGGCAGTCGGGTCATGAACGAGCAGAACCTACGCAACTTCGCGATCAACTTCGGGCCCCAGCATCCTGCGGCGCATGGAGTGCTGCGCCTCGTGCTCGAGCTCGACGGCGAGGTGGTCGAGCGCGTCGACCCGCATATCGGCCTCCTCCATCGCGGAACCGAAAAGCTCATGGAGGCGCGCACCTACCTGCAGAACGTGCCTTATCTCGATCGGCTCGACTATGTCGCGCCGATGAATCAGGAGCACGCGTATGCACTGGCGGTCGAACGGCTTCTCGGTATTTCTGTTCCTCGGCGCGGTCAGCTCATCCGAGTGCTTTATTGCGAGATCGGCCGCCTGTTGTCGCATCTGCTCCAGATCACGACCGCAGCAAATGACGTGGGCGCGATGACGCCGATTCTCTGGGGGTTCGAGGAACGCGAGAAGCTAATGGTGTTCTACGAGCGCGCAAGCGGCTCGCGCATGCACGCCGCTTACTTCCGTCCGGGCGGCGTCCACCAGGATCTGCCGCGCAAACTGATCGACGACATTGAGGCCTTCTGCGATCCTTTCCTTGGGGTCTGCGACGATATGGAAACCCTCCTCACAGGAAACCGCATCTTCAAGCAACGCAACGTCGACATCGGCGTCATCAAACTCGCGGACGCTTGGGCCTGGGGCTTCTCGGGGGCGATGGTGCGCGGTTCTGGCGCGCCGTGGGACTTGCGCAAGGCGCAGCCGTACGAATGCTACGAGGAGATGGATTTCGACATTCCGGTCGGCAAAAATGGCGACTGTTACGACCGATATGTCATCCGCATGGAGGAAATGCGCCAGTCGACTAAAATCATGCGACAGTGCTGCGAGAAGCTGAACTCGGCAGGCGGCGAAGGGCCGGTGAAGACGGACGACGGCAAGGTTGCGCCGCCCCGCCGCGCCGAGATGAAGAGATCGATGGAGGCGCTAATCCATCACTTCAAGCTCTACACCGAGGGCTACAAGGTCCCGGCGGGCGAGGTCTATGCGGCGGTCGAGGCGCCAAAGGGCGAGTTCGGCGTCTATCTCGTCTCCGACGGCACCAACAAACCTTATCGCGTCAAGCTGCGCGCGCCTGGCTTCGCCCATCTCCAGGCAATGGATTTCCTCTGCCGAAAGCACATGCTCGCCGACGTCACTGCGATTCTCGGCTCGCTCGACATAGTGTTCGGGGAGGTCGATCGGTGATCGCCCCTCACCAGGCCCGCGTCAGCGTGGCGACGCATTTGAGGAACCTCTGACCGATGTCCGTCCGCCGCCTCGCTGACGAGCAGCCGACAAGCTTCGAGTTCACGCCGGAAAACAAGGCGTGGGCGGAGCGGGAAGTAGCCAAATATCCGCCCGGTCGGCAGGCGTCAGCCGTGCTGGCGCTATTGTGGCGCGCGCAGAAGCAAAACGGCTATTGGCTGCCCCGCGCCGCTATCGAAAAAGTTGCCGCGACGCTCGATATGCCCAACATTCGTGTGCTTGAGGTCGCCACGTTCTACACGATGTTCAATTTGGCGCCGGTTGGACGTCACTACGTGCAGGTCTGCACCACGACGCCATGTATGCTGGCTGGCTCGGACGACATCCGAGCCGTCTGCCGCAAACGCATCGGTGAACAGGGCCATGTGACGCCAGACGGCGTGTTCTCTTGGATCGAGGTCGAATGCCTTGGCGCCTGTTGCAACGCGCCGATGGTTCAGATCAATGAGGACTATTACGAGGACCTAACGCCGGAGAGTTTTGCTAAGCTTCTGGACGATCTGGCGACGGGGCGGCCGGTCCACGTTGGTTCGCAGACCGGACGCGTCTCGTCTGAGCCGGTTGGCGGCTTAACCGCCTTGACCACGCTCTACGGGGTCGATGGGAGCGGTGCATTGAATGCGTCCTCCCCGTCGAACGAGCGGCCGGCGACCGAGCGGATCGGAAACTGAGCGATGCTGGAAGACAAAGATCGCATCTTCACCAATCTCTATGGGCTCGGTGACCGCGGGCTCAAGGGCGCGGGGGCGCGCGGCAACTGGGATGGGACCAAGGCGATCATCGACAAGGGACGCGACTGGATCATCGCCGAAATGAAGGCCTCGGGCCTGCGCGGTCGCGGGGGAGCGGGATTCCCGACCGGCCTTAAATGGTCGTTCATGCCCAAGACCGTCGACCCCAAGCGCCCGCACTACCTTGTCATCAACGCAGACGAATCCGAGCCTGGAACCTGCAAGGATCGCGAGATCATGCGGAACGACCCGCACACGCTGGTCGAAGGCGCATTGCTTGCTTCATTCGCGATGGGCGCGCACGCGGCCTACATTTATGTGCGCGGCGAATTCATCAAAGAGCGCACAAATCTGGAGGCTGCAGTCGAGGAGGCCTACGAGGCCAATCTCATCGGCAAGGACAATATTCACGGCTGGCCATTCGATCTCTATGTCCATCATGGCGCGGGGGCCTATATCTGCGGCGAAGAGACGGCGATGCTCGAATCCCTGGAGGGCAAGAAGGGCATGCCGCGCATGAAGCCGCCCTTTCCCGCCGGGATGGGACTCTACGGTTCACCCACCACCGTCAACAATGTCGAGTCGATCGCCGTCGCGCCGACGATTTTGCGGCGCGGCGCCTCGTGGTTTACGAGTTTTGGGGCCCCCAATAATTTCGGCACCAAGATCTTCAGCGTCTCGGGTCACGTCAACAAGCCGTGCAACGTCGAAGAGGCGATGTCGATCCCGTTCCGCGAACTGATTGACAAGCACTGCGGAGGCGTACGCGGTGGATGGGACAATCTGCTCGCAGTCATTCCCGGCGGAGCGTCGGTGCGGCTCGTTCCTGCCGCCCAGATCATTGACTGTCCGATGGACTTCGACTCGCTCGCCAAGCTCAAGTCCGGCCTTGGCACGGCGGCGGCGATTGTGATGGACAAGTCGACCGACATCATCCGCGCGATTGCCCGTTTGTCCTATTTCTACAAGCACGAAAGCTGCGGGCAGTGCACGCCCTGTCGCGAAGGCGCCGGGTGGATGTGGCGCGTCATGGAGCGCATGGTTCAGGGTCGGGCGCAAAAACGCGAGATCGACATGCTGCTCGACGTCACCAAGCAGGTCGAAGGACATACGATCTGCGCGCTCGGCGACGCAGCCGCGTGGCCGATTCAGGGGCTGATCGCCCACTTCCGCCCCGAGATCGAGCGGCGCATCGACCAATACGCGGCCAATCCGCACAGCGAGCCGGTGCTCGCCGCGGCGGAGTAAGGCATGACAAGCCACATCGCCCAGCTCAACATTGGCCGATTCCGTTATCCTACGGACGATCCGCGCATGGCGGCGTTCATGGGGAACCTCGATCGCGTCAACGCGCTCGCAGAGCGCAGCGAAGGATTCGTGTGGCGCCTCAAGGACGACAGCAACAATGCAACCGCCATCCGCGCGGCGAGCGATCCGACCATGGCGGTCAATCTGTCAGTTTGGCGGAGCGTCGAAGCGCTCGAGCGCTTCGTCTGGGCGACGGTCCACAAGCAGTTCTACAACCGCAAGGGCGACTGGTTCCAAAAGACCGAGACCCCGCATTTCGTCTTGTGGCCGATACCTGCCGGGCATATTCCGGACCTTGAAGAGGCGACGGGACGGCTCGAGCATTTAACGCGGAATGGCGATAGCGACTTTGCCTTCGGCTGGAGCCACCTGGCGCATGTCAAGCTGTGGATGAGCCAGAAATGCGGCTAAGAGCGGGTGACGGAGTCTATTGTCCTGGGGCGCTGATGGTGTCCGCGAGTCTCGATGAGATGATTATTGACCGCATGTTGACCTTCCGTGGGGTGATCAGCGCGTGAGCAAGATCATCATTGACGGCAAGGAACTCGACGTTCCCGCCGAATACACGCTTCTTCAGGCTTGTGAGGTGGCTGGCGCGGAAATTCCGCGCTTCTGCTTCCACGAGCGGCTGTCGATCGCCGGCAACTGCCGGATGTGCCTCGTCGAAGTGAAAGGCGGACCGCCCAAGCCGACGGCGTCCTGCGCAATGGCGGTTAAGGATTTGCGTCCCGGCCCGAACGGCGAACCGCCGGTCGTCCTGACTAACTCCCCCATGGCCCGCAAGGCGCGCAAGGGCACCATGGAGTTTCTACTAATCAACCATCCGCTCGACTGCCCGATTTGCGACCAGGGTGGCGAATGCGATCTGCAAGACCAGGCGATGGCCTACGGCGCTGACTCCTCCCGCTTCGCCGAGAACAAGCGCGCCGTCGAGGACAAATATATCGGGGCGCTGGTCAAGACTTCGATGAACCGTTGCATCCAATGCACGCGGTGCGTGCGCTTCGTAACCGAAGTGGCGGGCGTTCCGGAGCTTGGCGCGATCGGCCGCGGCGAGGACATGGAGATCACCTCCTATCTTCAAGAAGCGCTGAGCTCGGAGCTGCAGGGAAACGTGGTCGATCTCTGTCCGGTCGGCGCTTTGACCTCGAAGCCAACCGCGTTCCACGCCCGACCGTGGGAGTACGCCAAGACCGAATCGATTGACGTGATGGACGCGCTTGGCTCCGCGATCCGCGTGGATTCCCGTGGTCGCGAGGTCGTGCGCATCCTGCCTCGTGTCAACGACGCGATCAACGAGGAATGGATTTCCGACAAGACGCGGCATATTGTCGACGGACTAAAGGCGCAGCGGCTCGATCGTCCGTACGTGCGCGTCGATGGTAGACTAAGGCCCGCGAGCTGGGCGGAAGCTTTCGCTACAATCGCGGCGAAGGTCGCGGTCGCGTCGCCGTCCCGGATCGGGGCAATCGTCGGCGACTTGGCGACGGTCGAAGAAATGTTCGCGCTCAGGTCGCTTCTCGCCAAGCTCGGCTCCGCCAACATCGACTGCCGTCAGGACGGCTCGAAATTACACCCCAAATTTGGCCGCGCGTCCTATCTTTTCAACTCGACGATCGCCGGCATCGACCAAGCTGATGCTATTCTCATCGTCGGCTCGAACCCGCGCCACGAAGCGCCCGTCCTCAACGCGCGTATTCGCAAGCGGTGGCTGAAAGCCGGCGTGCCAATAGGCGTCATCGGGCCCATGGCCGATCTGACATACAGGCACAACCACTTGGGCGCGGGCCCCGAAACGCTCGCGCAGGCCTGGGACAAGGCGCCAGAGGGCATGACTAAACCGATGGTGATCGTTGGCCCCGGCGCTTTCGCCCGCGCCGATGGCGTCGCCGTACTGGCGAGCCTCGCCAAGGCCGCCCTCGCCGCCGGCGCCGTGAGGGACGGGTGGAACGGTTTCAACGTGCTGCACGGCGCAGCGTCGCGCGTGGGGGGGCTTGATCTCGGCCTTGTGCCTGGCGAAGGGGGGCTTGACGCGCCAGCGATGGCGAAGGCGAACGCGCTCGACGTGCTCTTTAACCTCGGCGCGGACGAAATTGACATTGAGCCGGGCGCCTTCGTGGTCTATGTCGGCACCCATGGCGACCGAGGGGCCCATCGGGCGGACGTCATCCTGCCCGGCGCGGCGTATACTGAAAAAACCGGAATCTATGTCAACACTGAGGGGCGGCCCCAGTTCGCCGAGCGCGCGGTGTTCCCGCCCGGGGACGCACGCGAGGATTGGTCCATCCTGCGCGCTCTGTCGGACCCGCTCGGCGCCAAGCTGCCGTTCGATTCACTCACCCAACTACGGGCGGCGCTCACGGTCGCCTATCCCTTCCTGGTGCGTTTTGACGACATCGCACCGGCCGATGCGGGTGTCTTCCGCTCGATCGCCGGGCTCGGCGGGTCGGTCGACAAGGCGCCGTTCGTCCCGGCTGTCTCTGACTTCTATTTCACCAATCCGATCGCGCGCGCCTCTCGCGTCATGGCCGAATGTTCGGCTCTGGCCCGTGGCGTTCAGCGCGAGGCGGCGGAATAGGACGATACCTCGATGACTAGCGCGACGCCCCCCCATACTGCTTCGCCGCCATGGGGCGCGATCCTCGGCGCGGCCGCTGTCGTCATTATCGCAATCATCGCTGCCCTGTGGCTTCTGATTAACAGCGGAGTCATGTCCGCGTTCGGCGCGTGGATGCACGAGAGCGATACCGGCTCATTGTTGCGGCATGTGCTGGAGAGCCTGCTGCTGCTGGTTTGCCTTCTGCTCTCGACCGCGGCGCTCATTTATATCGAGCGCAAGATCTGGGGCGCCGTGCAACTCAGACGCGGTCCCAATGTGGTCGGACCGTGGGGCATCCTCCAGCCCTTCGCGGACTTCTTCAAGTTCATCCTGAAGGAGCCCATCATTCCCGCTGGCGCCAACAAGGGCGTGTTTGTGCTTGCGCCGCTGGTTTCGGTGGTGCTGGCGATGTCCGCTTGGGCCGTCATTCCAGTGGCTGACGGTTGGTCGGTCAGCGACATCAACGTGGGGCTCCTTTATCTCTTCGCCGTTTCCTCACTTGGCGTGTACGGCGTCATCATGGCGGGGTGGGCGTCCAATTCGAAATATGCGCTGCTCTCGGCGCTGCGCGCAGCCGCTCAGATGGTGTCCTACGAGGTGTCGATCGGCTTCGTCATCGTGACGGTGGTGCTGTGCGCCGGGTCAACCAACCTTTCCGACATCGTACGCGCGCAGGACAGTCGCTTTGGCTTCCTCGGCTGGTACTGGCTGCCGCTTTTGCCGATGTTCATCATCTTTTTTGTGTCCGCGCTTGCCGAGACGAATCGGCCGCCGTTCGACTTGGCCGAGGCTGAATCGGAGCTCGTCGCCGGCTATTCGGTCGAGTACTCCGCCTCGCTGTTTCTGTTGCAGTTCCTCACCGAACTTGTCTCGGTCCTGACAATGTCCGCTTTGACAGCGACGCTGTTCCTCGGCGGCTGGCTGTCGCCGCTGCCGTTTCCGCCCTTCACCTGGGTGCCGGGCCTGATCTGGTTCCTTATCAAGGGATGGTCGGTCGTGTTCATGTTCTCGATGGTGAAGGCGTTCGTGCCGCGCTATCGTTACGATCAACTGATGCGGCTCGGCTGGAAGGTGTTCCTGCCGATCTCGCTGGTGATGGTGGTGGTCGTGGCTGGGGTGCTCGAATTTACTGGTCTGGGGGCCAACCCCTCAGGCCCGCTGCACTGAGGGGGAAGCCAATGGCTCTCAGGCTCGCTCAATCCGCGCGTTCGTTGTTCCTCGGCGAATTCCTGGCGGCGCTCGCGCTGTCGATTCAGTACATGTTCAAGCCGAAGGCAACTTTGAATTATCCGCATGAGAAGTCGCCGCTCGGCCCCCGCTTCCGCGGTGAGCATGCGTTGCGCCGCTATCCGAACGGCGAGGAGCGATGCATCGCCTGCAAGCTGTGCGAGGCGATTTGTCCGGCCCAGGCGATCACGATCGAGGCAGGGCCCCGGCGCAACGACGGCACCCGCCGCACGACGCGCTACGACATCGACATGGTAAAGTGCATCTACTGCGGAATGTGCCAGGAGGCCTGTCCGGTCGATGCGATCGTCGAAGGACCGAACTTCGAATTCGCGACCGAGACGCGCGAAGAGCTTTACTACGACAAGCAACGATTGCTAGCCAACGGCGATCGCTGGGAGCGGGAGTTGGCGCGCAACATCACGCTCGACGCGCCGTATCGATAATCGCCTTTTCCATCGGAGGAGAAGGAAGTTAACCGCGGCCCGACGAAGGACGCGCTTTGTCGACGGGCGCGTTTTGGTAGGCCGGACGAGGGCCACGCCACGATGGCGCCGCCGAACGCGGCGCTCACGCCGACTGCGCGCCCCGCCTGATTCCCGCGGAGGGAAGGGCGGTCGGGCCGGGGGACTATGACGAGAGGCGGATGATGCAGGCCGATGCTTTGTTCTTTTGGATTTTAGCCCCGGTTCTGGTTGTGTCCGCTTTTGCGGTTATTGTGGCCAAAAATCCGGTGCATTCGGTCCTCTTCCTCATTCTTTCCTTCGTCTGTGCGGCCGGGCTGTTCCTGCTCATGGGCGCTGAGTTCCTGGCGATGATCCTGGTCGTCGTTTATGTCGGCGCGGTCGCCGTGCTGTTCCTATTTGTCGTCATGCTGCTCGACGTGGACTTCGCCCGCCTAAGGCAAGGCTTCGTCGAATATCTGCCGCAGGGGTTGCTGATCGCATTGGTAGTGTTTTTCGAGCTCTGGTACGCCGTCGCAAGGTTGGGGCCCTCGGAGCGGGCCGCGGCCCCTGCGACGCCGGAGGGCATGCTCAGCAACACGGCCGCGCTCGGCGAGGTGCTCTACACCCGCTATTTCTATTTCTTTCAGGCGGGGGGAATGATTCTGCTCACCGCGATGATCGGAGCGATCGTTCTCACCCTTCACCACAAACCGGGCGTGAAGCGCCAAGACGTCGGCGTGCAGGTGGCTCGCAACCCCGAAACCGCGGTCGAGGTGCGCAAGGTCCCCTCGCGCGCCGGCATCTGAAGGATCACGCGGATGGGAATCGGCCTCGCCCACTATCTCACAGTCGCCGCAATCGTGTTCACGATCGGCATCGCCGGCATCATACTCAATCATAAGAACATCATTATCATCTTGATGTCGGTTGAGCTCATCTTGCTGTCCGTCAACATCAACCTCGTCGCTTTTTCGACCTATTCGGGCGATCTGACGGGACAGGTCTTTGCGCTCTTCATCCTGACGGTCGCGGCGGCGGAGGCGGCGATCGGCCTTGCGATCCTGGTGGCTTACTACCGCAATCGCGGCTCGATCGCGGTTGAGGACATCAATTCGCTGAAGGGCTGAGAGCGGTGTACCAGCTTATCGTCTTCCTACCGCTTCTCGGCTTTCTCATCGCCGGCATTTTCGGGCCCTGGATCGGCGCGCGCGGCGCCGAATATGTCACGACCGGCCTGCTCGGGGTTTGCTTCGTCCTCTCCTGGATCGCTTTCGTCACGGTTGCGGGCGGAGCGGACGCGCATGTCCCGATCGGCAATTGGTTCACCTCCGGCAAGCTGGTCGCCACCTGGGCCTTACGCATCGACACGTTGACCGCCGTCATGCTCGTTGTCGTGACGACGGTGTCATTTCTCGTCCACGTGTACTCGATCGGCTACATGGCCGAGGATCCGTCGCGGCCCCGGTTCTTCGCCTATCTCTCGCTCTTCACCTTCGCCATGCTGATGCTGGTGACGGCGGACAACCTCGTGCAGTTGTTTTTCGGCTGGGAAGGCGTCGGCCTGATGTCCTACCTGCTGATCGGCTTCTGGTACGAGAAGCCTGCGCCCAATGCTGCAGCGATCAAGGCGTTCGTCGTGAACCGGGTCGGCGACTTCGGCTTTTCGCTCGGCATCTTCCTTACCTACTATCTGACCGGGTCGATCTCCTTCGATCAGGTGTTCGCCGCTGCGCCCGGACTCGCGGGCAAGACGGTGCATTTTATCGGCTTCAACTGGGACGCAGTGACGCTCGCCTGTCTGCTTTTGTTCATGGGCGCGATGGGTAAGTCGGCGCAGTTTTTGCTGCACACATGGCTTCCAGACGCGATGGAGGGCCCGACCCCGGTTTCGTCGTTGATTCATGCGGCGACCATGGTGACGGCGGGCGTGTTCATGGTCGCGAGGCTCTCGCCGCTATTTGAAATGTCGCCGGTCGCGCTCAGCGTCGTCACCATTGTCGGCGGGACGACGGCCTTCTTCGCCGCGACGCTCGCCGGAGTTCAGATGGACATCAAGAAGGTCGTCGCCTATTCGACCTGCTCGCAGCTCGGCTATATGTTCGTCGGTCTCGGCGTTGGGGGCTACAGCCTCGGCATTTTTCACCTGTTCACTCACGCCTTCTTTAAGGGCCTTTTATTCCTTTGTTGCGGCTCGGTGATCACGGCGATGCATCACGAGCAGGATATGCGCGCGATGGGTGGACTCCGAAAGGAGCTGCCAGTGACTTTCTGGACGATGATGGCCGGCGCGCTGGCCCTGAGCGCCGTCGGTATCCCATTCACGTCGATTGGGTTTGCCGGGTTTGTGTCAAAGGACCCGATCATCGAGGCGGCCTTCGTCTCTCATCGCTTCGGCGCGATGTACGCGTTCTGGTGCGCCGACATCGCGGCCGGATTGACCGCGTTCTACACCTGGCGCCTCATGTTCATGACTTTTTTCGGCAGGCGCGGCGACTGGTCAGAGAGCCTACCGAGCGCGCACGACGGGCGGGATCACGGCGCTCATGGCCACAGCGATCATCCCGTGCGCGAATCCCCGCTGGTCATGCTGGTTCCGCTCGTCGTGTTGGCCCTCGGCGCGACTTTCGCCGGCATGGCTTTCCGATTCCTATTCATCGGCGCGGGACACGACGGGTTCTGGCGGAACTCACTGTTCCTGGGCCAGGAGAACGACATTCTCGAGCGCATGGAGACTGCCCCTTGGCTCGTCTCCGTGTCCCCGACGCTGGCTATGCTTATCGGGCTCGCAATCGCCTACTACATGTACATGGTCGACCGCACGGCGCCGAAGCGGTTTGCCGACGCTTTCCCCGCCGTCTATCGCTTCCTGCTCCACAAATGGTACTTCGACGAACTTTACGACTTCCTGTTCGTCCGTTCCGCCTTCGCGATTGGTCGCTTGTTCTGGAAGGGCGGCGACGGCGTGATCATCGATGGTTTCGGCCCGGACGGCGTTTCGGCGCGCGTCCTCGACGTCGCCCGTAGTGCGGTGCGCCTGCAAACCGGCTACGTCTACCATTACGCTTTCGCGATGCTGCTTGGCGCCGCCGCGCTGACGACCTGGTATCTCTTCGGGGGGGTCACGCGATGAACGGCTCTTTGATCCTCTCCGGCATTCTGGCGTTGCCGCTGATTGGCGCGTTGTTCATTCTGTTGCTTCCGGGGGATAGCGAGGCGACCAAGCGAAACGCGCGCTGGATCGCCCTGTTTGCGACTCTGATCACATTCGTGCTGAGCCTTGTCGCCTGGGGCCGCTTCGACTCGGCGCAGCCTGGCTTTCAGCTTGTCGAGGAACGCGACTGGTTCTCGCACGCGATCCTATACAAGCTTGGCGTCGATGGCATTTCGATGCCGTTCGTGCTGCTCACGACGTTCATCATGCCAATTTGCATCGTCGCATCTTGGACCCCGATCCAGACCCGGGTGAAGGCGTACATGATCACCTTCCTGGTGATGGAGACGCTGATGGTCGGCGTCTTCGTCGCGCTCGACCTGGTGCTCTTTTATCTGTTCTTCGAGGGCGGCCTCATCCCGATGTTCATCATCATTGGCATCTGGGGCCACGGGAACCGCGTGTACGCAGCCTTCAAGTTCTTCCTCTACACGTTCACCGGTTCGGTGCTGATGCTGCTCGCGATCATGGCCATGTACTGGACCGCGGGAACGACCGACATCACGGTGCTGCTCAAGACCCCCTTTCCGGCCCATATGCAGACTTGGCTGTGGCTCGGGTTCTTCGCTTCGTTCGCGGTCAAGTTGCCGATGTGGCCAGTCCACACCTGGCTGCCTGATGCGCATGTCGAAGCGCCGACCGCGGGGTCGGTGGTTCTTGCGGCCATTCTGCTCAAAATGGGCGGCTACGGCTTCATCCGCTTTTCGCTGTCGATGTTCCCGGACGCCTCGGCCTATTTCGCCCCGCTCATCTTCGCCCTATCGGTGATCGCAATCATCTACACGTCCCTGGTCGCGCTCGCGCAGGAGAGTACGAAGAAGCTCATCGCCTATTCGTCGGTCGCGCACATGGGCTTCGTGACCATGGGGATTTTCGCCGCCAACACCCAGGGGATTCAGGGCGCGGTGTATCAGATGATTAGTCACGGCCTCGTCTCGGGGGCGCTGTTCCTTTGCACCGGCGTCCTGTACGACCGCATGCACACTTACGACATAGCCGCTTACGGCGGCCTCGTGCAGCGCATGCCGCTCTATGCGGTCGCCTTCATGACGTTCACACTCGCCAATATCGGATTGCCGGGCACCACGGGCTTTATCGGCGAGTTTCTGACTCTGATCGGCACGTTCCAGATCAACAACTGGGTCGCGTTCCTCGCCACTACCGGCACAATCCTGTCGGCGTGCTACGCGCTCTACCTTTACCGCCGCGTCATTTTCGGCGTTATCGAGAAGCCGAACCTGATGGGCATCGCCGACCTCACGAACCGCGAGGTCGTGACGTTGCTGCCGCTTGGCCTGCTCACGATCTTTTACGGCGTGCACCCACAGCCGATCATCGATGCCAGCGCAGCCTCAATCGAGCAGATCATCAGCGGCTTTCAGCACGCTATCACGGCGACGAAGTCGGCGGGGCTGTGACACCCATGCACCAGACGGCCATTTCTCTTCCCGTTATCCTGCCGGAAGCGGTACTCATGGTGGGAACCTTGGCGCTCGTGCTTTATGGCGCCCTGCGCGGTGAGCGGGGGTCGGCTCTCGTCAACGAGATCGCGGTTGGCCTGCTCGGTCTCGTCTTCATTCTGATGGTGGCCAGGAAT
>Ga0209624_10000431_pt1 | contig 36972 bp, 30 predicted proteins | sample JacPinW_OM2H0_O1_FD_188565 | JGI IMG/M metagenome (GOLD analysis project Ga0209624, IMG submission 188565) | Forest soil microbial communities from Algoma, Ontario, Canada - Jack Pine, Ontario site 1_JW_OM2H0_O1 (SPAdes) (version 2) | ecosystem: Environmental > Terrestrial > Soil > Boreal...
TCGAATGGCGGGCAAACCAGTAGCTCGAAGCCTCTTTCTGATGCCTCGTTGAGGAAGGAACGGAGGTCATGACACAGCGAGTTGCTGCGCGTGGTTAGGGAGCAGTTTCATCGTTTTCCGGTCCAGCGGGTGCCTGAATCTGTAGCTTCGTTCGGGCCAGGACGTCCTCGTCTTCGTTGTCGAGTTCGAAAGCTCCGATCGTAACGACCGTATCGCCGCTCTTTAGGCCCTGGGTGATTTGAACATGATCACCGTTGCGAATCCCTACCTTGACACGCTGCTTGTGCGGTCTTTTATTGGCATCGAGGAGGATTACGGATTGACTACCGTCGGAAGCCGTCAACAGCGCGTCGGCGGGAGCAACGATGGCATGAGGGACAGTGGACGTCACGATCGTCACGCGCACACTGGTACCCGCTTTAAGACGGCCTCCCGGATTCGAGGCTTGCACCCAAACTTCGACGGTGGTGCTGTTCGGATCGAGCGCTGGGCTTACGAGCGTGACTTTGGCCGGAATTTGATCCGCCTCGCCAACGACAGAAATCGTCGCGGAGTCTCCCGTTTTCATCAGTCCGATCTGTTCTTGGGAAACGTGCGCCCGTGCGATTGCCTGCGATAAATCCATGACCGTGAGAATTGGAGACCCGCCGGGGGCCGTTTCTCCTACGTGAACTGGCCTGTCAGTTACGATTCCGTCGATGGGACTCACAATCCTCGTGTAACTGAGTTGTGCCGCGGCACTCGCGCTCTTACCTCTCGCGGATGTCAACCCTCCCTCAGCAGATTTCAGATCGTACTGCTTCTGCGCAAGCTCGTATTGATCGCGCGCTTGCGTCAAACCGATCGTGGCTTCATCGACGTCCTTGGCTGAGACCGCCCCCTCGTTAAAGAGATTCTTGCGATTGTCATAGACCCTTTGCTGGGCGTCCAATTGCTCTTTGGCGAGCTTCAGATCCTGTTCGGCTTTCTGAATGGTCGCCTGATAGGTCGCTTCTGCCTGCGCGTATCCCCCTTGATTTTCTGTCAACGCGCCCTGCAAATCCCGATCCTCGAGCTCGGCTAACAGCTGTCCAGCACGCACCCGACTTCCCCTGTCCACGTAAAACTTTGCCACTGGAGCGCTGACTTTGGGAGTGATCGCTGCTTGGTCACGGGGGTACAGTACGGCATCCGCTATTACGATGTTATCGATCGAGGTGACATTAACCATAGCGACCTGCACAGCCACTGTGGGGCTCACATCGGCCGCATTGTTCGACGAACAGCCGCATGGCACGAGACTGCCAAGAATCACACCAATAGCGACGCTGATCGCTCTTTGCATGGCTCAGAAACTTCCCGTTAGCGTCTGCAGAGTTGCAACCGCGACACGATACCGAACTTGCGCATCCACGTACGTGCATTGCGCAACGGTGAGGCTGTTTTGTGCGTCCACGACTTCGAGTGCACTCGACTCACCTGCTTCATATCGCAGGTTGGTGAGCCGCAGGCTTTCCGCAGTCAAGTCCGCGGTACGCCGAGATATTACGACCGCCGAAGCCGCCACCGAGGCCTCATTGTAAAGCGAGTACAAAGCCCGCAGCGCCTGTCGCTGCGCCTCGCTCAATTCCGCGTGCGACTTCACCTGCCTGTACTCCGCTTGATGAAGTTTGCTGCGAAGAGTTCCCCAGTCCCAGATCGGCACATTTAAGCTCGCAGTAACGAAATATCCCAGCGTCGGCAGATAACCCTCTCCCGGATGGGCTTTCGCGATCGCGTGCAGCGCGAAATCGTTTGCCTCAATGCCATAGTCGGCGTCGATGGTAAGAGAAGGAAGAAACGACCCTTTTGCAGCGGATACATCCTGATCCGCGGCCTGCACGCTGGCGCTAGCCACCCGGAGATCGGGATTCTCTCGCTCGGCCATGCTCTGCAGTTCGGGAAAGGGAGGTAAGGTTTGGGTCAGGTCCATGTCGTCTACTACACTGAAGTTTTCGTTCAGGATTGGGAAGAGCATTACAGCCAAGTCCAGGCGCGAATTCTCCATCGCGAGATTGGCCTCGTCGAATGCCTGGCGCTGCTGCTGAAATCGGATGTCGGCTCTCAGAACATCGGCGTGTGCTGTTTGACCTCCGCGTTCACCTGCCTGCGTAATCTCGAGGAAATGTCTGGACTGCTCTAGCGCTTGCTGCGCGAAAGCGTACTTGCGCTGGGCGGCTGCCAGCGAGTAGTAATTCTTGGTGACGGTCACCACCAGTCCACGTCCTGCGATTTCCGACTTCGCTTTTGCGATCGCTTCGAGAGCGGCAGCGCGACGGTCGCCGGTAAGCATATAGTTAACCGGAGTAATGTCCTCATGCACCGCAGCCCATTCTCGGTAGACGTGCACTCCGTCATTAGTTACAAATCTCCCCTCCGGAGTTTTCCCGTTACCTTGCGTGCCCAGGTATTGCGTTGAATTGTTGACCGTGGGGAGAAGAGCATTGCGCGCCTGGAGGTGGTCTTCATGCGCGCTGCGAGCATCTAGACTGGCGGCCAAGAACTGGGAGTCGTTTTTGCTCGCGCGCTCGAGCGCATCCTGCAATGTTACGACTGCGGGCGGCGAGGGCTGACCTGCTGTGCCTGGGTATACCATTTGTACAGACGATGCTTGTTCCCCTCCAGAGGTTGTGGTCTGCGCCAGCGCTCCAGAGATCGCTAATCCGGATGCCATCATCAGCACCGTCGCGAGCAGAGTGAAACGGTTCACGGAGCTTCGGTTTCGTCGGGCGCATCGGGACCAGCGGCTAATGCGAGGCGGCCGGACCGGGGCTACAGAAGTTGGAGTATTCATTTGCACTCTTCTCGATTCGCCGGCTTCTGCAAGCCTCGAAACGGGGCCGGTGCAATCTACCGGGCTATACCTTAAGAGAACATTAAGATGTATGAGAATAAGCGCGAAGCCTCACGGTTGCGAGATATTTCAATCCGCTAGAGTTCGTAGCGCGTTACGAGGCCGCGCGTGACCCGGTCCCGTTATTCTCTTTTCCGTTCGGACCGCATGACTTCCTCCTTGACAGCCATTCGAGTTCGGAACCAATATCACTCGCCGATACTGTGCGTGGATGCCTTGACATGCACGCCACCTCGCGAGCAATACCGATATCCACGCGGTGGTCACCAAATTTCATTGTGCTGGGGAGACTCCGTGATTGTTCGGACGTCGGCTTCCACTTCGGTCCGATCAGAGGAAGGAACGTGCTTGGCCTGCCGAGACATTCTGTGGACCTCATCTAACCCGCTTCAGGATTGCATCGCAGAAGAACACCTCGAGTGTCGGTGTGATATGAAAGGATGGACAGTATGCGCCCCATACTTTTGCCTGTGATGATATGCCTTTGTGGAATCGCGATGGCCCAGACCTCGACGAGTCCCGAACTTCGACTTCGAGGTGGTCGCTTCAGGCCTCTCACCTATGACGAGTTGACTCCCGAGCAGAGGACCCTGGTCAGTCACGTATTGGCTGGCGAGCGAGCGTCCCTGAACGGGCCTTTCAACGTTTACCTTCGCAGCCCGGAATTGGGGGATCTCGCCCAGCAATTCGGTGCCCAAGTCCGGTTCCATTCCTCCATTCCGCGCAAGCTCAATGAGTTCGCGATCCTGATTACCGGAAGGTCTTGGAATTCGCAATACGAGTGGTACGCCCACCGTACGTACGCCCTGGAGGCTGGTTTGAGTCCTGCGGTTATCGACGCGCTGGCGGTTGGAAAACGGCCGCACATGGAGAAGGACGAAGAAGTCGTTTACAATTTCTGTACCGAGATATTGGATGCGAAAGACGTAAGCGATGCAACATTTCAGGCGGCTAAGGCCGAATTCGGTGAACGAGGCGTCGTTGACCTACTAGGCGTGATTGGGTACTACGGGTTTGTCTCCATGGCGTTGAATGTTGACCGCTATCCGCTGCCGGATGCTGCTAATCCGGAGTTGAAACCTCTGAAATCGCCCCTCAAGTAGTATTGACTGTTCAACTGCGGACCGGTTGCCGCGTTTAGGCGTGGAAACGACCCCCTGCTTTCCCGACGCGAATGCAGGGGAGCACGTAAAACAGGAGCTAAGTAAAGGTTTTCGCCAAGAACCATACCAAGAATAGGACAATTGCAGTGTTCAGTGCGAACTGCAGTAATCCGTACCCAACAAGGTCCCGAGCCTTGATCTTCAGTATCCCGATCAATGGGAGCATCCAGAATGGATTGATGAGATTTGGGAGCGCTTCCGAAGCGTTGTAAACCTGCACTACCCAGCCCATATGAACATGCAAATCTTTAGCCGCCTGCAACACATAGGGTGCTTCGATGATCCACTTACTTCCGCCTGAGGGAACTAGTAGTCCCAGAATTGCTGAATAAATCGCCACCAGGAGAGGAAACGTCCCGTGGGATGACACGCGTACAAAGAACTGCGCAAGCTCGCGCGCGATCGGTGACATGCTAACGATTCCGAAGATTCCGCCGTAGAAAGGGAACTGTATCAAAACACCGGCAGTCGCGGGTACGGAGTTTGCGACTGCACGCGTGAACGACCTTGGCCGCCAGTGCAAGAACAACCCCACCATCAAGAAGAGAAAATTGTACGTGTTCAAGTCCAGCGCAGCCAGCAGCCCCTTCGCGACGGCAACTTGCGCAAGGTAAGCGAAGCCGATCGCGACAATGGGAATCGACAGTGCTGGGGCATATTCGAGCCATTCCGCAGGTGTTCGACGCGGCTCGAGCTTCCCGATATCGAGTCCCTCGGTGACTCCGAAGGACTCCGCCGTCCTGGTTGAACTTTTTGGCGCCGACAAATACGCCACGCTGGTCGATACAATCATTAAAATCGCAACCATTGTAATGCTCTGCCACGTATAGATTGTCTGGCTCAAGGGAATAACTCCGCTTATGTTCATCAGAGAGGGCGGAATCGAAGCGGGCGTCGCCATTAAGAGGGCTGCTGAAGACGACAGCCCGAGCGCCCAAACACTCCCATTGCCGAGATAGGCCGCGGCGCCGATCGAGCGATAGTCGACGGCGCGTACGTTCCGGACGACTTCTCGCACCAACAGACCGCTGAAAATCAGTGCAAAACCCCAACTGATCAGGGAGCTCGCCATCGAAAAAAAAGCAATGAACGCCACAGCGCCGCGTGGCGTCTGGGGGATTCGCGCGAGGTATTTGATCAGGGCGTATACGGGTGGTGACGTTGCCACCACGTAACCGCCGATGATGATCATGGCCATCTGCATTGTGAATGGGATTAGGGTCCAGAATCCCTGGCCGAAGTACAGAATGAGATTGCTGAAGCTAGTACCGAGGAGAAGTCCCGCGAGGAACACGACGATCAACGCGATCATCGCAAAAACAAACGCATCGGGAAACCACCGTTCCGACCAATCGGCTAAACGCATTCCCACGCGTGCTAGACGGACCTCGGAACCATCTCCACTTGTGCTCGCACGGGGAGTTGGCTGGTTCAAGGTGGTTTCGTTTTCCATCATTGAAGCCTGAAGTTCGGATTCGCGTCCGGTTCCTACACATACCACTAAATCAAGGAAACGGAACTTTCTGGCCGTGCCCTATCAAGCGGGCTCGGTAGACATACTCCCGTACGACTCTAAGCGGCTGCCGAAAACCAACGCGGTGCTTCGGCGCCGACGTTTTCATATGCGAATCGACGTCGAACGTGAGTTCACTTGCCAATTGGTACCGCTTGCGACGTGAAGTATACGGATCGACCGTCGATGTGCAACCCTTATTGCGCGGAAGTAGTAAAATAATTTTGCTCGAAGGGGACGTCTTTGTGATTCTGAGACATGAAAACGAGCCCGCGACGGGGTTCGTTGGAATTCGTCATGGCGCATGCAGTCCGAATCGAGCCTTTAGTCGCCAAGAGCGGGGCACCGACATTGGGGCAGAACATCCCCTCGGAGCCAAGATGCGTGCGTCGCCAAAGCTTTTCCCCTCTTTTACTTACTTTTGAATCTTAAGGTTCTCTTCAGCTTCGACAAGATAGTATCCGCTGGTTCTACCGAGCCTTAGTGTAGGCGATGGTGTGCTTGGAAAGACGCGGGACCGATGCCACGATCTCTCCGGTTGTCGTCGCCCGCCCGGCCCACCAGCCCTAGACAACCGGGGTTCGATTATTGGGAGATCACCATGACTCGCATGCATAGGAAAGCGATGACAGCCGCGGCCCTAGTGGCCTTGTTCTGTGTTACTGCTTCGTCTGCACGACAGACGTCAGAAGGCAGCGACTCTGATTCCGGCGCTATTCGCCAGACGATTAGCGACTGGTCGAGCGCCTTCGACCGTCACGACGCGCACGCATGTGCATCGCGATTTGTGGAAGACGCTGATTTTGTGTCGGTCAGCGGACTCACATTCCACGGCCGCAAGGCGATCGAGGATCACTACGTTACTGCCTTTTCGTCAACCCTCAAGGATGCCCATAGGACCGACAGCGTTAAAAGTATTCGGTTCTTGAGTCCGGTAATTGTGTCCGTGGATGTCGATTGGGAAATGACCGGCTCGAAAACATCCAACGGTTCCGAGAGACCGCTACGCAAGGGTCTTCTGGAACCGGTCTTGGTCAAGGAAAACGGTCAATGGTTAATCGCTGTTTTCCACGAGACGGAATTCGCGGTTGCATCGGCGAAATAAGACGATCCTTGGACAGACAGTTCGTTGACAACTGCGCTGTCCGAGCAAGCATGGAAGGGATGAACGGAAGGCAACGGTCTCGGGCGATTGTAGCGATTTGAGGGAATCTCAGCGTTTAGCGAGCCGATGCACGAATTGCGCCGGCAGGATCGTTTCAGTACTGGAATAGACAAGGCGACGACTTTCTCAGGGAACGGTATCGCTCTAAAACTCTCCACTCGCCCTCGGTGCCGCGAGTGGTAGCATGCCCTGCACAAGAGTCTGTGAGGGGGAAGCGCCCGTGCGAGTACTGGTAATCGAAGATGAACGGCGTCTGGCGGAAAATATCGCACGAGCGTTACGTGAGGGAGCGTGCTACGCCGTTGATATCGCAATCGACGGGGAGCAGGGACTCGAGTTCGCTGAAACAAACGAATACGATTTGCTCGTGCTTGATCTGATGCTCCCGAAAATTGACGGGCACGAACTACTCACATCCTACCGGAGCCATTCTCACGATACGCCTGTCCTGATCCTCACTGCTGTTGATGAGAAGAAATCCGTCGTGCGTTTGTTGAATGCGGGTGCTGACGATTATCTGGCGAAGCCGTTTGACTTGGGAGAACTTCTGGCTCGCGCGAAAGCGCTGGTCCGACGCGGCAAAGAACAGCGTTCCCCAGTCATTTCGATCGACGACCTGCGCGTCAATACAGTTGAACGCACGGTGTGGCGCGGCCCGCAAGAAATTGCGCTGTCTCCGATGGAATATCGCGTGCTCGAATACCTCGCACATCGAACCCGCGCCGTTGTTTCCAAGAGCGAGCTTCTCGAGCACCTCTACGATTACAATTGGGAGAAATTCAGCAACGTGATCGAAGTCTATATTTCCGGCCTGCGACGGAAGATTGACGATCGCCATCTCGTAAAATTGATTCACACGATGCGAGGCCATGGCTACGTTATCCGGCCGGAGCGGGAACGAGACTGATCCAGAGCGAAACGTCTTCTGCGTGCACAGAAGGACCCGATCGAGAGATATGAAACGTCTGTCAATCATGAGACGCATCGTTCTGGCAGTGGTGGCTTGCCAGCTTTTGCTCACCGCGGGCGTGACAGTTATCGCTGTCTCCTATGCAGGCAAGCAGCTTCGCGCCGCGTTCGATTTGTCGCTTGAGGGCCGCGCTGCCAGTACGCTCGCTCTCGTACGCTACAATGAAAGCAACCCGCCCGGCTTGCTATTCGATTCGTCGCTGCTTCCTCGGTCCCCAGACCCACGCCATGCAGACATTTTCGAAATTCGCTCTGCCGATAACCACCTCTTAGCGCAGTCACGTGGCGCGGAGGGAATTCTTTCTAATTTCGCGTCGTCGGGCGACCGGAACGCCGTTTTTCAGGTCGGCGACGTGCAATATCGCGGCGTCGCGCTGCGCAATGTTACGGTCCTCGACGACGAGGACACGGTGCTCGTGCCTTCACGTGTCACGGTGCTTTATGCGGCCTCTTTTGCAGATATGAGCCGAAGGCTTACCGAATTGGCGTTCTACGTCAGCGGGGCAAGTTTTGCGCTCCTGCTGGTGGTCGGCATGTTCGCGGCATGGCTGGTCCATCGCGGGCTTTCGCCGCTCCGTGAACTTGCCGTAGCCTCGGACGCTATTTCTCCGCCCGTCTGGAGCTTTCACCTGCCGAAAGCTACTGCCGGGACGACCGAGCTCGTTCCGCTCGTCTCCGCTGTCGAAAGGCTTCTGGCCCGCCTGAAAGAATCGTTTCGGCAGCAGCGGGATTTTACCAGCGACGCTGCGCACGAACTGAAAACGTCGGTAGCGATCGTAAAATCCACCTTGCAGTCTCTTCTGCAGCGTCCCCGCTCGGAGATTGAATACCAGGGTGGTCTGGAGCATCTGCTTCAGGACTGCGGACGGCTGGAGGATCTCCTTGGACGAATGCTGCGCTTGGCTCGCATCGAGCAGTGGACCGAGCACCACGCGGAACGTCCCTCCTTAGCCAACGTTGGGATCACTGAACTGACCTCGACATGCGAGACCGCGATGACCCGTATGAAGGCGTTGGCGGAAGCTCGTGAGATCACGCTCGAGATAGCGAGCCCATCCGCCATGACGCTCCGAGCCGATCCCGAGGACCTTGAGCTGATCTGGACCAATCTCCTCGAGAATGCCATTCAATATAGTCCGGCGAAATCAAAGGTGACAGTACGTGTCGACGGCAACGGGGCGGGCGTCGCTCGGGTATCAGTCGAGGATTGCGGCCCGGGAATTCCACCCGCCGAATTGCCTTTGATTTTTGAGCGCTTCCATCGCGGCGATCGGTCCCGAGCTCGGTCAACAGGCGGTTTCGGTTTGGGCCTGGCGATCTCCAAGGCCCTCGTCGAAGCGTATGGCGGTCGAATCGAAGCTCACAATCGTCACGAACGGGGCACCGAAATGCGGGTGGAACTTCCGGTTGAATTCTAGGTGCGTCAAATAAAAGTTTCTCGTTTTCACGTTCTTCTGGATCTTAAGGTTCCCTTCAGCTTCGACAAAACGTTTCCCCTCTGTCACTTTTTCGTAAATCTTTTTTGAATCTTAAGGTTCTCTTCAGCTTCGACAAAATAGTATCCGCGCGTTCCATTGAATTCGAATTGTGGGGGGAATCGCATGCGTGGAAAAGCGCGGAATCTCGGCCGCGATCTCTCCGGGAATGTTCGCGCGCCTAGCACACGAGCCACAGACGACTTGGGTTTGCCTATTAGTTCGCGCGACGTTCGAAGTGCTGTGAAAGGAGAATATCGATTGACCTCCCAGCGAAACGGCAAGCGTTTTGGCGTCGCACTTGTCGGACTGATCGGATTCGCGCTCTCGCTACTGATATCAGTTCAGGTCCATGCACAGGTTACCGGAGGTACGCTGTTGGGAACAGTAACGGACTCCTCCGGCGCGACGATACCAAACGTGCAGCTCTCGATTAAGAACATCGCGACAGGCGTGATTCGGACTGTTACGACAGATTCGGCCGGATTTTACACCGCCCCCAACCTCTTGCCTGGTAGCTACGATGTGAGTTTTTCCGCTTCCGGATTTGCGACGGAGGTGGAAGAAAGTCTTTCGCTAGCGGTTGGTGACCAACGGACACTGAACGTTACGATGAAAGTGGGCCAAGTCGCCCAAAAAGTCGAGGTTACGGCAGAGGCGCCTACGGTGCAGCTCGCCTCATCAACGCTGAGCGCTGAAGTCAACGGCACAACCGTGCGAGAACTTCCGTTAAACGGTCGCGACTGGACTTCGCTTGCAAATCTCCAGCCAGGTGTAGTTCCTGTCCGAACTGAATGGTCAGCCAGCGCGGCGGGTGCCGGGAGCCGAGGCGCTCGCGGGTACGGCAACCAAATATCCGACGCTGGTCACCGACCACAGGAGAATAACTTCAGAATTAATGGAATTAATGTGGACGACGGCACAAACAGCGGTCCGGGGAGTGTACTTGGAGGAGCGCTGGGAGTAGACGGGATTCAGGAATTTTCCGTGCTCACGAGCAACTATTCGGCTGAGTATGGCCGGACCACCGGCGCGGTAATAAACGCTATTACCAAGTCCGGTACCAATGGCTTCCATGGGGACGCCTATTGGTTCCTGCGTGATCAGGCGCTGGACGCGCGAAACTTCTTTGATCCACTGGTGATTCCGCCTTTCCATCGTAACAACTTCGGGGCGTCGCTCGGAGGTCCGATCAAGAAAGAAAAGACCTTCTTCTTTTTTGACTTCGAAGCGATCCACCAGGATAAGAACATTGCGTATCACGATTTCGTGCCATCGGCGGCGGCCCGTGCCGGTAACCTCTGCTCGAATCCCGGCGGTGTCACCCCGAGCTGTACGCCGACGACCATAACGGTAAGTCCGTTGGTCACACCGTTCTTCCCGCTCTACCCTCTTCCCGACGCAGGATCAATTGGCAATGGAGACATCGGAGTCTTCAATACGACGGCATTGCAAGGTTTCAATGAGAACTATGAAACAGCGAAGATCGACCACAGGATCTCGGAAAGGGACAGTCTGGCCGTAAGCTGGTTGTTGGATCGGGGGAGCTTTGCGCAGCCCGATGCGCTCGGCAACGTCATATCAAGTAACGTACTGAACCGGCAGTTATTCACGCTGGAAGAAACCCATGTGTTGAGCCCGACGTTCGTCAACACTGTGCGAGCTGGCTATAACCGCGTGACGGCCGGTTCGACCATCCCTGTGAGCGCTCTCAACCCCGTGGCCACCGATCCAAGTCTCGGCGCACTCCCTGGGAAGGATGCACCAGCGCTTACGGTTCCCAGTCTCACGCTAATGGCGGGTGGGCTGAACGCCAACGGCGCGACTTATCAAACTTACAATTCGTTTCAGGCGTATGACGATGCTTTTCTTACACGAGGGAGCCATTCCTTGAAGTTCGGGTTTGCGTGGGAGCACATTCAGTTCTATACGCAGACGTTGTCAAAGCCAGGCGGGAGTTTCAAATTCCCTTCGCTAGAGGGCTTTCTGCTCGACGAACCCACCAGCATCCAGTACGGAAACCCCGATGCTGCAGCAGAAGTATATTCCCGGCAAAGCGTCTTTGCAGGATATGTGCAGGATGATTGGCGCGCCCGGCCGAATCTCACTCTCAATTTTGGATTGCGCTACGAGCCGACCACTCTTCCCACCGAGGCTCATGACCGATTCCAAAGTATCGTAAGTGTAGTGGACGGTCCCTTCGGCCAAGAGCCCTGCTGCTCTGGTTCCGTGCCGGTCCATACACTCTGGGCGAAGAACGCAACCCTGACCAACTTCGACCCGAGGCTCGGTTTCTCGTGGGCCCCCTTTCCGGACCACAAGACGGCCATCCGCGGTAGTTTTGGGATCTTTGACAATCTGCCCCTGAACTGGCTTTATGGCGGAGTCGGTGAAGAACTTTCCTACCCCTTCGCCCTGCTGGAGACCATCAGCGGATTAGCACCCGGTTCTTTCCCATCCGGCGCCGCTTCGCCCACCTTCAACCTGGCAAAGGCTCGACAGAGGTATGTCCAGCAGGATCCACCGCGAAGTTATGTTATGAACTGGAACCTAAACATCCAGCACGAACTCTCGCCCGGCCTGGTGATGACGGTAGGTTACGTCGGTTCGCACAGCATCCATAACCCCCTCACGCCCGACGATATGGATATGGTCCTACCCACCCTGACTTCTGCCGGGTATCTGTGGCCGTTTCCTGTGGGTAGCGGAACAGAATATAACTCCAACGTAGGCAGCATTCGCGGCCTTACCTGGACGGGAAGCGGTGTTTTTTCAGGCCTCGAAGCCGAGATCACAAAACAGATGGCCCACGGTTTTCAGGCCCAAGGTTCCTATACGTGGTCAAAATGCATCGACGATGGATCGACGGGTGCGGTTGGTGATCAGTTCTCGAACTCCGTGTCGAGCCTGCTTTGGATTGACGAGGGCAGTCGGCACGGTCTGTGCGACTACAACGTTAGCCAGAACCTAGTGGTGAATTATGTTTGGGACCTTCCCAAGCCAAAGTTTGGCGGCAGCGTCGTGTCGTACGTTCTTGGTGGCTGGGAAACAACTGGAGTCTTTACAGCCTCAACCGGACAGCCTTTTACGCTGATTATCGCGGGAGATCCGCAAGGCCAGAAGGGAACCCCCGAACCGTATCCGGACCGGATAGCTGGATGCAATCCGGTTAACGGAAATTACAGGTCAAGCCTGTCGTACGTCAACCTGAGTTGTTTTACTCCTCCGGTGGTACCGGCTTCGTTTCCGAACTATGCGACAAGTTGCCAACCTGCGGCGGCTAGCGTTGCAGCGGTAATTCCGTTTACCTGTATGAACCTTCAAGGCAACGCCGGTCGTAATCGGCTTTCCGGGCCGGGCCTGATCAATCTGGATTTCTCGCTCATCAAGAATACCTACCTCCGCAGAATTTCGGAGTCCGCGGACCTTCAGTTCCGGGCGGAGGTGTTCAACCTCTTTAACCGCGCTGACTTTCAGGCGCCTCTCGACAACCTGAGCGTACTGAACCAGAACGGGACCACAGTCAGCGGTGCCGGAGCGATTGACAGCACCTCGGCCGACTCGCGAGAAATTCAGCTCGCGTTGAAATTCATCTGGTAACGCGCTGATGGTACGCATCGACGGGCTGGCGGGCTCCGGTTTAGCCCTTGGGTTGCTGAGTGGGCGTCGGTCGACATTCTGTTAGCCGTCTTGGGAGCAGGTAATCGATGTGATTCGCGGCGCGACACTTCTCGGAGAGCGACAAAATGAGACGGACGGATTGCCTGGTTGTCGGTCTGCTTCTATTGGCAACAACGTCAAGCGTGACGACTTACGCTAAGACCGAAACCGTAGCCTACAAGAGCGGCGACGAAACCGTTAGGAGCTTTCTTGCTCTTCCGGAGTCGCGGGGACGCCACTCTGCTCTCGTGATTATTCACGAGTGGTGGGGACTGAATGATTGGGTAAAGCAACAAGCCGAGATTTTTGCACGCGAAGGTTACGTTTCTCTGGCCGTTGACCTTTACCGAGGCAGATCAACCGCTAATCCTGAGGAAGCACACGAGTTGAGCCGCGGTCTGCCGCAGGATCGCGCGGACCGCGACCTAAGGGCAGCTTTCGACTACCTCTCCGCCCGGATCGACGTGGATAAGAGAAAGATCGGCTCGGTCGGCTGGAGCATGGGGGGCGGTCTGTCGCTCCAACTTGCCATCGAAGAACCAGAACTGGCCGCGTGTGTTGTCAACTACGGTGCCATGCCCACTGACAAGACAAACATCGAAGCCATCCGCTCGCCGGTTCTCGGAAATTTCGGAGCCGAGGATCGCGGCATCGATACTCAAGATGTATACGTGTTCGAGAAGATCATGAAGGGCGAAAACAAGAGCGTAGATGTGAAAGTCTACGCCGGCGCCGGACACGGTTTCGAAAACCCGAACCCTAGAAAGAGCTTTCGTCCGGAAGCGGCGGTGGACGCGCAAGCACGCGTGCTCGCGTTTCTGAACAGGACTCTGAAATAGAATGACCAGCCAAGCAGCATGAGTGGCTTGCATCAAGTACGACTTGTCTGACCAAACTTTGGGTCACCGGGAGCCCCGACGTGCGAAAAGCCGCGACGTTCACTGTGGTGCTACTGTTGTTTTTCTCGACGTCCTACGTGTCGGGCGATGTGAAGAGTGAAACTGTTAGCTACCGGAGCGGCGATGAGACCGTCAGCGGCTATCTGGTGACTCCAGGCATCGAAGGGCGTCACCCTGGGCTTGTGCTCGTTCACGAATACTTTGGCCTGGTCGACTGGTCGAAGGAACAGGCTCGGAAATTCGCCGCCGAAGGATATGTGGTCCTCGCTGTGGACCTGTTTCGCGGGAAGACCACCACTGACCCGGATACTGCGCATGAGTTCTCAATGGGGCTGCCTCGCGACCGCGCACTACGAGATTTGGAAGGCGCGTTTCAATACCTAGCGTCCAGGCCGGACGTTAACGGCGACAAAATAGGCTCCGTAGGATGGTGCATGGGAGGCGGATATTCTCTTCGGCTTGCGGTGAGTGAGCCGCGACTCGCGGCTTGCATCGTGAACTACGGTCCGATGCCAACCGACCCTGCGGCGCTCGCGGCTATTCACGCTCCTGTTCTTGGAAACTTTGGAGCCGACGATGCCGGAATCACTCCCGATGCCGTTCATAAGTTTGAAAGCGCGATGAAAGATTTGGGGAAGTCGATCGACGTGAAGATATACACCGGTGCGGGCCACCAGTTCCAAAACCCGAACGTCAAAACCGCTTATCGTGCGGAGGCCTCGACAGACGCGTGGCAAAGGATGGTCGAATTCTTGGACAAAGACCTGAAGCACTAGGACACCGTTCGTTTTTGGTTTTGCAAGTAGCACGCGCTGTTTGACGTCGTTTCGGAGGATGCGTAATGCGGAGAGTAACGTGGGCACTCGCGAGCGGGATTACCGGATTTCTTGGCATCTCACTGGGAATCTGCTGTTCACTGCCCAATGAGGTCAGAGCTCAAGCTGCCCCACAAATCGTGGACGCTCCGAAGTTCCAACTGGATCCGCTTTGGCCCAAGCCGCTGCCGGATCGGTGGGTGACTGGAAGCGTGAGCACGGTGTGCATCGACTCACAGGATCACCTGTTCAGCATGAACAACGGTAACCTTGGCCTCTACGAGCAGAAAACGGCCAAGGCAGCTCCCCCAGTTACGGAGTTCGACCCAGATGGCAACTTGGTAAATTCCTGGGGAAATCTTGACATACTTCCCGCGACGGAGCGACATGGTTGTTTCGTCGATGGGCAGAATAATATTTGGATCGCCGGGAGCGACGATGCGATCGTCCAGAAATACACCCATGACGGCAGCAAATTGTTACTCCAGATAGGTACCAAAGGGCACTTTGACACTTCAGATGGAACCATTACAGGTGCCCCACTGAACTCGAGTCATGAATATCTAAACCGGCCGTCGGCCGTCGCCGTGGATCCTACCAATGGGGAGGTGTTCATCTCCGACGGCTACGGCAATAGGCGCATCGTTGTCTTTGACAGCCAAGGCAGGTTCCTCCGCCAGTGGGGTCGTCAAGGCACATTGGCCGAGAGCGATGCGGGTGTTGGCGGCGCGTTTCTGGATGTCGTGCATTGCGTGGTCATCGGTAAAGATGGACTGGTCTACGTCGGCGATAGGCTGGGCTTGCGGTTCCAGGTATTCGACAAGGCGGGCAACTTCACGAGGAACATTATTGTCGAAAGCAAAACAGGGCGACTTACCGGAACAGGTTCAGCATGTTGGATAGGTTTTTCACCGGACGCGGACCAGAAGTTCATGTATATCGGCACAGGCGCGGATTCTGAGATTCGAATCTACGACCGAGCGAGCGGACGACTAATCTCAAGCTTCGGCCGACCGGGTGCCCAACCCACCGAAATTGGGAGTGCACACACCTTCGCGGTGGACTCCAAGGGTGACATTATCGTGGGCGATAATTTTGGGCGAAGGATCCAAATGTGGCGACTCGTTAGATGAAAAACAACGATGACCACTTCGGTCTCACTGTCTCCCGGAGTTCTACAAAGCGAGGGACCGGCCCGTTGAGATGCCGAAGCCGCAGGTACAGATGACGTTCAAATCAGGAGTTGGCGCCAACTAACGGAGGAAAGATGAAGCGGAGGTGTTTGTACTTACTTACGATAGCCATCTTATTAGTCCCGACTTTGGCGCTCAAGCTACGCGCACAAAACGGTTCTCCAGCGTCGCAGGCGAACCCTCTGGCCCCCGAACGCGCCTTGGCTATGAAGATCACGGCTCCTTTCACACTGGCCGCCGTCGGCGACATTCTCCTGCGTCACTCGATAGCTAGGTTAGAAGAACCAAACTTCCAGAATCTGATCGCGCATCTGCGGGACGCGGACGTTGCTTTCGGCAATATGGAGACTCCGATCAGCGACTACACCGGCTTGGCAGATCAAAACATTCAGAGCGGGATGCCTAAGTCATGTATTGCGGATCTTAGGGCGATGGGGATCCGCATCATGAATTGCGCTAACAATCACTCAATGGAAGCCGGCCTGACAGGGTTGTTCGGCACCAAAGCGATGCTGAATGAGGGTGGCATTGTCAATGCGGGGACAGGCAGGAATCTTCAGGAAGCACGAGTGCCAGGATTCCTCGATACGCCGAAAGGAACGGTTGGCGTGGTTGGAGTATTCTCGATCGCCCCCGATTCGTCGCCATCCCCGTCCAGCACGAGCGGGGCAACTTATCAAGTGGGTGACCGGGCCGGCGTGCCAGGCGTAAACGGTTTGCACTTAACTCAGTACAACGTAGTCACCGCCGATCAGTTGGAAGTCCTGCGGAAAATCCGCGATTCCATGTATGCCCGACGGAGCGAGGTTCTTTACCCCGTAGCTCCCTTGCCAGCCAACGAGCCGAAAGACCGTCTGCAGCTATTCGGCCAATGGTACAAGACCGGTCCCAAACCGGGAGAGTTAAGCTGGGAAATGGACCAAGGGGATTTGACTGAGATTCTTCGGAGTATCAAGAACGGCAAGGAATATGCGGACTTTATGATCGTCACGATTCACTGTCACGAAAATAGTCAGGCAATTCAAAGATACACTTTTGACAGCGACGTCCCTGATTTCCTGGTTGAGTTCGCACACAAGGCGATCGACAACGGGGCGGATGTGTTTATCGGTCATGGAGTGCATACCGTGCGCGGGGTAGAGATATACAAAGGAAAACCGATCTTCTACGGCGTCGCGTCTTTCATGAACCAGCCTCCAGATTCATTGTTGCCGCAAAGCCCGGGCGGAGCTCTCACCCGTGCCGAAGCCTCCAATCTGCCTACGGATGCCCCGGGCCACGAGGGTGGCCGGTTGCAGGAAGCTGACAATCGGGAAGCGCTGCTGACAACGAGCCGGTACGAGGGTGGACGGTTAGTAGAGGTAAAGTTGTATCCGGCAGACACGGGCCGAGACGGGTCGCGGCCGCTGTCGCGCCAAGGAATCCCGATGGTACCTTCCCCGGACGTGGCGCAGCACATTCTCGAGAAAGTACAGAGGGTCTCGGCGAGGTTCGGAACGACGATCGCGATTGAGGGAAACGTGGGTATAATTCGCGTTGCCAATGAGAATAAGGAACCCCACTAACTGACGAATTTCTTCGAGTCAAAGGAGTGCCGTGATCACACGCGACCGCCGGCGGACGAGCGCCAACTGAACTGATCCTCGCCGGCCCATTTTAGAATCGAGGCGTTAGGAGTGAAGCCAACGGTTGGATTGATCGGATTGGGGCTGATGGGCGGACCGATGGGCCAAAATCTGCTGCGCGCGGGATTTCCTGTCGTGGTCTGGAACCGCACGAAGGCGAAGGCGGACGATCTGGTTCGCGAAGGCGCGAAGCTTGCCGCCGATCCGCGCGCGGTCGCCGGCGAAGCCGACGTGCTGATCACCATCGTGAGCGATCCGGCGGCACTTGAAGAGGTACTGTTTGGTGCGCGCGGCGCGATCGAAGCCCTGCGCCCGGGAAGCACCCTGATTGATTCAAGCACGGTGTCTCCCGAGCTTGCGCGCCAGATCGCGGCCGCTTGCGCCGAGCGTGGAGTGGATTTTCTTGATGCGCCCGTTACCGGGGGCACCTGGGGTGCGAAAAAGGGCGAGCTGGTTTTCATGATTGGCGGCAAGGCCGAAGTTCTCGAACGCGTCAGGCCGGTGCTTGAGGCGGTGGGCAAGAAATTCTTGTTACTGGGCCCCCACGGCGCGGGACAAACAGTGAAGCTCGGGATGAACCTGCTGCTCGCGCTGCAAGTGGACGCATTTGCCGAGGCTCTGGCGCTGGTTACCGCAGGAGGTGTGCCGGCCGAAAAACTGATCGAAGTGCTGCAATCCAGCATGGCTCGCTCGGGCGTGCTGGATGTGAAAGCGCCGATGATGGTGAAGGGTGAGTTTCCCGCGAGCTTTCCCTTGCGTTTGATGCACAAGGACGTACGGCTGGCGCTTGAACTCGCCCGCAACAAAGGAGTGGCCCTTCCCTGTGGAACGGCTGCATATGCTACCTACTCCGCAGTCATGAACAGCTCCTCGGACGATCCCGATTTCTCCGCCGTCGCCCGGTTCTGGAAAGCGTGATCAGGTGCCGGTTCCGACAGCGTCCACGACGACAACTCAGCGAAGCTGCAACAGATCGAACCGGTTCGGATTTCTTATGGGGCCGTGCCGCCGCTTGTTGATTTTGGCGGGTTCGGGAAGCGGGTTGGGGCCTAAGCTGGTGGTTGAAATGCACCACTTCCGCGTGAAAACCACCACCCCTTGAACCCCTGCAAACGCCCTGCGCGTCCTAGGACCTCTGCAACTTTATGGGAGTGCAGGAGTTAGATTCCCCATGGGACAGGCCCGATTGGCAATCACCTTGCCATACCTTGTTCGTGGCTTTTTCGGTAAAGGGAGCTTTGCAATGAGAGCATCCACACTCGCAAAGATTTCGTTTTCATTCGTTGCGTGCCTCGGGTTGGCCTGCGCGCCCAACCTCGCCTTAGCTCAGCATGGCGGGCACGGTGGCGGAGGTGGCTCTCACGGCGGTGGGGGTGGATTCCACGGTGGTGGCGGCTCTCATGGCGGAGGTGGTGGTCGCTCAGGAGCCTACCGCGGCGGTGGCGGAGGTGGCAGCTACCGCGGTGGCGGAGGTAGCGCCTACCGCGGCGGCATGAGCGGTGGCGGCCGGAGCACGGGACCTTCTTCGAGCGCACGTTTTGGATCCGGGGCGCAAGGTCGCGGATTCGGTAGCGCCGGGGGCCGGGCGATGGCTTCTCGCGGCGCAGGTGCGGACGGGCAGTGGCATTCCTTTGGCGGATCTCGCGGCGGCGCGCGGGGTTCTGCAAACGCCGATGGCGCGTGGCACTCCTTCGGTGGGTCTCGCGGCGGCTCGACGGGAGGAGCGTTTGGTTCGTCTTCGAGTCGAGGTTTCTCGAATGCCTCGAGCTCTCGATTCAATAGCACCTCTTCTTCTTTCGGACATTCAAGCTTCGCGACCTCAGGGACCGGCTCCAGATTCGGGGGCGTCGGGCTCGGAAGATCTGGATTCGGCAATGCCCGATTTGGCGCCGGAAGTTCCTTCGGCCGGCCGTTTGGCGGCGCGGCATTCAATCGAGGATTCGGTGGTTTTGGGCCCCGTTTTGGACGCGGATTCGGATGCTGGGGTTGCGGATTTGGCGGCTTCGGATGGGGATTCGGGCTCGGGCTAGGGTTCGGCTGGGGCGGCTTCTGGAACCCCTGGTTCGGACCGGGTTGGGGATGGGGTGCGCCGTATCCATATTACAGCCCCTACTACACCCCGTACTGGGATTGGCCGCCCTATGGCTACTATCCGCCTGCTCCGCCGGCTGACTACAATTACGGCGGTCCTTACGACCAGCCCAATGGTGCGCCGGCCAACAACAACGATTCCATCTACGGCCCGTACTCCGGCGTCGGGAACTGGAACGGTTACGAGAACACAACACCTTTGCAAGGGACTCCCGACACCGATCCTGTCACCGCGAATGTTACGATTTCCGCACCCACGATTCTGGTTTATCTGAAAGACGGAACAATGCTGGCTGCGAACGATTACTGGATGGCCGACGGACAGTTTCACTACCGTGTAAAATACGGCGGCGAGAGCAGTGTCGGCATGGATGAGGTTAACTTGCAACGCACGGTAGATGAAAACGCGAAGCGAGGCGTGCGTTTTTCCCTGAAGCCGAAACCGGTTACCAGTACAGACGGCTCTGTTGCGAACCGTCCTGCTGTGGGCAGCACCACTGTTGAGAATCGCAACAGCACTTGGCTTGCCACCGCAGCCGCGTTCTCTATTTTTGCGCCGAGCGCTGTCCCGGTGAGCGCTTAAAACTCTCCGAGCGAGGGACGCTGCGAGGCTAGGGCGTCGCGTTTGGCGGCAACAGGCCCAGCGGGAGATCGCGGACGGTGCGCAGGCCGGCGGTCGCGGCGAGAATAGCCGGGATTGCGTTGACGGCGACAGCGGCGGTCGCGACGTCTCCATGGGTGCCGCCGGGAATCGTCAGCGTCAGGTTGGGTTCGCCCCGTAATTCGACTGTATCGGCGGGTTGTCTCGCGCCGACGTACATCTGAAGCTCCATGTAGATCTTGTCCTCACCCTCCCAGATGCCGCGCGCGATCTGATGGACGCCGGCGACCTGGCCGGGGGAGACTTCAAGAAATTCAGTTTTTACCGGTTCGGTCGCGATTACCGGCTCAATCGTTTCGGTGATTTCGTCCAGCGCAAACCCGAGGCCGTCTGCAACCATCGCGACTGACTCAGGCAACCCATGATGCTTGATGACGCCCGCAGCGACCTGCGAGCGAAATTCGTCCGGCGTCATCCCGGCGCCGATTTTTTTCTGCAGTGGCAGGCGGCGCTTCGAGGCATCTACAATTCTCACCGCCCTTGCGAAATCCACGCGCTGTGCGGCCGCCGACAGCACCAGGACCAGCTTGTCCATCACGAACCCCGGGTTGACGCCCGTGCCAACCACAGCGACGCCTTCCTCTTTGGCGGCGCGATCGAGCTTCGCAGAGAGTTCCGGATGCTTGCGAAACGGATAGGCGAGTTCCTCGCAGGTCGATACGACGCAGCAGCCCGCGGAGAGGCATTCAAGCAGCTCGTCCATTACCTTCGGAAGGTAGGACGATGTCGTGTGGACGACGATGTCCACGGGTTTTGCCAGCACGGTCGCAGCCGAGGCAGAGATCTTGACGCCCCATGGCCCGTCCTTCGCGCCGACGAACTCGCCCAGATCGCGCCCGGCCTTCCCGGGGTCATTGTCAACGGCGCCGACAATCTCAAGCGAAGACTTCTGTCGCATCAAGCGAACGATCGAGGCGCCGATGGGACCCACGCCGAACTGCACCACGCGAATTTTCTTCCTCACAAGGCCGTCCTTGAGTGAAAAATAGCTCTATAAGTTAAGTGTTTGCGCGAATCACTGCAACCGGAAAGAGCTGCAAGAGGAAGACGGAAACACGAGGGGCAAGTCGGGCCGCCCCTCCGCCAGGCTACTCAGGGCAGGGGGTGCGAAAAGGCAGACGCGAACGCCTGAGCCAGTGCGAGGTCCGGCTCAAGTGGGACCGAGGCGGACCAGGCTAGAAGCGAGTGCGCGTGGCGCGGATGTAATCGCGCAAGTTGGTGATGTTGGGACCGTAGGAGCCGACGCGGCCGGCATCCACGGGCAGCCCAAGAAGTTCCGCTTGCTCGATGCTCAGGCCGGCGTCGTCCAGTTCGGCGAGGCTGTAGCCTTCGGCGGGCACGAGGCGGTTGCGGTGAGACCGATCCAGAGGCCGCGGCGGGCGCTGCATTCGCGAGCGCTTCATCACGATATCGAAGAAATCGTCCCAGTCCCGACGGTTCCACATCGTGTCCTCACTTTCCAGTACGCCAAATATCACTGGATTGGATGCAGCACAAGCCCTTTGGGTAGCACCCTCGTCGGCGCGCAGGCCGGTTTGGCTCCCGACCGAGAGCGTTCCAAATCCTAACCCCGCAGGCTGTGGAAAGTCGCACCGCGTTGGGATGTGTATCCATTGAGTTATCGCGTCTTAGGTACCAGGAACGCGGGCCCAGCGGATCGACAATTTGGCCGCCCAGGAACCCGGAGCTATAGCCGCCCCGGGGTGTCGGCAGGCGTCAGGTCTGTGTCGGCTTCGCTTGCTTCCTCAAACCAGCATGGTGCTGAGGAGCCCAGGCGCTATTCCCGGCTGGCTGCGACTGCTATACTTTCTGGAAGTTATGGGCGGCATGTTACGCCACTGTGTGAATCGCGAGAAATCAGCATGAGCAACCCAGTCATCGTCGTTCACTATCACGAGCTCTGGCTCAAGGGCGGCAACCGGAGATTTTTTCTCGGGAAGCTGTGTACGGCGTTGCGCCAGAGTTTTCAGGGCATTCCCGTCGAGCGGATTGAGCAACCGGGCGACCGGTTCATCATCCGCCTGGGCGCTCAGGCGTCGCTGGAGGAAGCGATCAAGCGCCTGGAGCGCGTGCCGGGGATCGCCTATTACGCCGTGGCGCGTCCGGTGGAACGCAGCATGGAAGCACTCTGCGCCGCGGCCTGGGAAGAAATCGAGCCCCTTCGGTTCCAGGGATTTGCCGTGCGCGCCAAGCGTAGCGACAAGACATTTCCTCACTCGACGATGGAGATCGAGACGATCGTCGGGCGAGCCCTGCTCGACAACCTGCGCGCAGGGAGCCGGGACGTGCGCGTGCGACTGAAGGACCCTGATGTAACTTGCCACGTCGAGATTACTCCGGGTCCGTTGCTGGTCTACGCACGGAAGATTCCGGGCATGGGAGGCCTGCCGCCAAATACCGCCGGGCGCATGACGTGCCTGCTGTCGGGTGGGTATGATTCCGCAGTGGCCGCCTACCACATGATGAAACGCGGCGCGCACCTGAGCTTTGTGCATTTCTATGGCACCGGGGCGCAGCCGGGAGAATCCTCACTTCATATTGCGAGCGGGCTTGCGCGGACGCTCGCGCAATATCAGTTCCGCGCCAAGCTGTATCGCGTGCCGTTTGAGGCCATACAGCGCGAGATCGTTCGCGCGGCTCCGGAAGGCGTCCGCATTCTGCTCTACCGGAGGATGATGTTGCGCATCGCCGAGGCTTTTGCGCGGCGCGACCGCGCGCTTGCGCTGGTTACCGGCGACAGCCTGGGCCAGGTGGCGTCGCAGACCTTGCGCAATCTCGTTGCGGTGGATGCTGCCGCGCGGATGCCCGTGTTCCGTCCGCTGATCGGCACGGACAAAATAGAGATTCTCGCGACGGCGAAAAAGATCGGGACCTACGAAACCTCCTCCGAGCCCTTCCATGATTGCTGTCCGGTGTTCATGCCGCGCCAGCCGGAGCTCTACGCCAGCCCTCGGGAACTCGACGAAGCCGAAGCGAATCTCGACATTCCGTCGCTCGTCACGCAAGGCGCTCAGGGCGCGACGCTCGAGAGGTTTGCGTTTACCGGAGGGCGAGTGGAAGCGAGCGAACCGACAGCCGTCATGGCTGCCGATCAGCGCCGCGCGGCGATCGCCTAGCCCCGCGACCAGCCGAACACACCCCGAGCGGGGAGCGGCCCTAAAACCAGCTGCTCTTTCCTGCCTGATCCGATGAGGAATTAACAGAGGAACTTACCGGTCGCGGCCGTAGCCACCTCGGTCGCCTCGGTCGCGCCCGCCGCCACCGCCGCGCCCGCCACCACCACCGCCGCCGTGACCACCGCGCCCACCGCCACCGCCTCCACCACCGTGGCCACGCCCACCACCTGGGCCGCCTCCACCTTCGCGTTGTGGTCGCGCTTCATTCACGACCAGAGCCCGGCCGAGGAACTCTTTTCCGTTCAATGCCGCGATGGCCTTTTCGGCTTCCGCGTCATCCTTGATTTCCGCAAAGCCAAACCCGCGCGGTTGGCCGGTGAAGCGATCGCGAAGCAGGGTAAGAGAATCGGGTTGCACGCCAGCTTCGGAAAACAGCGCCTGGACTTCCTCTTCAGTAGCCTTGAACGATAGATTACCCACGTACAGTTTCTTCACGTTGGTTCTCCTTGCGCCCCCCAAATTCAAACGGACGCCTACTGCGAGGCTGAAGAGGCAGGATCTCGGCTCACAAGTGGCCAGCACCGCGCCGAACCGCTCCGAGCGAAGCGAGCACCCCAGCAACAGGAGCATCTTGCTGCAACTACCTTCCGCAGTCAACCGTTGGGGCCTGCGGGGGGCTTGGCTCCGTTCCACGCTCCGGGCGTGGCCGTCAGGTGGCCGCGATTGGTGATAGGATGCGCGCAAGTTCCCCTCGGAGGTGTTCATGCGCGGGACAATGATGGATTTTCCGCTGACGCTCGTCCCGATTCTCGAGCGCGCCGGCAAGCTTTTCGGCGAAGTCGAGGTGGTCTTCAGACGGCCGGACCGCTCGATCGCGCGTTCGACCTACGGGGACATGTATCGTCGGGCGCGGCGGTTGGCTTGCGCGCTTGAACTTGCGGGAATCGGGCGAGGCGACCGCGTGGCGACGCTGATGTGGAACCACGGAGCCCATGTGGAATGCTATTTCGGTATTCCGGCGGCCGGCGGCGTGATGCACACCCTGAATCTCCGCCTGCATGCGGACGAACTCGCGTTCACTGCGAACCACGCGCTCGACCGCTTCCTGATCGTGGATGATGTTCTGCTGCCGGTCTATGAATCCTTCCGGGCGCAGACGCATTTCGAACGCGTGTTCGTCGTGCCCTTTGGCGGCACGGCAATACCCCGGGGGTACGAATATTACGAAGATTTCTTGTCAGCGGCGGATGACGATTTCCAGTATCCCGCGCTGGACGAGAGCGAAGCAGCGGCCGTTTGCTTCACCTCCGGAACTACCGGAAAAGCAAAGGGCGTGGTCTACTCGCATCGCGCGCTGGTGCTGCACAGTATGGCCGAGTGCATGCACGACACTTTCGGAGTCCATCAGGACGACGTGATCCTGGCGTGTTCCTCGATGTTTCATGCCAATGCCTGGGGCTTGCCGTACACCGCGGCCATGATGGGAGCGAAGCTGGTTTTGCCCGGGCCTCACCTGGATGCCGAAGCCCTGCTCGACCTGATCGAACAGGAGGGAGTTACGATGGCGGCGGGCGTGCCGACGCTATGGATTGGCGTCCTGGAAGCACTTGAACTCAATCCCGGGCGATGGAAGATCGCGCGTCCGCTGCGAGTCGTATCCGGCGGAGCAGCTGTGCCCGAGGCTCTGTTTCGGGGGCTGGACCGCTGGGGCATTCATGTCCGGCAGATATGGGGAATGACCGAGACGGCCCCGATGGCCAGCATGGGCATGATCAAGTCCACCCTCGCGGGATGCTCACAGGACCAGGAATACAGGATCCGAGCCAAGCAAGGGATGCCGGCGCCGTTCGTTGAGATGCGGGTGATGTGTCCGGAAGGCGAAGCGGCGTGGGACGACAAAACATTTGGAGAGCTCGAGGTCCGCGGGCCATGGGTGGCGGCAAGCTATCTGGACGCGCCCGAGACCGGTGACCGCTGGTCGAGCGATGGCTGGTTCCGCACCGGAGACGTGGCCACGATAGATCCCCATGGCTATATTCGAATCGTGGACCGCAGCAAGGACCTGATCAAGTCCGGCGGCGAATGGATCAGCTCGGTCGATCTGGAGAACGCGCTGATGAACCATCCAGGGGTAAGCGAAGCCGCAGTGATCGGCGTTCCTCATCCGAAGTGGCAGGAGCGTCCGCTGGCCGTGGTGGTGGCAAAGAAGGGCGCCGCAGTGAACGTCGAGGACCTTCGTTCATTTCTGGCGGACAAATTTGCGAAGTGGCAGCTACCCGACGCCTTCATTTTCGCAGACGAAATCCCGCGCACATCGGTCGGAAAATTTCTCAAGACAAAACTCCGCGAACAATATGCACACTGGGAGTGGAAATAGGGCTGCCGTCCGACTCTGGTGAAGGATACTTTTTTCCACCAAGGTGATCGCGCGCGAGAAGCCCTAGGTACGGTAGCTGGAATTGATATGCACGTATTCGATGGTGAAATCACAGGTCCAGACACGGGCCGAGGCGCCACCCGAGCGCAGGTCGACACGGACCGGCACGTGCTTTGCGAGCATCTTCTGATGTACCTCGCGTTCGTCGAAGGGATGCTCGCAGCCGTTGCGGCACACGGCGGCACCTGCAATTGAAATGTTCGCGCGCCGGGCGTCGAATTTCACGCCGGAGCGCCCCGCAGCCGCGAGGATGCGTCCCCAGTTCGGATCGGCGCCCGCGAACGCTGTCTTCACGAGCGGTGAATTGGCGATCGTTTTTGCGATCCGGCGGGCGTCGCGCTCCGAAGCCACGCCGCGAACCTCGATTTCGATCGTGCGCTGGGCGCCTTCGCCATCCTCGATGATCGCAAGCGCGAGCGACTTGCAGACACTTTCAAGCGCCGCGCGGAAACTCTTGTAATCCGCACCCGACGCCCCCTTGATTTCCCGAGCGCCTGAGTGGCCGTTGGCAAACACCGCGACCGTGTCGTTGGTAGAGGTGTCGCCATCGACGGTGATCGAATTGAAGGTTCGCTCAACTGACGAGCGCAAGGCGCGGTCAAGCAGAGCGGGTGCGATTGCGGCGTCGGTGGCGATGAAGGCGAGCATCGTCGCCATGTTGGGCTCGATCATTCCGGAGCCCTTGGCGCAGCCCAGCAGGCGAACCTGCTTTCCGCCGACGCGGCACTTCGCGGTAGCCCATTTCGGGCGCGTGTCGGTGGTCATGATGGCGCGGGCGAACTCCTCGAAGGCCCCGGCTTCGGCGCTGCGAGCAAGCACGATATGCGGCACAGCGGCGAGAATTTTCTCCACACGAAGCGGCGCGCCGATCACGCCGGTCGAACACACCAGTATCTGCGAAGGATCGATACGGCCCAGCTCCGTTGCGAGTTTCGAGGCGGTGGCGATAGAGGCCGGATAGCCGTCTTCCTTGGTGCAGCAGTTTGCGTTGCCGGAGTTGACGATCAGGCCGCGCATCTGGCCCCGCGACTTGCGCAGGTGCTCGCGTGAGGCTACGACCGGCGCGGCGACGATCTGGTTCATGGTGAACATGGCGGCAGCTGTCGCCGCCGTATCGCTGACGAGAATGCCCAAATCGAGCCGTGAGCGCTTCAGGCCGCAATGCGTAGCCGCGAAGGTAAAACCGCCAGGAATGTCAGACGCAGAAAGAGGCGGGTTCAAGGCTTTTCCTCAAGCTTCGCCAGGCGGGCATTGAAATCTTCAAGCGCCGAGCGCACGGCTCCGGGCGCTGTGCCCCCGGCGACCCCGCGCCGAGCCAGAGCCGATTCCAGCGTCAGTACAGTCGAGAGGTCGCGACCGAATGCAGGCGAAAATGTTACGAGCCGGTCAAGCGGCATCTCGCGTATGGATTTTCCTTCCTGCTCGGCCGCGCGCAGCACTTTGCCCACGATTTCGTGCGCCTCGCGAAACGGGACACCTTGCGCCGCGAGGTAGTCGGCGACTTCCGTCGCAACCAGCGCCGGGTCCTGGGACGCTTCGCGCAGATGCGCCTCGAGGAATGTCGTGGCAGACAGGGCAGCGGCGGCAATTCTTACCATCGCGAGCGCCTGATCGCAGGCCGCGAAAAGTGGCTCTTTGTCCTCCTGCAAATCGCGCTGATAACTCGAGGGCAGGCCCTTGCAGGTGGTCAGAAGTGAGAACAGTGAGCCGTAAACGCGGCCCGTCTTGCCCCGAATCAGTTCCCACGCATCGGGATTTTTCTTCTGCGGCATCAAGCTGCTGCCGGTCGAGTACTCGTCGGGCAGCTCGATGAAACCAAACTCGGGCGTAGCAAACAAAATCATGTCCTCGGCGAGGCGGGACAGATGCATCGCCAGGGTGGCGAGTGCGAAAAGAGCTTCCAGCGCGAAGTCGCGGTCGCTGACGGCATCAAGGCTATTGGCCGTGATATGCGAAAAGCCCAGATTGCGCGCCAGTGCCTTGCGGTCAAGCGGAAACGCGCAACCAGCGAGTGCTCCGGAGCCGAGCGGGCACCAGTCGGCGCTTGCCGCTGCAGCTGCCAGGCGTTCGGCGTCACGTTGAAAGGCTTCGCCATGGGCAAGCAGCCAGTGCGAGAGCAGCAACGGCTGGGCGTGTTGCAGGTGCGTGGTGCCCGGCATGGGAACGCCGAGATTCTGCTTGGCCTGACCCGCAATCGCTCGGCCGAGCAAGCCCAGGGCGCTACGCAGTTCGCGTGCCGCGTCTTTCACATACATGCGGAATTCGGTCGCCACCATTTCGTTGCGGCTGCGGCCGGTGTGAAGCTTGGCGCCCAGTGGACCGAGTTTCTCGATCAGGGCCGATTCCGCGAAATGGTGGACGTCTTCGGCCCGGGACGCATCAAGCCAAGCGACGTCGGATTTTGCACGCGCTTCGATCTCATCCAGTGCAGCGACGATGCGCTGGCCCTCTTCGTCTGTGAGAATCCCCGCGGCCGTAATCGCTCGGGCCCAGGCGCGGTCAAGCGCAAGCTCCTGAGGCAGCATCCTGCGATCGAACCGCCAGGAGCGCTCGAATTCGTAGAACGATGCATCGGGAGCGCGCTCGAACCGGCCCCCCCACATTTTCTGGCCGTCCGGTTCGGTCATCGAACCGCGGCCTCAAGCGGAATGGTAATGGGCAGGGCAAACAGGTTGATGAAGCCCTCGGCGTCCTTCGGGTTGTAGCCCGTCATGCTGAAGCTGGCGAGCCCGGCGCGGTAGAGCGAATAGGGCGAGCTGCGCGCCGTGGCGTTCAGGTTGCCCTTGAATAGGGAGAGCGTGACCGAGCCGGTGACGCGACGCTGCGAGCTTGAAAAGAACGCGTCCAGTGCCTCACGCAGCGGAGTAAACCACATGCCGTAGTACACCATCTCGGCGTAGCGCAGCGAGAGGATCTGTTGGTAGTGCAGCGTTTCGCGATCCAGGCACAAGGATTCAAGCTCGCGATGTGCGGTAACGAGCAGCGTGCCACCGGGGGTCTCATACGCGCCGCGTGATTTCATGCCCACCAGCCGGTTTTCGACGATGTCCATGCGCCCCACGCCGTTAGCGGCGGCGATTTCGTTGAGCTGGTCAACCAGTGCGAGCGGTGCGAGTTTCTTGCCGTTCACCGAGACAGGATTCCCGGACTCAAAGCCGATCTCGACCGAGGCGGGCTGGTCGGGCGCCTTGGCGGGTGAGACGATCCACTGCCACATTGCCTCTTCCGGCGCGTTCGCCGGATCTTCCAGAACTCCGCCTTCATGGCTGAGGTGCCAGATGTTGCGATCGCGGCTGTAAATATTCTTTTTCGTCTGGTCCACGGGGATGTTGTGCGAGCGGGCGTATTCGATCGCTTCCTCGCGGGAGTTGATTTTCCACTCGCGCCACGGGGCGATGATGGTCAAATCGGGGGCCAGGGCCTTCGCAGCCAGCTCGAAACGAACCTGATCGTTTCCTTTGCCCGTGCAGCCGTGGGCCAGAGCATCGGCGCCGACTTTCCTGGCGATCTCGACTTGCCTTTTCGCAAGCAGCGGGCGGGCAAAAGACGTACCCAGCAGATATTTGTGCTCATAAACCGCTCCGGCGCGCAACGTAGGCCAGACGTAACCGGTGATGAATTCCTCCCGAAGGTCCTCGACGTAGGCCTCGCTTGCGCCGGTCGAGAGAGCTTTCTTGTGAGCGGCTTCGAGATCCTCGCGCTGGCCAAGGTCGCCGATCATCGCAACCACTTCGCAGCCGCCGTAATTCTCCTTTAGCCAGGGAATAATGATGGAGGTATCGAGTCCTCCGGAATAGGCCAAAACGACCTTCTTGGGCAACGGATTCTCCTTAGGTAAGCAGCGTGTGCAGGATCGCCTTCTGAACATGCAGGCGATTTTCTGCTTGATCGTAAATGATCGAGCGCGGCGCATCGATGACGCCTTCGCTGACCTCCAGACCGCGGTGGGCAGGCAAGCAATGCAGGAAGACGGCATCGGGCGCGGCTTGGGCAAAGAGCGCCTCGTTGACTTGATATCCGGCGAAGGCCTTTTCGCGGGCGGCGGCCTCAGTTTCCTGGCCCATGCTCGCCCAGACGTCGGTGTAAACGGCCTGCGCGCCCGCGACCGCTTCTTGGGGCTCGCGGAGAATTTCGATTTTTCCGCGTGTTTCGCGAGCAACCCGCTTGGCTTCAGCAACGACGGTCGCATCCGGTTCGTATCCTGCCGGTGTGGCGACGCGCACGTGCGCTCCCGAGCGGGCGCCGATGGTGAGAAGCGAGTGGCACATATTGTTGCCGTCGCCCACGTAAGCCAACTTGAGGCCGCGCAGTCCGCCGAAGCGTTCCTCGAGCGTGAAGAAGTCCGCCAGCGCCTGGCAGGGATGAAACTTGTCCGAAAGCGCGTTGATTACCGGAACGCTTGCGTTTGCGGCAAGCTCATCGAGCGTTTCCTGCGCGAAGACGCGCGCGACGATTCCCTGCACCCAGCGCTCAAGGTTCTTCGCGATATCGCGGACCGGTTCGCGCTCGCTCAGCCGGGCGGCGGTGTGGTCCAGAAACGTGGATGTGCCTCCGAGGTTGGCGATGCCGGTTTCAAAGGTGACGCGCGTGCGCAGGGAGGGCTTCTCGAAAATCAGCACGAAGACACTGCCGGCGAGCACGGACCGGTAACGATCCGGGTGCGCTTTCATTTCCGTCGCGAGGCGGAAGAAATCGCGCAACTGCGCCGGACTCCACTCCGTTCCGGTCAAAAGGTCTCTTTTTAGTGCAAGCGGTGCGGCGACAGCGTTCATATTCACCTCGTCGCAGCCAAAGCCAGCGGCTGCGTCTGAGATTCCGATTTCACCGACCCGGGTGCCATCGAGGTCTTGTTTGCAGACCTCGCCACGCGCGCCAGGACGTTTTCGAACTTTCGCAGGAACTCGGCGGCATCCCGTTGGCGAATGATAAACGGCGGGAGAAGCCGAAGAATGTGGTCGTGCGTGCAATTGATCAGTAGCCCCTGACGCAACGCCTCAGCGACGAACGGAGCGCCCTCGATCGCGAGATCAATTCCGATGATCAGTCCCTCGCCGCGCACTTCCCGGATGAAATCAAAGCGTGCCGCAAGCTTCGCCAGTCCCGCGCGAAGTTCGGCGCCGCGCTCGCGGACATTGGCAAGCAGATTTTCTTCTTCGACGAGGGTGAGAAATTCAAGCGCCGTAGCGCAGACCAGCGGGCCGCCGCCAAACGTTGACCCGTGCATTCCTGGGCTCAGGGCGGATGCGAATTCCTCGCTGGCAATAAACGCCCCGAGCGGGAGGCCGCCGGCGAGGGGCTTGGCAACCGTGACGATATCCGGAAGCGAGCTGAATTTCTGGCATGCGAAGCGCCGGCCGGTGCGACCCAGGCCGCACTGAATTTCATCAGCGATCAGCGCGGCACCGTGCTGCGTTGCCAGCGCGCGCGCTCTGTCCCAGAACTGTTCGCTGACCACGAACACGCCGCCTTCGCCCTGCACGGGCTCGATGACGATCGCGCAAACCGTGTCGTCAAATTTCGAGTCAAGGTCTGCGGTGTCGTTGAACCGGACGAATTCAGCGCCGGGAACCAGCGGCGCGAAAGGCTCGCGGTATTTGGCCGTGTGCGTGATCGACAGAGCCCCGAAAGTACGGCCGTGAAACGAATTTTCGAGCGCGAGGAAGCGCGTTTTCAGCCGGGCGCCGCCATCGGCCTTGGCATGCGCGTACGCCCGGGCAAGCTTCATTGCGCCTTCGATGGCCTCGCTGCCGCTGTTGGAGAAAAATACGCGGTCAAGTCCTGACCACTCCGCTAGTTTCCGTGCGAGCGGCGCTTGATAGGGGTTATGAAAAAGATTTGAAACGTGCGTGGCACGGCCGGCTTCACGCCGGATTACCCGGACCATGCGCGGATGCGCGTATCCGGTCGCATTCACGGCGATACCCGCCAGGAAATCCAGGTACTCGCGCCCCTGCGAATCGTAAAGGCGGCAGCCGCGGCCGTGCGTGAATACCTCCGGGGGGCGCCGGTACGTTTTCATCAGGTAGCGCGCTTCCTCAGCGCGAATCTTCGCAGGCGAAAGCCGCTTTGCCCGTGTATGTTTTTTCTTGGCCATCGCTAGTGCGCCGCCCCGTGGGTGGCTCTCGCGTTTAGGCGTATGACCGGCAGAACCCTGGTCCCCGAGCGGCCCGTACTCGCAGCAGCGACGAGCGCGCGTGGTTTCGCGCCCCCGACAATGCGCACCTCGGAAACACCGCCTGCGAGGGCGCGTTTGGCGGCTTCCAGCTTGAGAATCATGCCGCCGGAAACCTTGTTCTTGCGAATAAGGTCCTCAATATCGGTACCGCGGAGGGCGCTCAGCACCTTGTCGCCATCGAGCACGCCGGCGACGTCAGTAAGAAAAATCAGGCGATCAGCGCGTATGAATTCGGCGGCAGCAGCCGCCATGTGGTCGGCGTTAATGTTGTAAAGCTCGCCATCGGCGCCAAGGCCCAGGCAGGAAGCGACCGGAACAATCCCCTCGCGCCAGAGCGAGCGCAGGAAGTCCACGTTCACTTCCGTGAGGTAGCCGACAAATCCCAGGCTGCCCTCGCGATCCTCTACTTGCAGGGGCTCCGCCAGAAAGCAGGCGGCGTCGGCGGCGCTGATACCCACCGCCGGATGGCCGGCAAGGGAAATCGCTCCCGCGAGCTTCTTATTGAGGAGTCCGGCGAAAACCATCACGGCCGCGTCACGAGTTTCGCGGTCGGTGACGCGCAGGCCGTTGATGAAGCGGCTGGTAATCCCCATACGCGCAAGCGTGGCCGTAAAGATTCGGCCGCCGCCGTGAATCACCAGGATCTCGTTACCGGCGCGCGCCAGCTCGGTGATCTGTCTGGCCAGCGTCTGAACGTCCTCGTCGCGCTCCAGTAGCGCGCCCGCAACCTTGATAACCATCCTCATAGCAATCCCGCCGTTTCTGGGTACTCGCGCATCCCATTGAGATTTTGTACCGCCTGTCCCGCCGCACCCTTACCGAGGTTGTCCAGGCAGGAGACGACCACCAGCCGCTCACCCGATGGATCGAGCGCGAAGCCGATGTCGCAAAAATTCGTGTGCGTCACATACTGCAACTCCGGCAGATTTCCTGCCGGCATGATTCGAATCATCGGCCGCCCCGCGTAAAACGCGCGGTAGAGCGCTTCCACTTCTTCCGCCTTGCGCGACGGGCCGAGCCATACGTAAAGCGTCGAAAGAATTCCGCGATCCACCGGCAGCAGGTGCGTCGTGAACACGAAATTCTCCGAAGCGAGATCGAGATGCTCGGAAACTTCCGGCGTGTGGCGATGTGTGAACAGGTTGTAGGCCCGGAAATTCTCGTTCACTTCGACGAAGTGTGTGTCGCGCCTGGGATCCTTCCCGGCGCCGGTAACGCCGGACTTGCAGTCGCATACGATTCCGCGCGCCGCATTGATCCAGCCGGCTTCGATCAACGGCCGCAGTCCCAGAATCACCGATGTGGGATAGCAGCCCGGATTTCCAACGACGCGGGCCTTCGCAAGCGCTTTTGCGTACAGCTCCGGCAGCCCATACACCGTTTGCGACAGGGTCCCGGCATCCGGTGCCGGAAGTTTGTACCACTTCGTGAATGTCTCGGAATCGCGGAAACGGAATGCTCCGCTGAGGTCCACAACGCGAAGTTTGGGATTTGCGGCCAGTAGCGCCGGAACCAGCTCGAGTGAAGCCTCGTGCGGCGTGGAAAGGAAGGCAACCTCGGCGCCGCTGGCCGCGATGTCCTCGACCGAAATAGGGCGGCAGGGTGCGTCACCCCAGCCACGGAGTTGGGGGAAAAGATCGGTCAGGCAATGAACGTTCTTGTGGGCCTCGCGAACAAAGAACGTCGGTTTTTCGACGTGTGGGTGCCGCAGCAGGAGCCGGGCCAGCTCGTATCCCGCGTAGCCCGTTACCCCGACGACGGCGACCCTTACCGGGTCGCTCATCGGAGCATTTCCTCCACACGTTTCTGAACAGCGCTGCACGCGCTACGGGAAGAACAGATGATCAAGACGGTATCGTCACCGGCGAGTGTTCCGGCGACTTCCTTCCAGTGTTCGGAGTCAACCGCTGCTGCGAGCGGTTGTGCGCCGCTGGGTGGCGTTTTCAGGATGAGCATGTTCTGCGCTGGGCGCAAATCGAGCAAGAAATCTTTCAAGGCGCGCGCGAGCGTCGGCAATGGCGAGGCTTCGTCGGCCGTTGCGGAGGCGAGCGGCCGGTAACCGGCCGACGTTTTCACCAGGCGAAGCTCGCGAAGGTCACGGGACAAAGTCGCCTGAGTGACGCGAACGCCCAGGTGCCCGAGCTGGCGGCGAAGCTGGTCCTGGCTCGCCACGGGCTGGCCCGTGAGAACCTTCAGGATCTGTCCTTGCCGAAATCGTTTTTGTACGCCCATGTTCCGGTCATGCGTGAATATGCACGCGACTGCATAATCATACACGACTCTCGCGCCTAGGTGTCAACAAATAATCTCTGGTGCGATGAAGTTTCAATGGAGTGCCGGAGTTTAAAAAAAGTGTTCGCGCGATAGAACCAGAAGGAGTCAGAACGTTTAAGGAGAAACCAATTGGCCCGGCCGTTCCGTGTTTGCTCGGCGGAACTAGAACCAATCGCTGCGATAGGCGATCCACCAGCTCACCAGGCCAATCGGAATCGTGGCGACCAGTGCCCACCAGAGAGGCAAGTATAGGTCGGCCACCAGACCTAAGACGCAAAAGGAGGCCCAGAAGATCTTTTTCTCCATGCGGTTATTTTAGGCCTCTGCCGGGTTGTTTGATCCTGAACCTGGGCGTCAATCGCGAAAAAGCCATCGGAGAACAGATTCGTCGCCTTCCAGCCGCGCCATCAATGTAGAGGATGAAATGGCAGTTCCGCCCGGGCTCGAACCGCATCTAGCTCATCCCAATGGCCTTGCTGGGGGGCGGAGGTTTTTGCTCCCCTCAACGACTGGGCCAAACGTTTACGGCGTTCTCATCGAAGGTTCACCAACCGTGCCCATCATACCTATGACAACCGGGTAGCGCGGCCTGTTTCGTACATCAACTTGAAAGGAGAGCCGAAAATGACAGGACATTCCGCATTGACAGCAGCAGACTTCGTAGCGCTGTTGCTGTTTCTTCTTCTTGTTTTCGTCTACTGGTCTCCTTACCTGATCGCGATGCACCGCAAGAGCGACAAGAGTACCCCAATCGCGCTCACACTGTTCTTCGTTGGCTTGACGGGCGTTGGCTGGATTATTGCGCTCATTTGGGCGCTGCGACTGCCGAGGCATCCCGGCAATGAGGTGTTAGGGTCCCGAGATGCCGAAACCGAACCCGGTAAAGAAACGCGCACGGCAATAACGCAGGAAGTGAGCGGTGAAGCATCGGCGAATCGTGCCTCGGCAAGTTCCCAGATCTTGACTCCCTCAAGATTACAGGACTGAGTCGCAAGGGGTGCGATGCTGACGATCCGACGCAGCAAGACAGGGGCAACCCAGCGCGCCTTCGGGAGCTCGCCCCAGTTCGAGGCGCTGTTTCCGAGGCTCTTGGCCTTTGGACCGCACGCTTGGCACTGGCCTTCAGTTCATCCGGATCCAGAATGAGCAGCCGTAGGTTTCGACATCTTGCATTTCCGCCTTCTGCCACACGGGCATGAGAATGCTTCTTAACCCGTTGTCGCTGTCGATAAATGCGTTGGGTAAAACGATGTCAAATCGATGCCCTCTGGCCAGCAGATACGCTGCCAACAAATACTGCTCCGAATAGTACCGATCGATCACACCGTTGGGATAGTCAAACGGAAGTGTTACATCGTGGATCTCGACAAGAACACCGGGCTTTAGGCGTGGCAGAACGTCTAGGAAAATCGCAGTTGTGTCAGAATTCATGAACACGCGATGAGAGTTGTCAACGTAAAGAATATCGCCTGATCCCAATCGATCGAACAGATCCAAGCTGACGGCCTCTACGGGTGTGCGGATCACCTGATCGCAAAGCGTATCAATCTCGACCCGGGGGTGAGGGTCAATGGAGATGATCTTTGTGTCGAGCCGATGATCTGTAATCGCTTTCCGGGCAAATTTCGTCGAATTTCCGGAACCAACCTCCAGAAAGTATTTCGGTTGCTTAATTGCGATCAGACTGTAAAGCGCAACCGCATCTAAAGGAGGGATCCAGCCATTCATCCAATTTGGTTCAGAGGGAGAACAGCCGCTTGCCTTCTTAGGAATTCTTGCAAGATTCTCCGTAAAGTCCAGGAAGGACCTCAGGTGTTCGACATAGCTGTCCCGATTGCTGTTAATAATGTTGTGAAGCTCTTGGTGGGGATGGCTGTAGCCCCATCTTGGAATTGGATTGACCGGATAATCTATGAAAATTATCTTGTTGCCAAAGGTTCGCCGGGCAACTGAATAAGCCAGCTTCCTTGCGCGATCAGCCAGGAAGCCGGCAATCTTGCCCTTACTCATGCATTATCTCCCCGCCTCTTGGTTCCAGAGGCAGCTCAATCGTCGAGATCTTGCAGGATCACCACACGCCATTCGCCACACGACGGTATCACACCCACCGGCTTTGAAGACGGTTCCCCCACGGTGTGAGGAAATGGCTGCGCAGCGGCTGCCGATTAACGCCGCGGATGTGCGGACTCTAGACACGCGGAATGGGGACATGCCGCGTAACGACTTCCGGCACGAAGACTTACGGCCATGAGTGCGCCCGCGCCCAGCGGGCCGGGCGCCGCGCGGTCGGTACCCAATTCTCTGTAAGAAACGCCAGCCCAGTCTGTACGTAAGAGCGACTGCGAACCATGCAGTTCTTTCGGGGGAACTAGTACGAACTCGTACCATTCGCTCCTGAAAATTAAGCACTTAGTGCCACGGAATTTGGAGAGCCACGTGCGTCCTTACTCATTGAGCTGCGCCCCACAGCGGAAGTGAAACAGGAGGATAGCCATGTTTGACGAACTGCTGGTTTCGGGACACACGACTCAAATGGCGCACACGCACAAGCCGTGGACGGTGGGTGTGTCCGTAATCTTTCAAGCGGCGATTCTCGGCACGATTCTGCTGATACCGCTGATCTACACGCAGACGCTGCCCAGCGCGATGATGAATACATTTCTGGTCGCGCCGCCGCCGCCCGCGCCGCCCCCTCCGCCGCAACAGGCTGTGGTGAAGCAGGTGCAGACGAAGACCTTCGCGGTGAACCCCATGGTTGCGCCGACGGTGATCCCAAAGCAGGTGGAAATCGCCAAGGACGAGGCGCCGCCTTCAGTCGCGACGTCTGATACGGCGGGCGTGCCCGGCGGAACGGGCGACGTGCTGGGCG
>Ga0209624_10000432_pt1 | contig 36959 bp, 30 predicted proteins | sample JacPinW_OM2H0_O1_FD_188565 | JGI IMG/M metagenome (GOLD analysis project Ga0209624, IMG submission 188565) | Forest soil microbial communities from Algoma, Ontario, Canada - Jack Pine, Ontario site 1_JW_OM2H0_O1 (SPAdes) (version 2) | ecosystem: Environmental > Terrestrial > Soil > Boreal...
GCGACTATTGCAAGAACCACGCGATAAGGTTTCGCGATGCGGCAAATCGCTGCGTCGTTATCCCTGCGCTCGATCAGGCAACTCTGGAATCATTGGTGGTGCGATTCGAGGCCGAGACTTTCGGTGCACGCGCCGGTGCACTTGTGACAGAAGGCGATGCCGCTCTCGAAAGCGATCTCGCGAGCCGCGGTGCCGATGCCTATCAGCCCGCTTTCCCCAATTATTATTTCTGCGGGATTTGCGATTTCGAAGATGGCTCACTCGTCGTTCTGAGCAAGCAGCTCTCGGCCAGCGAAATCGTGCGAATCGCCCGACGGGCACTCGATGGACTCGACATCGAGGTGCGTCTCGGCTCCTCTTAGCTCAGCCCGAGCTTGCGCATGCGGGAATCAATTCGGAGGTTACAACGAATGAACTCTAGCGCACTTCCGCGTTTTCAAGCCACGGTTGCTGTGCAGGCAGGCGAGAGAACACTGCCTGCTCCAGTTCGTGCGCGCTTTTTGCGTGATCGGGATAATTGCAGACGAACGTTTCGAAGTTAAATCTGTTGTTCGCGCCGATCAGCCGGAGCGATTGCTCGAGTTGGCCCGTCAGACGATTCGCGCTTGCCGTGTCTGTATCCGACAGGACGACACCAAAAAATCCCTGGCCGAGAACGTACATTGAGTCCGTCGGCCGCATTATGCGCGCAATAGCGCGCGCCGCTTCTCCGAGCGACGCCGTGCCTTCATTCGAATCCACCGCGTTTCCGGACAAGATGATCTTTACGACTAGAAGCGACAGTGTTCGCTCCATCGTCGAGGCTCGCCGGTAATCCATCGCCAGGCGATCCTGAAAGTGATTCAGATCCGGTATCGCGCGCAACAAGTCGGAATTGGCCTGGTGGCGCAGTTCGACGTTCAACTGAAGTTCCGACACCAATTGCTGCTTTAAGTTGCGGAATGTTCGCTGCCGGTCAAGCAGATAAGCCGCTACGAGCAGAGATAATACGCAGAATCCGAAGAATGCAAACCGCAGCGGCAGCTTTTCCGCTTCGTCTGGATGGACGAACACCAAAGGATACATCAATAGGGCGACGCCGCCAGCCATCACGAGAACGATGACGGCCGCTAGAATCGTCAGTTGACGCTCTCGACGTTCCAGTTTGTCGAGCTCAGCTAAATTGAATGCAGCCATCGCCTATTCTCCACCGGCGCGTGAGAGGCGCAGAATCGGCCCCGGTGAAATGGTGCAACTCCGCCGTATTGTAAAGTTTGGGTCGCGAATGCGTCCGGCACAAGCAGTGAGTTGGCTACTGTGACCTACGTGTTACCACACACGGCACCGGCGGGCGTTTCATGCCATGTAGCGTTACCGAATATCAACCGCCTGGAGGCGCGTTGACTGCTCGTCGCCGCCCCGTTATGATGCCGTGCCGTGGCCGACCAAGAAACGCTCGTCGGTAAGACTGTTTCCCACTACCGCATCCTCGAAAAGCTGGGCGGTGGCGGCATGGGTGTCGTCTACAAGGCTGAAGACACGCGGCTCCGCCGGATCGTTGCGCTGAAATTCCTGCCCGCGGAAACTGCCCATGACCCTGTCGCGCTGGAGCGATTCCAACGTGAAGCGCAGGCCGCCTCCGCACTGAATCATCCCAACATCTGCACGATCTACGACATCGGCACCGAGGATGGCCAGGCGTTCATCGCCATGGAATACCTCGAGGGCCAGACGCTGAAACACCGAATTGCGAACAAGCCTCTGCCTCTCGATATCCTCCTCGATTTCGGAATTCAGATTGGCGACGCGCTCGACGCGGCGCACTCGAGCGGCATCGTTCACCGCGACATCAAGCCCGCGAACATTTTCGTAACGAAACGCAGCCAGGTGAAGGTACTCGATTTCGGACTGGCTAAACTGAGCGCCGACCGACGCCAAACGAATCTCGAGAGCGATTCTGCTTCCGAAACGGCCGCCACAGCAGCGGATCGTGTTCTATTGACGACGCCCGGCGTCACCATCGGCACAGCCGCATACATGTCTCCCGAGCAAGTTCGCGGTGAAGAACTGGATGGAAGGACCGACGTTTTCAGCTTTGGGGTGGTTCTCTATGAAATGGCGACGGGGCGCCAGGCATTCAGCGGTAACACGTCAGGCGTCGTATTTGACGCGATTCTGAATCGCGCGCCAACTCCGGCTATCAGCGTGAATACTTCGCTTCCGCCAAAACTTGAGGAAATCATCGAGACGGCGCTCGAGAAAGATCGCGCGCTTCGATATCAGGTTGCCGCCGAACTCGTCGCGAGCCTCAAGCGTCTGAAACGCGAAACGGGCACGGCGCGCGCTCTCACTGCCTCCGGCACAGTGCAAGCCGCAGCCCCGGCCGATTCCGGGCAAACGGCGGTCGCGACTCAAGCTGCCGTTCAAGCGGCGGGGCCGGCACGGCCCAAACTCGATCGCTCGCCGATGCTGGCAGTGGCAGCGGTGATCGCTGCGGCAATTATCTTCGCTGGCGGATACTTCACAGGAACACATCGTGAAGCCGTTTCGGTTCCCGTCTACCACCAACTCACGTTTCGTCGCGGCAGCATTCGAGCTGCTCGTTTCAGCCCCGACGGCGACACTATCGTCTACAGCGCTGCGTGGGAAGGCAATCCCCAGGAGATTTACACGACTCGCCCCGAGAGCCCGCAGTCTCGTTCGCTTGGAATACCGGATTCGGAAATTCTCGGCGCTTCATCGGCGGGTGAGATGGCCGTCATGCTCGATAGCCGCCCCTCCGCGGGTTTCATAAATATAGGAACACTAGCTCGAGTGCCTCTCACTGGTGGCGCACCTCGGTCTGTAGTTGAGCGAGTAACGTGGGCCGATTGGTCTCCAGATGGCTCGAATCTTGCTGTCGTCCGGCAAGAGCAGGGGCGATACCGCCTCGAATATCCCGTTGGCAAAGTTTTGTATGAGGCGGACGGATGGATCAGTCATCCGCGCGTATCCCGAACAGGCGATCAAATTGCGTTCCTCGATCATCCGCTGCTGGGCGACGACGCAGGCTTCGTAGCCATTATCGACACGTCTGGCCACCGGAAGACGCTTTCGCAGAATTGGGGTAGCGTGCAAGGTCTTGCTTGGTCGCCCGGCGGGAAAGAGATTTGGTTCACCGGAACGAATGTCGGCTTTGCGCGCTATCTCAACGCGGTTGATCTCTCCGGGCATGAACGCATGATCGCGCGTGTCCCTGGCATGCTCATGCTCCACGATATCTGGCGCGACGGCCGTGTATTGCTCGGTCGCGATTCGCCTCGGCAAGGAATCATCAGCATTCCGGCAGGTGGAAAAGAACGTGATCTTTCGTGGTTTGATTTCTCTACTCTTTTCGATTACTCGGCGGACGGTAAGACAGTTCTCTTTACAGAAACCGGCGAGGGCGGAGGCAGCACTTACGGAGTTTATCTCCGCGACACCGACGGGTCACCTGCTGTGCGACTCGGCGATGGGTACTCCCTAGCTCTTTCGCCCGATAAGAAATGGGTGATTTCCGCGCCTCTGGGCACGCAGACGGCTATGACGATTCTTCCCACTGGGGCCGGAGAACCGAAGGCGCTGCCTGCCGACGGGATGACGCACGATGCCGCATTCTGGCTTCCAGATGGCAAACGATTCGTCTTTTCCGCGTCGGAGCCGAATCACGGCGTCCGGCTCTACGTTCAGGATCTTTCGGGAGCCAAGGCTCGAGCAATTTCGCCTGAGGGCGTACTCGAATCCGATTTCGCGATTTCTCCTGATGAAAAGTCGGTGGCTGGAGTCGGCCCGGATCGGCTCGGATACATATACCCGGTCGATGGAGGCGATCCACGCCTCATCGCCGGATTCGAAAAGGGTGACCGGCCAGTTGCTTGGGATTCGGATAATCGTTCACTGTTCATCTACGACTACCGGCAGCTTCCTGCTCAGGTTTTTCGGCTCGACACAGCCTCCGGCAAGAAATCAGCCTGGAAGCAACTCGTGCCATCCGATTCCGCCGGCATCGACCACATCGCTCCGATCTTCATGTCCGGCGACAAGAAGAGCTACGTCTACGGCTACAGTCGAATCCTCTCCGATCTTTATCTCGTCACAGGTTTGAAGTAGGGCTGGGCCCGTCGCCGCTCGTTTAGTGAACGAATTCAGCCGCGCGGCTTTGCACGACGAACCAGAGTTCAAGCGTCTTCTCGAGCTCCCGAAATCAAAGATCTCGAAACTGAGCTTCGACGAAGCATTCGATCCTTAACGCGTCAGCCCGAGTCCCACATTGTCTGTCGCAACTGTGTCAAAATCTTGGTACGTCCGTACCATTCCGGGCGCCGAAGGTCCTGCTACACAATACTCCTAGGCAAGTGAATTGCAGGATGTAGGTCGTCCCTGAATGCCCAGCGAAGCCACCATACCGGTTGCACGTGCGTTTGTCCGTAGCCTCAATGTTTTGTTGAAGTTCGCGCGACTATATGGTTTGGAGCATATACGTTCGGCTTCCCAATTTGACTCCACGCTCCTGGAACTAGAGGAGGCGATTGGCGCCTCTGGCAGCACCGGGCTCCTGCTTGGTACGACGGGCTCCCAGCTCTTGCTCGACGGTGTTCCCCTTGAAATCACCCCAGCGGAGCGCAGTTTCGCCAACCTTTTGAGCGCAGCGGGCGTCGCCAGCATAAGTTTCGGGCGCGGCCTCGAACGCGAGGAATTTGAGCGCTTCATACGCGCGTTTATGGAAATGGGCTCCAAAGCTTCGGGCTTGGCGGACAAACTCGAGGAATTCTCGCAGAAAGGCTCCGGCGGAGCGATTCGGGTAAACGAAATTCGATTTGTCGCGGAGGATTCCGCCTACTCCGAAGCGCGCATAGCTGCGCAATTGACGGCGCGGACGCTCGGCGCAGATGCCGACGCAATCCAGGAATGGTTCCGCAGCCCAGAAAAAATGATTCAGCTGATCGCCGCAGCAGAGGGGGCCTCGAAAGGCCGCGGTGTTTCAGGAACGCCCGGCGGCACCGGAGTTGGCACGACCGGAATTTTTGGCGCGGTAGGCCCTGCGATCGCTAGCGTGCAGGCAACTGGCACGGCCGATGCTTCCACCGGAATCGTTCTCAACGAAGCGGACATGCAAGGCTTGCTGCGGCTGCTTGCGCAATTTGGCGAAGCCACGCAAAGTCATTCGCCGCATCTCGATGCAGCGGCTTGGCAACAAAAACTCTCCCATCTCCCGCAGAACGCGCAAGTCACTCTTCGCCAGGCGCTCGCCGGTATCGCAGGTTCCGCGCCGAAAGCCAAACTCGATGGCGCCACACTTTTGCGCCTCGCCGAAGATCTTGCGATTCGTTTCGCGCTTGAACGCTACCAGCGCGGTGAAGTCCGCGTGAATGCTGTGCGCCAGATGCTGGACAAAATGGGCGGCGAAATCGAAACGCTCCGCAAACTATTGAAGGCGCGGGAAGACAAAATGGCGAAAGCCGGAATCGCCGTTGAATCCCACGCCGATTTGCTCGACCGGCAGTTCTGGGCGCGTGTCCCCGAATCAGGAAAGCGCGAGGTACTTCTTTCCACCGAAGCTTGGTGTATTCCACCGCGAAACGTCCAGCAATTCGTCGAAGAGCTTCTCGGACGCGGCGAAGGCGATGCTGCCGGGGACATTTTGGTGCATTACGCCACTTGCGTCCGAAATAAAGATCCCGAAGCGCGCAAGAAAGCAGCGATAGGCCTCGGCCAGCTTGCGGAACTTTATAGCCGTGCGGCGAGCAAGCGTTTGCAAAACGCAATCGTGGAAATTGGCCGGCAAATGCAGGATGAGGCTGAAAACGAGTTACAAACTCTGCTGGGCGCGGCATTCGTTCGTCTGAGCCAGGAAGCCGCGTCGCGCCGTTACTATCGCGCGATGCAGCAGGCGCTCGATGCACTGGATTCCTTGGAGGAATTTCGCCCGAGCTGGGCGCAGAGCCTTCGCCCGCGCCTCGGCATTGAGAATCGCATTTCCGAATTCATTGACGACGCGATGAATTCCGATGTCGTTCCGCCGACACTCACGGAAGTGCTCCGCCGCGTTGCGCCTGCCGCTGCCGAGCAATTGGCTCTCCGGCTCTCGCGTGCTACGCGCCGCAACGATCGCGAACGCATCGTCGAACTAGCCGAGACGATTGGTGATGCCTGCGCGGCGCCACTGCTCAAGATTCTTGGCTCGGAACCGTTTGTGAAAGCGGCGATCGCAGTTGGATTGCTAAGCCGCATCGAGCCTATTTCACTTGCGGAAATTCTTCCGGCCCGATTGAGCGAGGGCAATCGCGGATTTCATGATGCGGTCGTTCGCCAGCTTTCGATAGCCGGCGCACCGGAGCGGGGCCGAATCCTCGTGAATTTTCTGGAGCTTTTCGATCCGCTCGTGCAGCCATTTGCGGTGGACGAAATCGGAATGTGCGGCGATCCATGGACTGCCGATAAGCTTCTGCGCCTTGTGAATGGCGCAATTCTGCCGGATAGCTCAGAATTCCTGCGCGTGAAAGCAATCGAGGCTCTCGGCAGGATTCGTGCGCCCGGCACCGTCGAACGCTTGCGGCATTTCCTCGAAGATCGCAAGACATTCGGGTGGGCGTATCCCGACGAAATCCGAACGGCAGTTGCACAAGCGCTCGCGAAGATCGATCCGGAATGGCTCGCGGCGTTCATACCGAAGTCGGGTCTCGACCCTGCGTTGCTGGCGCTCGCGCCGCTCGATCCGCTGCCAGAAAAGGATTTTGTTCGTTACCGCCGCTACCGCCGCACCAAACTCTCCCGCACTGTCCCGGCGCTTGTCAGCTCGGCGCACGGCAAGCAATCTCTGGCGATCAATGTCATGAGTCTCGACGGGGGACTAATCAGCGGCGATGTGCAGCTCGCGGTCGGCACCTCCGCTTCGCTGAAGATTCCGAACGGCTTGCGATCTATCAACGCGCAAGCCGTGGTGCGATTCGTGCGCTCGCACCAGGCCGGCTTCGAATGGGTCGGCATGGAGCTCGATGATCGCGCTAAGCTTCGACGTCTTCTCGTTGCCCTCGGCGACCGCGTCGCTTAGTTCTCTTCCGCATTCCGGGTTGTTCCGCGCCTGAAACTGCGGGAAGATGTCCGCCGCGATGCCGCAACTCACGCTTGATCTGATTGCTGAAGCTGCAAATTTTCTTCGCGGGCGAATTCGACGCACGCCGCTAGAGCCATCTCAGGCGCTCTCCGCAAAACTTGGTGTTCCGGTTTCGCTAAAGCTTGAATCTCTTCAGGTAACTGGCTCGTTCAAGATTCGTGGCGCGTTTTTCCGACTGTCACGTCTAACCGATGCGGAACGTCGCAGCGGAATTGTGACTTGTTCTGCTGGCAATCATGGCAAGGCTTGCGCCTATGCCGGACGCGAGCTTGGTATTCGAGTCACAATCCACGTGCCGAGTACCGTGGATGAGTCGAAATATCGCGGAATGATCGCACTTGGCGCCGAGGTAAAAGTGTCTGTGTTTCCGGGTTACGACGAAACCGAAGATCTCGCGCAGGAGGAGGCGCGACGAACTGGCCGGCCGTTCATTTCCGCCTTTGACGATACCGAAGTGATGGCGGGAAACGGTGGCACGCTTGCGATGGAAATTTGCGAAGATCTTCCGGAGGCGGCGGATTTCATCGTGCCCGTGGGCGGCGGTGGATTGGGAGCTGGATTGGCATATTACACAAAGCAGAAAAATTCCGCCGTGAGATTTATCGCGTGCCAGCATGAAGTCTCTCCGGGCCTGAAAGCTTCATTCGATCTTGGCCGCGCTGCAACGCGCCTTCCCTCCAGTGAGACTCTAGCTGGAGGTATCGAAGGGGGAATCGGGGAACAAACATTCGAGATCCTGCGCACGCGTGTGGATCATATCGCATTGGTGAACGACGCCGAGATTTGTGCCGCTCTTCGCTGGATGCTTGATGAGCATCAATATCTGATCGAGCCGACTGCCGCGGCAGCTGTCGCGGCTTGCCTGAATGGTAAAGTCGGCGTGCTTTCGGGCCCGGCCATCGTTGTGATCTCCGGGCGCAATGTTGCCGGTTCGACAATTCGAAAAATCGTCTGCTCATGAAAATCGCGACGAGAGAAGAAATCCAGAAAGTTCTCTCTTTGCGAGACGTCATTCCGCTGATGCGCGAAGCTCTTGTTGCCCAGTCGCGCGGGGAATGCGAAACGCCCATGCCAATGCATCTTTATATTGGTGGTAAGCAAAGGGGCGAACACGGAAGTGAGCGCGGCGAAATCCATATTAAATCGAGCTACCGCGATGGCGGCAAACACTTCGTAGTCAAAGTGGCCTCAGGATTTCCGGATAATGCTGCGCGCAACCTTCCATCAGCGGATGGGATGATGCTCCTCGTGTCCGCGCAAACCGGCGCGCCGGTTACGCTGCTTTGCGACGGCGGCGATCTCACCGATGCGCGCACTGCTGCTGTCTCAGCGATGATGGCGCGCGAACTTGGCCGCGAAGATACGTCTCTCGGGATTCTTGGCAGCGGCGTGCAGGCGCGCTGGCAGGCACGTGCGCACGCCGAGGTCCTGCCTCTGCGCGAAGTGTGGCTGTGGGGCCGGTCTCCCGAGCGTGTCCGGCAATGCCGGGATGACATTACGAGTCTCGTGAGTGGCATCGATGTCCGAATTGCGAGTTCGCCGGCCGACGTCGTTCGCCATGCGCGACTGATTGTGACGACAACTGCCGCCAGAACACCCGTTCTCTCGTTCGAAGATGTTGCGCCCGGCACTCTCATTTCCGCCGTGGGTTCTGATTCGCCAAGCAAGCAAGAGCTCGATCCGCAGATTCTCTCAAACGCCTCGCTCGTTCTGGTAGATTCGCGGCAGCAGTGCGAGCGCCTCGGTGAATTGCAGCATGCGCCTGCAGCGTTTGATCGCGCGTTCGAAATGGGCAAGTTCTGCGATTTTCATCCGTCGTTCGATGCGGGCGGCATCGTCGTTGCTGATTTCACGGGCCTCGGCGTCGAAGATCTTTTCATCGCCGAAGATTGTTATCGCAAACTCGCTAGTTGAATTTAACGGAAAGAAGGGACGAGAATGCATTGGGCTTTTGTAGTCGCGCTCGGATTCGCCGTCGGGATACTCGTCGGAGTCATGGGAATCGGCGGGGGCATCATCGTCGTGCCTGCGCTCGTTCATCTCTTTGGGATGGACCAGCACCTCGCCCAGGGCACGTCGCTCTTTATTATTCTGCCGCCGCTCGGGCTTGGCGCACTTTCAGTCTATTGGAAGAAGCGAGAAGTTGATCTGCGCGCGGGAATTATATGCGCCCTGGGGATGTTGGCCGGCGGTTACATTGGCGGACGAATCGCGGTTGGCATGAACTCCGCGCGTCTCGGATCCGCGTTCGGACTGTTCCTCATGTTCGCCGCAATACTTTTGTGGCGTCGCTCGGACGCCCCGGCCAGCACCGGAGCGGTTCGTGCCTGATTCGAACCCGTTTGCAGTTTTTGCCACCGCATGCGTCGTAGGAGTAGCGAGCGGTTTGTTCGGAATCGGAGGCGGCGTCCTCCTCGTTCCTTTGCTCGTGCTTCTTCATCATTTCGGGCAGCATCGCGCGCAGGGAACAAGCCTCGTCGCGCTGGTTCCTCCGACTGGCTTGCTGGCATTCATTACCTACTATCGCGCTCACCAAGTGGACGTTCGAACCGGCTTAATGATTATTCCCGGTGTGTTCATCGGCGGAATTCTCGGAGGCCGCTTAGCTGTCGGGCTGTCCGCCCTGCATCTGCGTCGCATTGTCGCGTGCATCTTGTTTGCTCTCGGCGCATATGAATTCCTCGGGCCCCTCCTTCGCTAGACAGCACACGCCACTCGCTAGGCTTGCCGGTGTTGCCGCGCTCGAATCGACTCCGTTGTCATCGTCCTATGCATAAGCTATTCTTTTTTCCACATGGTTGATATTCACTGTCACATTCTTTCTGGCATTGACGACGGTGCCGATTCGCTCGAGACGTCTCAGAAGATGGCGGAAATGGCCATTGCCGATGGCATTACGCACGTGATCGCCACGCCCCACGCGAATTCCAATTTTCCGTTCAACCCCGACGTAATTCGCGAGCGCCGCAATGAGCTGCAATCTCGCCTGAATGGGCAACTCATTCTGGCGACAGGCTGTGATTTCCATTTGAGCTACGAAAACGTTGAGGATCTCCGCCCGAATCCCACGAAGTACACGCTCAATCAAAAAAATTATCTTCTCGTCGAATTCAACGATTTTTCAATTCCGCCTTCGATGGACCAGACGCTTCATCTCTTGCAACTTTACGGCGCCACTCCGATCATCACACATCCCGAGCGCAACCCTTTGATCCGCGCGAATCCCGATCGGATGTATCGCTGGATGCGGCAGGGTTGCTACGTGCAGGTGACGGCGCAATCGCTTCTTGGCCGCTTTGGCGCGCAGGCACAACTCATGGCCGAAACGTGGCTGCGCCAGGGTATCGTTCACTTTATCGCCAGCGATGCCCACAATTTGAATTCCCGCCCGCTGCAATTGAAGGACGCACACGACAAAGTCGCGGGAAAAGTCGGGGAAAATGTCGCCCGCGCCCTCTTTGTGGATAACCCACGCGCGGTCTTCGATGGCCGGCCGCTGCCCTACATCCCTGAACTTCCTGAGGAGCTGGGGCAGGCGCCCGGTGCAACGCCGAAGCGGCGTAAACGCTTCTGGTTCTTTTGATTGGGTGGGCTGCTTTCTGATAAAGCGGCCATCGCGTGAGTGGATGCGTGCGCTGCCAACGTCGGTTAGAATAGTCTCGCGATGATTCCGCAGAGCAAAGCCGTTCCTTCCGCCTCCGCGCGACGCATTCTCGATCTGCGCTTTGTCGAGTTGATGGACAAAATGCGCAAAAACCGCGCTGGCGATGACGTGGAACTCTTGCGCCGCGCTTACGATTTCGCCGCCGAACGACATTCCGATCAGACCCGCGCCTCAGGCGAACCCTATCTCTCTCACCCGCTCGAAGTGGCCCACATTCTGGCCGACATGAAGTTCGACGCGACCACACTCGCCGCCGCGCTTCTCCATGATGTCGTCGAAGATACGAAGGTTCCGCTCGACCGTATTTCTGAAATGTTCGGCCCCGAGGTTGCGCGCCTCGTCGAAGGCACCACGAAAATCAGCCGCCTCGATTTCCTCGCGCCGGAAGCGCGTCAGGCCGAAAATGTCCGCAAGATGCTGCTCGCGATGGTCAACGACGTCCGCGTCGTGATGATCAAGCTCGCCGACCGTCTCCATAACATGCGCACGCTCCAGTTTCTCGAGCCCGAGCGGCAACAGCGCATAGCCCGCGAAACCATTGATATCTACGCTCCGGTCGCGAACCGGCTTGGCATGGGCCTCATCCGCGGCGAACTGGAAGACCTCGCTTTCAGCTACCTGGAGCCCACGGCTTACATCGAGCTGGCCAAAAAAGTCGCCTCCAAGCAGAAAGTTCACGATCGCTTTCTCGACGATGTGCAGAAAAGCATCCGCGAAAAAATGGTCGCTAGCGGAATTCCGGCTGAAGTCCAAGGCCGCATCAAGCGCTTATTCTCGCTGCATCTAAAAATCGAATCGCAGCAGCGCGCGCTTGATCAGGTTTACGACCTGCTGGCTATCCGCGTGATCACGGACAATGTGAAGAACTGCTACGCCGCCCTCGGTGTGATTCACCAGATTTGGCGGCCGGTTCCGGGACGTTTCAAAGACTACATCGCGATGCCACGTCCGAATCTCTATCAGTCGCTGCACACCACCGTGATTCATGCCGGCCAGCCATTTGAAGTGCAGATTCGAACGCAAGAAATGCATCGCATTGCCGAGCAGGGCGTCGCGGCCCATTGGAAATACAAGGATGGAAGCGTGACGGGCGGCCCCGCGCAGGCCGGGATGCAAACAGAAGATCAGCGCATTCTCTGGATGCGGCAACTCATTGAGTGGGTGCAGGAGATGGAGGAGCCGAGCGAGTTCCTCTCGACGCTCAAAGTGGACCTGTATCCCGAAGAGGTTTACACGTTCTCGCCCAAGGGACGCGTCGTCGTCCTCCCGCGCGGCGCCACTCCCGTGGATTTTGCATACGCGATTCACACTGAAGTTGGCAATCAGTGCGTTGGCGCGAAAGTGAACGGCCAGATCGTTCCGCTGCGGCACGCGCTCGCGAATGGCGATGTGGTCGAGATTCTCACGCAGAAAGCTCACTCACCCAGCCGTGATTGGCTGATCTTCGTCGAAACTTCACGCGCTCGCAGCAAGATTAAGCATTGGATCAATCTTCATGAGCGCGAGGAAGCCACTGTCGTTGGCCGGCGGCTTCTCGAACGTGAAGCGCGACAAGCCGGAGTAAGCCTGAAGCAGATCTCGGATGAAGCGCTGCAGCGAGTCGCTTCGGAGTACGGCTGCGGCCGCGTCGAAGATCTTTACGCCGACCTAGGTTATGGGAAATGGTCGGCGCGGCAGGTGATCACCAAAGCGACAGGCGAGACGCCCGCCAATCAAGCCGAACAGCAGCCGCAGAAGCTCGTTTCGGCCGTCAAGCGTGTGCTCGGCATGCACGACGGCGCGATTCTCGTGCGCGGCCACGATGACTTGATGGTCTATCGCTCGAAGTGCTGCAATCCGATTCCCGGCGATGAAATCGTTGGTTATGTCACGCGTGGGCGCGGAATTGCCGTGCACAGCACGGCGTGCCCCAATGTTCAGAAGCTTCTCTACGAAGCCGAGCGGCGCATCCCCGTCGAATGGGGTAACGCAACTGAAGCGACATTCTCGGTTCGGCTGCGCATTCGCACGGAAGACCGGCCGGGCATGCTCGCCGAAATCACAGCGGTAATCAGCGATGCTGGCGCCAACATCCGCACGTTCGAGAGCGGAGGCGAAGATTTGCACGCGCGGGTCGAAGTCGCACTCGACATCCACAATCGCAAGCAACTCGAGCGCATCCTCGCCAGCATCAAGAAAATCCCCGGCATCTTCGGCATCGAGCGGCTCTACAATATTTGATCCACAACATTTGATCCGCCTGCGCCTAAACATCTGAGCCAAAGAGCCGCAAGGGTCTCGTAATCATTCAGCGACAACTCGGGCTTGCTTAACCCCTTCGCGCGTGGCAATTTGAAGTAGAATCCGTGCGATGGTGCATCGCAACCTACAGCGTCCAAAGGCCTTGGGAAGATTCCAACAACATCTCCTTGCGGCAAAGTTGGTTGGTGCAAGTGTGCTTCTACTTGCTTGCGCGGGCTGTAAGCACGTTCGTTACATTGATATAAAGCCGCTCGACCAGGTGGGAATGGATTACTCGGCGATTCAGGACATCAAGGGGCTGTCTCCTTCTGACGCGGAAATCGCCGAAGTCGCGAAGGCCAAGATGGGAGGATTGAGCGATCATGCCTGCATCGAATTGCTGCGTATTTCGCGAACGCAGAGTCAGCGGGCCGAGTTCGCCGACGCTGCCGATAATCTCGTTCAGGTCGGAATGACCGAGGACGATATCTTGGCTCTAGCACGGATGCATCAGCTCGGCATCCCATCGGGCGAATTACAGGCGATGAAGTTGACGGGGCTATCTGACGCTGTAGTGATGGAAGTCGCGCGCCGTCATGCCGCAGGCAAGCAAGCGCTGTCAGGCGTTTCGCTCGCGCATCTTAAAGATGCCGGATTCAGCCAAGCCGCGCTTTTCGAATTGGTGCGTCGCGGCGTGCGTGACGACCAAGTGGCCTCAATTGTCGCTCTTCGACGCAACAAGAAAATAACCGAAGCTGAAATCTTGAAACGTTATCCGCCCAATGATGTTGCTCCGTACCAGAATTCAAGCACACCCGAATAGACACCCCCAGAATTCAGGAGGCTTCATGCGAGAGGTTATCTCCACGGAACATGGCCCGAAGGCGATTGGGCCGTATTCTCAGGCTGTGAAAGCGAACGGATTAGTTTTCATATCCGGCCAGGTGGCTTTGCATCCAGCTACGGGGCAATTGGTCGAAGGCGGAATCGCTGAGCAGACCGAACGTGTGCTCGAAAATCTTCGGGGCATCGTCGAAGCATCCGGTTCGTCGATGCACAAAGCCGTGAAAGTCAGCGTATTTTTGAAAGATATGAACGACTTTGCGGCGATGAATGACGTCTACTCGCGCTATTTTCCCTCGGCGCCTCCCGCGCGCTCGACCGTAGAAGTCGCGCGGTTGCCTAGAGACGTGCGTGTCGAAATTGATTTGATCGCACTCGCCTGAGCACGAGATCATGCGTTATGTTTGGCGACGGCACGATTGGCGGCGGTGACGGCCGTTTCCCCGAGACGCGCTGGTCCGCCGTATCTGCCGCACGAAGCGACGATCCGGCCGAACGCCGCCGCGCACTCGACCTTCTCATCAGCGCCTACTGGAAGCCCGTTTACAAATATATTCGACTTCATTGGAACAAGCCTTCGGATGAAGCACAGGACCTAACACAGGAGTTTTTCACACGGCTCATCGAGAAGGATTTTCTGGATCGTTTCGATCCGGCGCGCGCACGACTCCGGACATATCTCCGCGTCTGCGTGGATGGAGTGGTCGCCAATGAGTCGAAGGCCGCAGGCCGGCTTAAACGCGGTGGCGACGCGCTTCATCTTTCTCTCGACTTCAGCGCCGCGGAGATTGAACTCACTCGCGTGGCGCCGGCGTTGCGGCAGATAGCATCCCCAGGATCGATTGAGGATTGGTTTGAAAAAGAGTGGATTCGTAGCTTGTTCACGCTGGGAGTGGAATGCTTGCGTGAAGAATGCGAGCGGAAGGGCAAGCAAATTCACTTTCGCCTATTCGAGATTTACGACCTCGATGATGCTCCTGGCGGACGGCGGAGTTACGAGGATCTCGCGCGCGAGTTCGGCATCGCCGCGACGGACGTGACGAACTACCTTGCCTTCGCGCGGCGCGAGTTCCGGCGCATCGTTCTCGCGGAATTGCGCAAGATCTGCGCGACCGAAGACGAGTTTCGCCGCGAGGCCCGCTCAGTGCTTGGACTCGATCCTAGAGACAACGATTGAGTCCCACGATCAATAACTCGAGAAACCGATGAATTGGCTTTCAGATGACGCCATCGAGCGATTGCGCGAAGCGGGCAGCGAGCCTGAACTCGCCGGAACGCCGTACCGGATGCTCGAGCGGCTCGGCCGCGGCGGTATGGGCACGGTATATCTTGTGGAGGATTCACGACTCAACCGGCGTGTAGCGATGAAAGTGCTGGAGGTGGCTGATTCTAGCGGCGATCTGGAACAGCGGCTCCTCCGGGAAGCTCGGGTGCTTGCGCAACTCGAGCATCCGGGCATCGTACCGGTGCATGACGTCGGCACACTCCCCGATGGCCGCATTTTCTATGCGATGAAGTTCGTGCAGGGCCGGCGCCTCGATGAAATCGCCAGGGACTCGGCATCATTACCCGAGAGGCTGCGATTGTTTCAGAAAATCTGCGAACCCATCGCTATTGCGCACTCGCTCGGTGTGCTCCACCGCGATCTTAAACCTGAGAACATCATGGTCGGCCCCTTCGGAGAAGTGCTGGTTATGGATTGGGGCATCGCGAAAGTGCTTGCGAGTTCTGCGGAGTCATCGCCAATAAACAACGAGGTGAGCGCAATCGCAGCGGCCCTTACCGGTATTCCGCTGAAAACTCCGCCAATAACGGCCCAAGGCACGGTCGTCGGAACGCCAGGCTATATGGCTCCTGAGCAAGCACGGGGAGAAATCGCGCAACTAGACCAGCGAGCCGACATTTTTTCTCTGGGCGCAATCTTGAAATTTCTTCTGTCCGCTCGGGATGGAGGAGTCTCAGCGGCGAATCATTCGACCCGGCGGCTTTCCGCGATCATTGCTAAGGCGACGGCACCCGCACCCAGCTCTCGATATGATTCTGTGCAAGATTTCACCGGTGACATAGCCGCATATCTCGATGGCCTCCCGGTAAAGGCCTATCCCGAAACGTTGCTTGAGCGAACTGCGCGGCTTATCTCTCGAAATCGAGTGGCCATAGTTCTCGTTTTGGCGTATCTTCTCGCCCGCGTTCTCCTGATTTTATGGCGTCCACATTAAAGGAATCCGCCGCGGCGTTTAATAGAAGCAAAGAGAGTAGATTCGGCGCACGGCGCGACCGGATACCGAGGTGCAAACATGAATAAGATCGTGTACGGCCTAATTCTTGGAGGCGTGCTCGGAATTTTCGACGGATTAACGTCTTATTTCACGCCTGCAGTACGCGCGGCGCTGCTGGGAATTGTGATCGGCTCGACGATTAAGGGGCTGATCGCGGGCGCGCTAATCGGCTGGTTCGCGCGAAAGGTGAATTCGCTGGCGCTTGGCATCGTCTTTGGCCTCGCAGTCGGACTGATTCTTGCATTCGCCGTGGCGGCGATGCAGCCGGGCCCGGATCACTACTATTTTCAAATCATGTTACCCGGCGGAATTGTTGGCCTGATCGTGGGCTATGCGACCCAGAAATATCACGGCGCTGCAACGGAGACCGCGCGCGGATAATCAAACGCCGATTTACTGATAGCTGCGTCTAAGCACCGAAAGGAGATTGCCATGTCCCGTGTAATTCATTTTGAAGTGCCCGTAGATGATCCTGAGCGAGCGCAGAAATTCTATACCGACGTCTTTGGATGGAAAATTTCGAAGATGCCAGGCCCTATGGACTACTGGCTGGTAACGAGTGGGCCGGATTCGCAGCCGGGCATCAATGGGGCATTGACGCGCCGCTCTCAGCTGAATCCCGGTACGGTCAATACAATCGGTGTTGAGTCACTAGAAAAGGCAATCGAGGCTGTGACCACGGCCGGTGGAAAGACCTTGATGGATAAGCAACCGATTCCCGGAGTCGGTTGGTTTGCGTATTGCGCGGACCCCGAAGGCAACAATTTCGGCGTGATTCAAATGGATGCCAACGCGAAATAGCGTCATTCGAGCCTGCCAAGCGTGAATGAGAAGCTCGGCTCCGCAACCTGCTCGAAGCCGTACGCATTAGGTGTCCCGAAAGTTGAAGATTTGATGCTTGATGCGATCAGCCGATGTTCGCCCATGTGATACTGCAACTTGACCGTATCCCGGTCGCCGCCTATTATGGATAGACTCCGACGAAGTTTGCTGTCCGTGGGCCTGTAGCTCAGGTGGCTAGAGCGCACCCCTGATAAGGGTGAGGTCGGTTGTTCAAGTCAACCCAGGCCCACCAAAAGCACCCCAATTTTGAATGATTACGGCCTTATTTTGAGATTTTTGGAGATGAAGTTTAACGCCGGGTCAGCCTAACAATTCTTCTCTTCGATGTTGAATCCGCGGGTCGTCAATTCCGTTTCGGGCCGCTTCCACATGGGCCCGCATCGAGATTGCGTAACTTATTTTCTGCAACGGCGTCGCCTTTCTTAGCCGCCGCAGTGAGTAACACGACACCTTGCTGGCAGTTCCGCGGAACGCCTTCTCCGCGAATGTAGAGGTCTCCAAGCAGAATATCAGCAGCTACGTTGCCTTGGTTCACTGCGGCCCAAAGCCACGGCACTGCTTTCTCTGGTTCATGAGTTGCGCCGCTGCCCAAATACTGGCGGGCGATTTCCAGCTGCGAATCGCCCGGGACACGCGGTGTATGTCGCGTTACGTCGCCCCCGACGTGCGGCGCCGGTGATTTGATTGTTCGTGCGGGTGCCGAAGCGGGAAGCGAGGGCGCGGAAGATGGTGCCGGCGCCGACGTGAGCGAAGGCGATGGCGAGGGCGCGAGTGGTGCGGCCTGCTGCTCTCCTGCGATGTCTCGACCCAGTCGGATCAAAGAATTCCCCAGATCACCTTGGAAACTGAGCACAACAATGATGATGAGAACGATCGAAGAAACGATAAGAGCCACCTTCGCGGCTTCTCGAATCACTCCCGGTGTCGCCAGCGAGCGCAAAAATGCAAAACAAGCGTTTGTTCCAATCAGTGTGAAATCAACTGCTGTTATTAACAGGTCTTCCGGAGCATTCTGAACGTCTTCGGAAGCGGCTACCGAGGACAGGGATTCTCTAAATTTAGCCCCAGCGGCGCGAGCGAATTGGAACGGGGTCTTCGCGTTATTTACTCTGAAAACTTTAGAATCATTTAATGGTGCGGGCGTGTAGGCGTGGGGAGTGCGAGCTTCCGCTTTGGATACTTGCGATGATATTGATTGACTTGAGCCCGCAGTGGAAGCAGCCGACGACGAGTCAGAAGTTTGCGTCGGCAACGGTAACGTGACTTCCGCGCGCGTGAGCGGACCGATCTCGGAGGGTGTGTCCTGCGCTGGCTCTGCAATTGTTGGCCAAGACTCTTCGCTATAGGCCATTTCCGAGAGCGGCAATCCGTGTTGATCGAGCCAGCTCTGGAGCTGCTCGCGTGCGCTGGATGGGAGTGCAGTGAATTGCAAGCCACCAGTTTTTCTTGTCGAATCGGTCCAAGCAAGCTCGCCGGTTGCCTGAAACCCATTAGCAGGGGCCAGAGACAGAGAAAAGCTGAGCTTTTCTCCGACTTCGACCGGAGCCACCATTCGAAAACGAAGGCCCCGTTCGCCCAAATCCAGGATTATCCCGCCATTTTCTGGGCCGAGCTTCAGGTATATCAGTCCTTCTGGCTTGAGTCTCGGACTTTGTCTGCGTTCATTCGGCATGGAATCGCGCGCGGAATTCGTACTTCTCATCAAGTTCCTTTGGCTTCGCCAAGCCAACGCGGAAGCACAAAATTACATTCGGACAAGCTATTGGGGACGACGCGTAGAGAGGTAGGCTCATCGCGCTGGGAGCCTATCATGGAGTAGTTTAGCATGACGCTATTGCTGGTTATTAGCGCCTAATCGGATACTACTGACCTTGGTTACCGGCCCGCGGCCGCGTGCGCCACGCGAGCCTTGCGCGGAGGAGCACTCGCCAGCGACCTTGTGTACGAGTCAACGATACTCTCAATTTCATCGAGCGATTTTTTTACGGCAGTGAAGACTCTTTCTCGTGTCGGTCCAGCGAGATGTTTCGCCACGCGAAGCATCCAGCGTGCTGCTTCAGCTTTAACGCGCAACTCAACCGCAGGTTCGCATGCTTCAGGAGAATCCGCGCTCTTTACAACATTCAGCGGACTCGATTGAAGCTCATCGATGTGCTTTGCGATGGCTCCGAGACGCTCTTCGAAGATACACTGAGCCGCTTCAGTTTCGGCGTACCGATTAGATATCTCTCTGGCGTTTGCTGCAAAACTCTGCAATTGCTCCATGGCATCTTCCTTTCCACTGCTTTGTAATGCAATACGCGCACCAAGCGCTGACAGCTTTGGAATTGGCTCATAGTAAAAGAGTTAGCGTGTTCCAATGCCGGTTCAGGATGAAATATAATGCGTACTAGGACTGGCACTTTCTTCCGGAACCTATGCTTTTGTTCTAGTCGTAGGTGACGTCATCCCGCGCGATGTTGGAGGAATTCCCCAAGCAAAGCCAGGTTTGAGGACGAAAGGCTGATGAGCGAGCGGTGAAGCGAGAGGCGCTTCCCAGGACTTCCTGCGTTAATTCTATTGGACCGGCGCATCTGTTGTGCCGGCGACTCCGTTCGCGTTGTATCGAATCACGCCAGTCTGATCAGAAAAAAAGTGCCGCTGGCCAGTCGTGCCTGGGGTGACCGGATCGGCATTCACGGTGTACGTGTTCCAGCCTGCGCAGCCGCCAGATCGAGCCGTATTCGGAGTATCACCGGAACCATCTGAGTACGTAAAGTTGTATCCGGACTTGGTGCCCAATGTAAGTTGATTGTCAATCAGCAATGCTTCGCGGCAAGAAGGGATCCTGTCGGCGACGGCCGCCGTGCCCATCGCAGGTAGGCCGGCCGGATACCCGTCGTGGTAAGTTGAGTAGTAGGTCCGGGCAGACGTGTTTATCGTTCGGACCAATCCGACTGCCGATGCCTCGTTGGCAGCGATGCGCGAGCGGAGCAAGTTTGGAACCGCGATCGCTGCGAAAATCAAGATGATCGCTACGACGATGACAAGTTCCACGAGCGAGAAGCCTTTTTGATTTCTCCGCACGATATCCCCCCAGCAGAAAGACAGCCAGAAATCCGGAGACCGCGGCATCATCTGGACGGTCCAACCCTCTACTCGCACATTGAGTGCCGCTCACAAATGCCAGGACACCGATGCGAAAGAAAGTACAACCTCTACAAACGATGGTGATTAGAGGCCTTTGAATTTTCTGCGACCCGGAAAGCGCGGATTCCATCGTGGGGCGCGGACCAAAACGGACAATTTCCGACTCAAAGAATCGCCCAATTCCGTCCGGCCCGATCTTTGGTAGCAACCAACGCTGAAATGGTCAGAAACAATTGATGTCGAGCCCCACTGAACGGGATGGGTGCGATTCCGGAACTTAACATCGAACGAAGACGGAAAATTGAGTCGGACTGGATTCCAACGAACCAAACGGATTTGGAGACTTCGGGAAGCGTTCCAGTACGATACGGCTGTACCGTTACCGTATATGCACACCTAAACTTGAAATTCTTGCCGCCAGCCGCCAGGGTCTGATTAGATGGAGTCAATCTAAGGGGATAGGCGAAACAGCCGGGTAAAACACTATGACAGCGACAAAGAAACGCGGGCTTCTACTTAGCGCACTCGTGGCGGGACTACTACTTTCTGCGGGGCCGATCTTCGCGCAAGATCTCGGCAGCGCTGCGCGGCAAGAGCGCGACCGGAAGCACAACCTCGGGCGTCACTCGAGTCACGTCTACACCAACGAAGATTTGAAGCGTGCCCAAATTCTCCTGCCCGCCGACAAAGAGCGGATGCTGGCGGCACGGCGAAATGCCATGACGTTGGAATTGGAAGCCGCTATGAATCCCAATGCCGCGCCAGCAGATCCCAACGCGACAGCACCCGAAAAATCCGATGTGCTGAATCTGCCATTGCCGATCGTAAAGTTCCCGGTCATCGCAACATTTGCCGATCTGCCGCCCGACCGTATGTCAATACTGTCTGCGATGAAGGCCCGAAAAGCGAAGAAGCCGCGGCCCAAGACGAATGATTTCACTCTCGGTAACACTCACCAAAAACAGCCCATTCCCGCGCCCGTGGAACAGAAACTGAGCGCGAACTCGCCCGCGCAAGTTCGCGTCGCGGCCGGGGACTCGCTCTGGAAGATTGCCGCGCGCGTTTTTGGAAATGGCGCGCGCTGGCGCGAGATTGCAGCAGTCAATCCCGAAATCTCGGATCCAAACTTGATCCGCACCGGCGAATGGCTTCGATTAATTGCAAATGATTCGGCTAGCTCAAAAGAGGTTGTCGTGCGCCCGGGCGACACGCTCTCGAGCGTCGCGCAGGCTGAACTTGGAAATGGACGCGCGTTCCCTTGCATTGCGCAAGCCAACCCGCAACTTCAGACGATCGATCTCATTTATCCCGGCGAAACTCTGCTTGTCCCGCAGTCCTGCGACGTCGCGCGATAATATTCGACGCGAGTCGCAGGGCCGCTTTGCACCACCGGATTCCCATCTTCGTTTTGATCGCGGACGTTCCTAGGGCGCATAAAGTTCAGTGCTCGCGATTGCCACGCTCGTGTTGTTGGCTCCGCCGACTACCAGTACCTGCCCATTCGACAGCAGCGTGGCGCTATGAAATTTACGGGCGTTAATTAGATTAGGACCCCGCGTCCATGCATTCGTTGCCGGATTGTAGAGGCTGGAACTGGCGGTGAGACTGTATTCGTTGGCGCCAGCTGCTTCTAAAACGTCACCTGATTGCAATAACGTCAGAGTGCCGGCTGGAGGCGACACGCCAAAATTTTTGGTTGTTTTCCAGCTGCCGGCGGCCGTGATGTAGATCTCGGCGACATAAGACGCGAGTCTTCCGCCGTAGGCCAGGACGTTGCCGTTCGCGAGTGTTATCGCGAGCGAGTGAGTAAATTCCATATTTCCCGTCAGCGTCCAGTGGCCATTGAGGTAGAGCTCGGCTGAGTTTGTCAGATTCGCCGCAGCCCCCACTAGCAGGACCTCACCGCTTTGCAAAACTGCGACGCCCGAAGAAAGTGTCGGATCAATCGTACTGCCAGTGGATGCCCAAGTTCCTGAGGCGGGGCTGTAGAGGAATGCGGCGGTATCGGGATAATTTGCTTGTCCACCGCCAGCGGATAGCACGCTGCCACTTTCAAGTAATGCGGCCGAATGCGCGCAGCGCGTTTCCGGAAGGCTGCCCGTTGCCGTCCATTTGCCAGTGGACGGGTTGTAAAGCTCGGCAGTCGCTGTGCATACATAGAGCCCGGTTGATTCATCCAGACTCAGTATTCCGCCGGCGACCAGCACTTCGCCATTCAATAGCAGGGTGGCACTGTGTGAGTAGCGGGGGGTCATCATGCTTCCGGTTGCGCTCCATTTTCCCGTGGCTGGGTTATAGAGTTCAGCGCTGGAGAGAGCGGAGCCGGTGGTGGATTTTCCGCCCGCCACCAGCACCTCGCCATTTGAAAGAAGTATGGCGGAATGGAGCGAGCGTGGAGTGATCAAATTTCCAGTTTGAGTGAAGGCGCCCTGGGCGTGAACCAATGGAGGTGCGCCTGCAATCACCAAAACTGTAAGAACGATTGCCATCATGGTGCTGCGAATCATAGGGATCTCCTGATTTCAAATTTTTTTCGAATCGCGATAACTTTCTCGAAAGAAATCTTGATGCTGCAGTTGGCCACATGGCCGAGCTGCGCACCGCCCCATGATTCATCGCTGCTATGCGTTTCTACTTGAATCTTCGCAGTCGGCCAAATATCGCTGGTCGAGAGCGTACGCTCCTCTGCTTCGCAGGCGGCAGCGGACTCAAACATGAGTCCGCCATCGCTGCGATATTGCCCTGCCTCAGTTCAAAAGGTTCAGTGTGTTGGTTGCGTCGTCAACAAAGAATAGTTTGCCGGCGCCGTCGAATACCAAGCCGAACAATGCGCCATTCCCCGGTGGCGGACCGCCGCTGCTATCGAGTAGTTCACTCGCGACCTGTGTGCCCTTCGCGGTGATCTCCGTGGCGAATCCGTCGTCTCCGTTGACCGTAATGAGGTGGCCATTCGGAGCTACGACGAGACCCAACGGTGCATTTAACGTTCCTCCTGTGGTCAGAGTGACTCCCTTGCCGGCAGAGGTGTTGCGGAGAAGCGGAGCTGGAATCACTGCGATGCGATTGTTGACGGTGTCTGCTACGTAGAGCGCGCGCTCAAATGGAAAGCTGGCGCCCTTGGCGCAATCCTTTTCGTCAAACGGATTGCACTGTGCGCTCAAGGCGACGCCGGTCGGTCCGACGACCAGAGCGGCCGGATCAGTGCGCTCACCAAATCCGGAGGCGATCACCGTCATAGCCTCGACCACCGGCGCTTCGTTCTCGGAAACTCTCAGGTTTACGCGAACGACGGTGCCCTCGTTAACGACGGCGCCACCAGCTGAGACGGTGCCGTTGAGAACATTCGTGACGAAGAGTGCGGCCTGATTGCCAATTTCGAACGAAGTCATATCCCACGGCCCGTTGATTAGCGATCCCGAGATCGTCTCTGCAACGCTGCCGTTGCTGTCGAGAACTATAAGACAGCCAGCGTGTGCCGTCGCCGACGTGCCGTCGGAGGTCGGTAGACTGCCGACGACCACCCAACCCGACTGCAGTATCACCAGCGCCGTGGTCAAGCCCACGCCACCGGGACAAGAACCTGGAAGTGTCGTCGGATCAATCTGAGCGAAAACGTTGACCGACGATCCATCGGGCGCCATGTCCATGATGGTAGTGCCGGTGCCTTGCAGGTTCATGCTGTTATTGAAATTGCTGACGAGAATGTGGCCAGCAATCAAGCTACCGACAGACTTCGGAACGACGATCATTCCGTAGGGATTGACGTCTCCGTTTCCGGGAACGGTAGACGCGACCGTGCTGATTGTTGTGAGACTGTCGAGAATAGGCGTGTTGCCCACTGCGAGCACGGGCGATGCTGTAATCGCGAGTGCAAGAACGGCGGAAAGGGAAAGTCTAAGGAATTTGAGAAAAGTCTGCATCGTCATTTACACACTCCTCTATTGAATTGCTGCGGGGGACAATCGCAGATGGGCCGGGTAGAGGCGATGCTTCGTGGCTGCAAGATCGGCCGACTGGGATCGCCGCTACATCATGAATCGAAAACTCGGCGCTGCCTCGAGGGCGGACTTCTTACGAGACAGCGCCGGTTCTCGATCTCTTACGCGCACATTAGACCAAGCCAGGCATGGTTGGTATGTCCGCAAGTTGTAAACAACTTGTGAAATCAGTGTCACTTCGATGCGCGCCAATCGGCTGATTTGGTCAATTTTGGTAGTGACTCTTTTTCAAATCACGTGTAGAAGAAAAGCACCCCGAATCGTGTCCCTGCTGTGGTTTTAGCGTGAACATGTCGAACGATTTCGATGGCCATCATTCGAAGTGGAATGCATCCGAGAAGACGACCTTTATGTGTTTTGGTTGGAACAGCCAAATTTTCCGTAGGATACGCGCATCTTTTGTCACTGAAATTCGTCAAATGCCTACGCATTACAGAAAGGGGAAGAAGCCATGGCTTTTATCGCTAAGGGCACGATGCGAGCATGTGGTTATGTTCTTATTTGCCTTCTTCTTGCCGGATTGCAAACGGCACGCGCCCAATCCGTCGCTGCGCCGGCGCAAGCCGGAACTCAAGCTGACTTGGATACCAGGCTCCGCGCGCTCACGGATTCGCTCGACCAGACGCGAGTGGAACTCTCAGAGTCACGCGCGGAAATCCGTGAATTGCGGGGCATGCTGGAACAGTTGCTGAAGAAGGAAGGTGGCCAGCCCATTGTCGCGGCGGACACCGCTCCTCAGCCCGCGCAGTCCCCGTCGTCGTCCGGCGAAGAACGTCCGGCACAGATTGGCGCGGATGATTGGCAGATCGTAAACGCCCGTGTGGCTGAACTGGAGCAGGACAAAGTCGGAAGCGCTTCGAGGTACCGAATAAAGCTCTCTGGTCTGGTTCTCCTCAATTTGTCCGGCGTTTCCGGACAGGTAGACAACACTGACGTCCCAAGCGTCGCGACACCTACTCCACCCGGCGCAGCACCCGGTAGCGTCGGCGCCTCTTTGCGGCAAACGACCATGGGGCTAAGCGGATTGGGTCCGGACGTCTTCGGCGCCCGCACGAGTGCCAATCTCCAAATGGATTTCTTCGGCGGCTTGCCGGCTGGATACGGTTCCGAGACTTCCGGACTGATGCGCTTACGAGTCGCCAGGATTCGATTCGACTGGACGAATACGTCCGTTGTGGCTGGCCTGGATGTTCCTTTCTTTTCACCTAACATGCCAACAACTTATTTAACTGTCGCGGAGCCCGCATTTGCGGCATCCGGCAATTTGTGGGCATGGGCGCCGACGATCCGCGTCGAACATCGCTTTGATACGAACTTCTCTCAAATTAAAGTGGAAGCTGGCTTTATTGACGTGCCGGTTTATTCCGATGAAGTCGCGGGGCAGCGCACTCCATCCCCCGGAGAAAGCTCGCGCCAGCCGACGTACGCAGTTCGTGTTTCCGCGAATGGGAGAGATGAAAATCAGCCTATGTCTTTCGGCGTGTCAGGAATTTTCTCGCCGCAGACGTATCAAGATAACGTCGGTGTCTCAGGTTGGGGCGCGGTCGGAGATTGGAAATTTCCCATTCTCCGGAGGCTCGAGCTCAATAACCAGAGGCTCCTCGAACTCAGTGGGCAGATTTTTGTAGGTAGGGGCCTCGACGGGTTCGGTGGAGTCCCGACGATTCCGACTACAGCGGAATATTACAGTTTCGGCGTTCCGGTTGCGGCGAACCTGGAGCAAATCACGATGTTTGGCGGTTGGACGCAATTGAAATACAAATTGAATTCGCGGAGTGAATTTAATGCAGCGGTTGGGATGGGCGGCCGCGATTCGAGTGAGATGCGCCAACTCGGAGATGTGAATTCGCAAGTCTCATATCTCTCTCCGAGAAATCAGATGTTTCTCGCGAATTATATTTTCAGGCCGCGATCCAATTTATTGCTCTCGCCTGAATTCCGGCGGCTAAGAACGTACCCCCTTACAGGCGCTCCGGCGGTAGCGAATCAGTTCGGGCTGTCCGCGGGATACTTGTTTTAATTGGAAGATCCAATTTGAGACTGAAATGCTCACGTATCTGTCGCGACCTCCTGCTGGCCTTCGTCTTTGCTTTGGCGCTTGTAGTCGGCGGCTCCGCCGCACAAACAGCCGAAAAGTCAGACGAATCCGCGCAAGGAGTGCAGGGTCGCGTCACCTTGATTCTCGCGAAATCGCACGCTCCAGTGCCGGACGCATCGAAGGTAGTGTTCTGGCTCGTTCCGCTCGATGGCAGTGCAGGGCTGCGAGCCGCCGGCGCTCAGCAACACAAATACCAGATGGCCCAGCGCAACAAATCATTTCAACCGAACATGCTCGTGGTTCCCGTCGGAACGGCCGTGGATTTTCCGAATTACGATCCGTGGTTCCACAACGTATTTTCGCTTTATCGAGGAAAGCGATTCGATCTCGGGTTATATGAAGCCGGATCGCGGAAGCAAGTCGTGTTTGACCGGCCTGGTCCCTCGTACATCTTCTGCAATATTCATCCACAAATGCACGCTGTGGTGCTGGCCGTGGATTCGGAATACTTCGGAATTTCGGACCAGACAGGAAGAGTTTCAATCGCGGATGTGCCCTCGGGAAGATACGATCTGCACGTCTGGTATGAGAATGCAGCGCCGAAGAGCCTCGACGCGCTTGACCGCAGGGTAGAAATCCGCGACGGCAATCGGGTGCTGCCGGCGGTCTTGATCTCCGCGGTGAAGCAAGACCCGATGAAACATACCAATAAATATGGACAGGACTACGATCCCGCGGATCAGACGGTCATTTATTGAGCTCAGCCGCGGCCGATTCGACGGAACGTGCGTGAACTCGAAGGCGAGAAGTTTAAGGGGTTGAAGGAGATTCGATGGATACGGTGTTAGTAGTTGAAGACAGCCGGCCGATGCAGCGTACGCTGCAGCGATTGTTTGAGTCCGACGGTTTGCAAGTACGTATTGCGGCGGATGGCGTCGCCGGCCTCGAAAGTTTTCAGAACGAGACGCCTAGCGTCGTCGTGCTCGATCTCAAATTGCCGCGATTGCCCGGCAAGGAGCTGTGCCGCGCGTTCAAAGCACATACCTCGTCGGTGCCGATTGTAATTTTGAGCGCAAACGCCGATGTAGAAGACAAAGTGCTGCTGCTCGAACTCGGTGCCGACGATTACGTTACCAAACCATTTAGCCCCAAGGAATTGCTGGCGCGCGTGCGCCGCGCGATGCGGCGCGGCAAATCCGGCGTTCATCGGGCTGCAGCCGCCGAGACGTCCAGCGCCAGCCACGACGTTCTCCATTTCGCCGACGTTCAAATCGATTTTACGAGCATGGAGGGATCGCGCGCGGGAAAGCCGATTTCGCTGACGTCCCAGGAATTCAAGCTGCTCAAATTTTTTGCCGGAGCGCCAGGTCGCGTCATCTCGCGGCAGGAACTTTTGAATGAAGTCTGGGGATACGACAACTATCCGACCACGCGAACTGTGGACAATCACATTCTGCGCCTGCGGCAGAAGCTGGAGCCCGATCCCACTAACCCGCGGTTCTTTTTGACGCTTCACGGCACCGGATACAAATTCGTGGCAACCGGCACGGCCGCGGCAGCGAAGAAATAAGGACGATTCGTAAGGAAATATGTCGCGATTGCGGCTAAGGACGCAGCTCTTGATTTCAGGCCTGCTGATCATTTGCGGGCTCACGTGGACGATTGTGCTGGTGATCCGGCACACGCTTCGCTCCGAAATCACGCAGCAAATGCGCGTCAGCACCGACGCTTCGATTCGGGCATTCGAAAGTGTCCAGCATCAACGCGAGCAGCAATTGGCGCGCAGCGCGGCCATGCTGGCTTCACTGCCCACGCTGAAAGCGCTGATGACTACGGAGCACGCGCCCACCATCCAGGACGCCTCGGAAGCATTTTGGAGGCTGGGCGGCAGCGACCTCTTTCTCCTTGCTGACTCAGACGGGCGACTGTTGGGCATGCACGTGAGGCGTCCGGGCTTCGATAAAGACCAGGCCGAAATTGACCTAAAACGCTCGCTCGATCAAGGCGAAGACGCCGCGTGGTGGTATGCCAACGGTCAGCTATACCAAGTGTTTCTGCATTCTATCCAGGCCGGAAGTGGAAGCGATTCGCAGCAGCTCGGAGTTGTGGCGCTAGGATACCAGGTGGACACTGCCGTAGCCGAGCAACTCGCCGCCGTGGCTGAGAGCCAAGTCGCGTTGACCACCGGCACGAACGTCATCGCGTCCACGCTTTCTCTCGGTGAACAAGCCGAACTCCAGACTTGGATGGCTGCCGACAAATTCCGATCCGCGTTGCCGCGCGAACTGACGCTCAACGGAAATGAGTACGAGGCTGGATCTGTTTTCATCCATCGCGCGCCCGGCACGCCGGTTCAATGCTACGTGCTGATGTCCCTCGAGCCGGTGAGCCATTTCATCCGCCAGCTCAATACCACGATATCGGCTGTCGGAATTTCCGCGGTGATATTGGCAGCGCTTCTTCTCAGTATTTTTTCGCGCACGATCACGCGGCCGCTCGACAACCTCGTTTCTGGCGTCCGCGCCCTGGCAACTGGAAACTATACATATTCGATTAAGCCTAGCGGCAGCAGCGAGGTGGCTGAACTCGGCGAGGCTTTCGCCACCATGCGCAGTGAGCTTCTCGAGTCGCAGCGGCGATGGGCGGCGGCGGAGCGAGTCTCCGCGCTCGGCCGTGCGGCAAGCTCGATCTCTCATGATTTACGTCATTCGCTTGCGGCCGTGGTAGCGAACGCCGAATTCCTGTATGACGCAGAAAAGTTGAAGCTCGATCGCGATGAGATTTACCACGAGATCAAAATCGCGTCGGAACAAATGACGGATTTACTCGACTCGCTGCGTGAATTGGCACGCGAGGACAGCTCGATTTCATCATCCCCCGCGTTCATGGACCAGGCTGTGCGTCGCGCGATTGACGCCGTGCTCACCCGTCCCGAGCTCCGTAACCGCAATATTGCCGTCAGCACTACCGGCGACATGGAAGGCGTGTTCGATGCGAAAAAGATCGAACGCGCGTTTTTTAATCTTGTCTTGAATGCTTGCGAATCTACGGTACCGGGGCAAGGCCAGATTCGGATTGATATTCATTCGACGGCGGAGGCTTTTGAGATCCGCGTCACGGATAATGGCACTGGGATTCCAGATACCATTCGCGCGACGCTGTTCGACCCTTTCATTAGCTCGGGAAAGCCAAGCGGCACGGGTTTGGGACTCGCGATCGTCAAGAAAATTATTCATGACCACGACGGCACCGTTGAAATCGAACGCACCTCCGATTCAGGCACTGTGTTTCTAATTAAATTCCCGCGCTTCTCGCGGACGTTGACTCCGAGCGAAAATCCCGTAATGCAATAGGCCACGTTCGCTCAAACCTGCAATCCATCTGCGCGCAATACTTCCAATCTGGTCTGCGCTACTCGATCTTCACGGTGATTTTTGTCCTGCTGGCACCGGTGGTGGCGGCATCACAAATTTCGCGTCGTCTACCGCAACATTTTGATGAAGCTCTTCAATTTGGATCGTAAATCGGCCGCTCGGGCGCGCTATGGTCCAGCGGTAAGGCACCTTCACTCCGCCGAAATCGCGATAATCCGCGAAATCAATTTGCGTCGGATTGCTGCCGAGCGGCGTGTCAAGGTAGCGCATCACGCGGACGAGCAAGCCCGATTGCGCGTCGAAATAAAGCGTCACCGGCGGCTTTCCTTCGTTCAAGGCCGAAACCTCATAAACATCGCGATCGCCGATCTTTTTCTCGCTCTTCACGCGGAACGATTGAAATAGCTGTCTCAAGTCTGCCCCGAAAAAAAGCTCTGCATCCATACGCACGCTGTCGGACTCCGCCGCGGACATTTCGCGAGCCGGGCGTCCCGGCGCGCCGAGCCAGCCCACATGGCCGTCGAACGCCGTGCTGCTATCGCCGGCGGGCATGTGCACGATCGCGATGCGCTTGTCCGGGGCTTTGGCGTAAATATCCACCGGCGCCTTCATCTCGCCGGCCACGAGCGTGCCCTTCTCCACGCGACTCGTTATTTTTTGAATTGCGTCCTTATCGCCGAGCGCTTGCGAGTACTTATCAACAAGCTGATCGGCCTTCGGCAAATTCTCGGAAGGTGAAGCGGTCACTTCGGTCGCCGCCTTTGGTTCAGTCTCGGGAATCAACGGCGTTCCAACAGGCTCAGTCGAGCCGCGGTGGCAGGTGTAACAAGTAACCTCGCGCTTTCCTTCAAACGTTTCTTTGTTCGCGGTGAACATCATCTGCATCATCTTTCGCGCAGTGACTTTCTCGTCTTTGTCGTCTTTCTCGAACGCGTTCCTGACGTGGCAGAACTCGCATTCGACTCCCAACGATGCGGCGATGAATTGCATCGCCGGTATAACCTGGTCCGCCGGAACACCCTTCAGCACTTGAATGTTCTTGAAAACCTGCTCGGCCATTTTCGGAGTCTGTGTCGGGGCGGCCTGCGCCGCCGCCCGTGTCGCGGCCGTGGGCACACCTAGAGATGCGCTTTGGCCCCGAGCTCCGGTTCCAGCTAAAATCAGGGAGAAGACAAACACGATCAGTGCCACGCTCGATCTGAATATCCTACGCATAGCTATCCACCTCGCGAAAGAACGGCGAGATTCTAGCAGATGGCTGCCGTGGATGCGCCCTGCACCTAAGTATCTTGAACACGGTCGCTGTCAGTGACACCCCCCTTGCATCCGCGAAAATCCCTAAGATCCCGGAAATTGTGGAATTTGCAACTCCGAGAACGCGTTCAGCGTCCAATGATTAGAGCGGACAATTAACAGACGACTAACTATCGGACGAATTGAGGAATATATGAAAAAGATCATGGCTGGGACCACGCTACTTCTCATAACGGTTTTGTTGTTAATCACGGCACCGGGCTCACTTCACGCACAACAGGAAAATCCTTCAGCAACGGTTCCCGTGCGCACAGTTGTTACGGTACTGGGAAAGAATTTCTCGGAGCCGCCGGCCGTAAGCCGCGATGATATTCAAGTTTATGACGGCAAGAACAAGCTCACCGTCAGCGAATGGACTCCGGCTCAGGGGGATCGCGGATCTCTCGATTTTGCTATCGTTATCGACGACGAACTGAATTCCGATATCGGACTGCAATTCAACGATATCAAGGACTTCATCCGCGAGATGCCGCCTTCGACGCGCGTCGGTTTGTTCTATGCGTCGAACGGCACGGTGACGGTCGCGCAGGATTTCACGGCGGACCATGAAGCGGCTGCGAAGGCGCTGCGACTTCCGTTCGGGCGCGTGGCTGCGTACGCCAGCGATTATCTTTCTCTCAACGATTTGATGAAGCGCTGGCCGTCAACAAGCTCGCGGAAGGAAATGCTTCTCGTGGCAGACGGGAATGACCGCTTCCGCGGAGACATTCCGGAAAGTCCCGATCTCGTAGCAGACATCGACCGCGCGCAAAAGACCGGTTTCATCATTCACACGATTTACGCTCGGGGCGTCGGGCTCCCTGGCCGCAACCTTTTCCGCGTGAATCTGGGGCAGAGTAATTTGTCGCGGCTTTCCGAAGAGACAGGAGGAGAGTCGTTTTTCCAGGGATTGTCCACGCCTATTGCCTACGCGCCATTCCTGCAGCAGCTTTCAACTGTCTTGAAGCATCAATTTTGGCTTACAGCGCTCGCGACGCCTGGAAAAAAGGGCAACCTGCGTCGAATTCGTGTCAGGACCGAGGTCTCGGGTGTCGAAATCTCAGCGCCTGAGAATCTCTGGGTGCCGGGCCCCGAAGGAAAATAACGTGGCGCCTCAAGACGATTCATAAATCGAGCGACATCTAGTCGGCGGATGTGCGAGCAAAATCGGCCGCACTCCGCCGGCGCTAGGCTTACTCTAAAATGACCACCCATCAGCAGTCTTCGAAGTTGCCTGTCGCGAACGCGTTTTATGGACCTGAAATGTGAATAGCGCATAACACTGCGTTAACCTTGCTCTAACATTTCGAGTCCAAAATGGCGGATTACGCAGAGTTCTTCTTCAAGCCTTGCTGCGTGGAATCGAAAGCACTTCTGAATCGCAATCGAACCGGATGTGGTCATGCCTTCCTTAATCAAACTGATCTTCGGCACCGCAATACTTCTCCTCATGCCGAATTTTGTTCGAGCGCAATCATCTGCGAGCCAGGATTGCCGGCGCCCAACTGTCGGAAGCACGATTCTTGAGCCCAAAGACTTGCGCAGCCGCAACGGTGTTCTCAAAGTCGAACTGACATTCCGGAAATCTTCGGAGCCCAACGGAAACACGCGCTTTTGTTATATCGCTCCGGACGGTAGCGAGGCTCCGACACTGCGCGTGAATCCGGGTGATCTGCTGATACTTACCCTGAAAAACGATATACCGGCATCATCAAAGCCCGCGGCACCGGCAATGGTGATGGGACCGAAGGGAGCCGCATCGACTGAATCGTGCGCAAGCCGTGAAATGACAGTGGATTCCACAAATGTCCATTTTCATGGGCTCTCGATTCCGCCTGTCTGTCATCAAGACGATGTGCTCAACACTTCCATAGAGCCGTCTGACCAGCCGTTCGAGTATCGCTTTCGGATACCCAAGGATCAGCCTCCTGGCTTGTACTGGTATCACCCGCACATCCACGGCGTCACCAAAGCTCAAGTGCTCGGTGGTGCTTCAGGAGCTTTAATCGTGGAAGGAATCGAGCGTGCGAATAAAGCCGTCGCGGGTTTGCCGGAGCGAGTGCTGATCATTCGCGATCAAAACTTGATGAACCCGAATGCCCCGCCGTCAAAGTCGGAGCCCGTGCTGCCTAAAATGCTTATTGATCGCGATGGAGATGCCGCCAACAACGGCACGGGCTTCGGGCAGCCGGCGAAGGATCTATCGATCAATTTCGTTCCTGTCCCTTATCCCGACTATCCCCCTGCTGTGATCGAGATGAAACCGGACGAGATTCAACTATGGCGCGTGCTGAACGCCTCGGCGATTACGTACCTGAATTTGGCGGTGTTATTTGGACGCGCGCCGCAAAAGCTCGGCCTCGTCGCTCTGGATGGCGTGCCTATAAATGAGGACCGCGCAATGGGCGACTTCGTGTATTGGCAGACTCACCTTGGAGTGCCTCCGGGCGCTCGAGTAGAATTCATTGTCAAGGGTCCTCCTGCAGGCGTTTCAGGGCTTTTTGTGACTCGAACGGTAGACACCGGAGCGGGTGGAGAGAACGATCCCAATCGCGCAATTGCCACAATTAGATCCTCGGAAAACGCGATCCCACTGCATTCAAAGCTCTCTGCGTCGCCCACGCCCCTCCCGCCTTCTCAACTAGCATGGCTGGGAAACGCGACTCCTGCGCGGACGCGCAGATTGTACTTTTCGGAGAAGCTGCTCGATCCGAATAATCCCAACAGCGCCACCACTTTCTACATCACAGTCGATGGCCAGACACCTACGCCTTTCGATCCACAAGCCGGCATACCGAACATTAATGCCAAGCAGGGAACAGTGGAAGATTGGATCATCGAAAACCGTTCGAACGAACTGCATGCCTTCCACATTCATCAAATACACTTCATGCTGCTCGATTATCTCGGGAAACCTGTCAATGAACCGTTTCTCCGCGATACCGTCAATGTGCCCTACTTTAATGGCAGGGCCCTTGAATATCCGAGCGTCAGATTGCGGATGGACTTCCGCGATCCGAGTGTTGTCGGAACATTTCCGTACCACTGTCACCTTCTCGAGCACGAGGATGGCGGGATGATGGGACTCATTCGAGTCGAACCCGCTGATAACTCTAAAGTTCACCCAGTTTCGGACAGACAACCGCAGGCGGCACAGTAGCTGCCGTTCGTTGGCGTAAACGAAAATGTCACAAAACTTTTTTTGCTACTGGCGATGTTTGAACGAAATTATGCTGGAACACATTTAGCGCTCGACGCTTATCACCATGGTCGAATTTCCCGCACGAACATTCGGATTTTGTTTTGCCCGTTATTTCGCCGCAAAATCAATTCAGCGTTCACATACGCGTCACCTCCCAATAACAATCAGCGCATATAAGCATGACGCAAGCAGAACACGCCACGACTCACTTGCGAAATCAAACGAAGCTTGACACAGGAGGAGACTGCATGTCGTTGAAGGGAATGGTTTCTAAGTCGTCGCACTATCTGAAAATTGCGCTTACCTCGCTCGTGCTGTTCCAGTTCTCATTGGGTGGTCCGCTCGTTAGTACGGCCCAGGCACAAGCACCAGAAGGTAAGAGAAATAGAGATAAGGAAACCCGCACGCCGATTAAGCACGTCATCGTAATCATCGGCGAGAACCGCAGCTTCGATCACGTATTCGCCACCTACGTGCCGAAGGACGGGCAGAAAGTCTGGAACCTGCTTTCGGAAGGCATCGTGAATGCCGACGGAACGCCCGGCCCCAATTTCGGCAAGGCCGAGCAGAACTCTGCTTTTGACCAAGCGCCCGACGCCTTTCTATTGAACCCCGACAAGACAACGTTTCCGAAACAGGTCTTGCCGGCCCCGCTCGTTGGCGGTCCGAAAGACTCCTACGTCACTGGAGACAGCCTGACGCTCGCCGAGCAATCTGAAAATGGGTTGCCGTCGAGTTACTACCAATACTTGGTCTCAGGAGGCACCGGTCAGACTTCTAAAACGCCGGACATCCGTATTACGAACGTAAATTCACTGCCGCCAGGTCCGTTTCAATTGACCAACGGGAACACCTTCACTTACAACGACTATGCCGCTAGTCCAGTCCATCGCTTCTACCAGATGTGGCAGCAATTGGATTGCAGCTTGGAGCACGCCACTCGAGAAAGACCCTCCGGATGCGATTCCAAGTTGTTTCCCTGGGTAGAAGTTACTGTGGGCGCAGGCACGAACGGCCTGCCGCAGCCGGCAACCTTCAGCACCGAGTATTCGGCCGGTGCAACGACAACGGGTGAAGGATCGACGGCTATGGGCTTCTATAACGTCCAGAAGGGTGATGTGCCCTACTTCAAAAAGCTCGCTGACGAATATGCGATGAGCGACAACTTCCACCAGTCCGTAAATGGAGGTACCGGCGCGAACCACATCATGTTCGGCCATGGTGATGCGATCTGGTTCAGCGACGGTAAAGGCAACGCCATACCTCCGCCTCATAATGTGGAAGTAGTTCCCGGAACGGCAAACGCCGGTGTGGTCGATGAAGTTGAAAATCCGAATCCAGCCTCTGGCACTAACAACTGGTACGCGGAGGACGGCTACGGCGGCGGTTCGTTCGGATCGCCCTCGTACGGCGGAGGATCCTATACCGATTGCGCGGATTCAAGCCAGCCAGGAGTGGCCCCAATTGTGAAGTATCTTCGGTCCCTGCCCCGCCCAATCAATCCTCGCTGCCAGTCGGGTCACTATTATTTGCTGAATAATTACAACCCAGGCTACTTCGGAAACGGCAACAATGCGTTTACCGATACAAACCCGAACAACACCGTGTTCACCATTCCGCCGTCTTCCGTTCCCAGCATTGGCGACGACCTGAACGCCGCGCACATCTCGTGGAAGTACTACGGGGATCAGTGGAATAACTACGTTCCGGACCCATATCAGCTCAACTATGGAGCCATCGGAGCGAACACGGATGAGTACTGCAACATTTGTAATCCATTTCAGTACGACACTTCGATCATGGCGAACGAGGCCGTCCGGACAGCTCACATTCAGGATACGGAGAATTTATACGCCGACATCGCGAATGGAACGCTGCCAGCCGTGTCCATTGTTAAGCCGAGCGGACTCGTCGACGGCCATCCGGCGTCCTCGAAACTCAATCTCTTCGAAGGTTTCACAAAGAAGATCGTTGATGCAGTGCAAGCAAATCCAACTTTGTGGAAGGACACGGCGATCTTCATCACCGAGGACGAAGGCGGCGGCTATTACGACTCCGGTTATGTGCAGCCACTCGACTTCTTCGGCGATGGCACGAGGATCATCTTCCTGGTCGTGTCTCCCTACGCAAGGGGCGGGCACATCGCGCATGACTATTCGGATCACGTCTCGATTCTCAAATTCATCGAGCGGAACTGGAGTCTGCCTCCTGTGACCGACCGCAGCCGGGACAATTTCCCGAACCCAGTGGCGGAATATCACAACCCGTATGTTCCGCTTAACAGTCCGGCCATTAGCGATCTCTTCGAGCTGTTCGATTTCGGCAGGGATCGCGACAATCGGTAAGGATTTTAGCAGCTCTTGGGCTGGTTGGAAGCTCGAAGCCGACGCCGGGTTCGCAGCTCAAACCCGGCACGGAATCGAAATCGAAAGGATGAGGGCTCCGCGATGAAGATCGCGGGGCCTTTTGTCTTTCGCTTGTACTGGGGGGAAGTTAAACCCTCGAGTTCTCGAGAAATGCCAGTAGGAAAAGAAAAAGCCCCGCGGCACGTTAAATGTCGCGGGGCTTTTGATTTTTATAGATGCTCTTTGACTTTCGGATGAAACTTGCCAGAACCCGTTGGCTCGAGTGAGTCGAGCATTTTCCCCCAGCCCGTGAGAGCCGGGGTAGACAGCAGGTGCCTGGTACAAAACAGGCGTTGCTGTCCATGTTGTTTTTAGAAAGGAGGTGATCCAGCCGCAGGTTCTCCTACGGCTACCTTGTTACGACTTCACCCCAATCATGAGTCATACCTTGGGCGCCTGCCTCCTTGCGGTTGGCTTGGCGACTTCTAGTACAACCCACTTTCGTGATGTGACGGGCGGTGTGTACAAGGCCCGGGAACGTATTCACGGCGCCGTTCTGATGCGCCATTACTAGCGATTCCGGCTTCATGCAGTCGAGTTGCAGACTGCAATCCGAACTG